>OKRY01002821.1_pt1 | contig 13303 bp, 10 predicted proteins | sample 1601121 | NCBI WGS metagenome assembly OKRY01 (sample SAMEA3541546, study PRJEB24748) | human gut metagenome | biome: human gut; feature: human-associated habitat; material: faeces | place: China | collected 2012
CCCCCTGAAACATGATAGCGGTATAAGGTCGTGATTTGCGACCTTTGGAGAACATAGAGGTCAGAGCGCAATTTCACGCACACTCACTTTGAGCCACGGGTGACATTCTGGGCATCCATCTATAGGGTCTCATACGGCGATTCCATCAGCGCCAACAAATCACGTCTTGACCCATTAAACTCGTTATCCGAATTGGATAATGAGGTCGGAAATCACATGCAGATGCGTCTTGCCCCTCTTTCAACTCGTACCAAAACGGTACGGGTTGAGGTCACACGTCTTGATTCGCTCTCAAGGAGATTTCAAATTGAAACCCCCTCTGGAATTCAGACGATGGTGTCATGGAAATCTACCGCCGCCCACTTCCCAATGCCAATGCCTTTTTTAGACTGTATATATCCATAGCCAAGCTCCCTGCTGTCGCACTCCTATCCCCTGCTGGTGTACGCCACTGCCATACATTTGCGACACATTTCGACACTTTATGACGCATTTAGACGCTTTTCGCCTGTTTTGGCATATTTTACGTTACATTTATTTCGAACTGGATAAAACTGGTCCAAATATATGTAACAGGGATGATGTCAAAATGGTTACTTCCGATTTATCCGCCCGTATCAATGATGTACTGCGCTATGTCGGGATCACCCGTAACATGAACGCCTACATTATTCTATCACAAGCTCTGACGCTGATTGCCGAGGACGAAGACCGCCTGCGAGCTGTAGAGAAAGAAATCTACACGCCTATTGCCGACAAGAAGCTGTACGAGCCCAAAGCAGTCCAGAGCACGATCCGCCGGGCATCCAAGGTCGCATGGGATCTCTGCCCTGATCGCGTTCAGGAGCTGGCTGGCTATCCGCTGAATGGTCGCCCCTCTGCCGTGACCATGCTCGAGCTGCTCTATAATGGTGTCGCCCGCTATGACGATCTCTCTATTCTGAAATAAGCACTCCTCAACAACAAGAACCCCGCTACTCTATGTCGAGCAGTGGGGTGTTTTTTCGTCTTGATTTGGTTTCAACTAGGGACAAAATGACGGGTGTTGATGGTACAGTTAATCGCAAAAAAGCGAAATACCGTAAAATTATCCATCATAACTTGCGTAGCATCATAGAAAGCCGTCATGTACTATGCGGAATTTTGTGCACTCCTCAAATCGAGGGCTACTGCGACCACCTACCGCCTTTATCTGAACGCTATTGAACTTTTACCGATTTGGATAATGTTCATTGATCGTATCATCGATAGAATACAAATCTCGGTAGTCACTTTGTCCATTGAGCTTCTGAACCTAGCTCAAATTGAGCCATATTGCAGGGTGGTCGTAGAATGCCACTCCCTTTTGGCAGCTTAAAATTCAGCCACGAAACGGTGTCCACAGTGTAGGCGCCCTTGTATTATACGGTAACACGATATATTCCGTTCGAGGTAAACTTTTTAATTGTATCAAAGCCAGACAGAATCACACCGCAGCAGATGTTTTTCTCAACTATTTGAGATATTTCACTCTGATCAAATCGTCGCCCATTTCTGATATGCGTCCTATTGGTGAAGGATTGATAAAGAGGAAGGTATTCGCTGGCGCTCATACCATTTAGATCAACTCCAATCTTGAAAAAGCTCACAGGTTCGCTTAGTCAAGATTTCCGTTGGCGTGATCATGTTAACCGAGTGTTTCTGTCCCGTCCTCATGCTTCGGCCGTTCAAGAAGCACTCGGCTAACACAACCACGCAAAAATTCAAATAAAGAAGTCGAATACAGAGCGACATCATCGCCTATATTTTTCACTTTTCTGTATAATAGAGTGAATTTCGTAGGCATCAATTTTCTGATTTTGTCACCCACCAGACCATTTTCTTTTGTCCTGCTTCAAATCGCTTCTGCTTACTTCCAAGATCATATCCATAGTGCTGTAGCCATTGACGTGCACAGGTATAGCTTGGCAACGATTTTTCAGCGTGTCCATCTGCCTTGTTGTAGATGTGCCCCAGCTCAAAGAAGATCTTCTGCCAGTCTTGATAGTAGCGTTCCTCATTCAGATGGGCATCCAGATACTCAAGCAGCAGCGGCGGGTCAAGGCGCTCTACTTTTGCAAGCAGGCTTTCATCGATTTTTTTCAGCAGCTCTGTCTGATACCCCTGTTCGAGCATTTGCAGCAGGAAAACACGTTCTACACGAGCCTGCAAGGTCGCACGTTTCCGCCAGCAGTATTCACCTTCCCGTGGATCCAGAACGACTGTATGGCTTTTTTTCAGTATTTCCACTGTTTCAGGCTGATGCAGGTATGTCTTCCATGCCTTCCTATCATCAAACCATTTCCGATATGCCTCGACCGGTTCCAGCTGATACTTCTCGATTTTTTTAAGTTCCCCTTCCAGACGTTCTTTGGGGTAATGCTGCAAATACACCGCGCAGGTATCCCCCTCATCCAAGGGACGTTTGCGGCCAAGGATCTGTGCATTAACGAGCGGGTTCCACAGTTCACTGACAATATATTTCAGCGCACGGTCTTTCATATCCACACCATTATAGAGGGTCGTTGTGGTCAGTGTGACCTGATGCTGCAGAACATTGCCCACAAGCACATCATCCAGTTTGTCAAACTCCTCCGCTTCCTGACGGTATTTGGAGCACAGGCACGCCACATCCTCTATGCCTTCTGCCTTCAGACTGTCCCGCAGTTTTCGCAGCTTGGCGATGGTATTCACAAAAACGAGGATCTTTTCTCCCGGCTGTACCCGGCGGATGATATCCCGCTCGTCATCGTCACGGTAGAAGAACTTCACGCTTGACACAAACCGATAATCCATCGGCAGACGATAATGCTGCCCCTCTGGAATCATTTTCCGCAGCTTCCAATAATCAAAGAAGGGGCGGGCGGTTGCGCTCATAAAGATGCAGGTCTTCGTTGTCCACAGCTCTTTAATAGCCTCATAGCTTGCATCCACATGATCGTTGAAGCTGGCATCGGTCACCATGTAGTGATACTCGTCTGACACGATATAATCAAACGATCTCAGATAAGTTTTGGCGGCATCTTCATTCCTTTGCAGGAAGGTTTCCAGCCACTGGTATGTTTCAACACAGATGGTGTGCTCATACTTGTTATCTATGGCGGGTTTGTTGACAATTCCTCCAAGCGCGGGATCATAGTCCTCGTAGGATACCTCTATACTCCCCAAACGGTTCACATCGCGCTCGATCTGGTTGCGCAGAGCTTCGCGATTGCACAGAATCAGGATACGCTTACGACGTTCATATGCCCACGGCAGCAATGTCTTCAGAATAAAATAGGTCTTGCCGGAGTTCGTGCCCGCATCAAGCACCACGATCCCATGCCAATTCTTGTAATCCTCACCAACAAGATCTGTGATGTACTGTTTTGCAGGCTGTGGAGTTACCCCGGCGGTTTCCGGTTCTTCCTCCGGCACAATGGGATCAAGCTGTTCGTCGGTATCCTTTTTCTTTTTGCGAGCGGCCTTAATACAATCCAGAATCTCCTGCAGTTTTTGCTGTCGTTCTTCTTCCGTCAACGAGGCAGGGTCAATGTGCTGCTCCTGCTCATACTCCCGTTGTGCCTCAGCCAGCTTCAGGTAGAAACCATCGAATGGCCAGCGCTTCTCTTCATCACTCATATTGATCCGCGTCTCCTTTTTTGATTTCACTATACCATATCATTTCGTTTTGCTCAAGGGACATTGACCCATTTTTACTTTTCCTCCCCCTTCCCCATCTTGATCTTATCTCCGTGGCGATTTTTGCGGGTCAGCTGCTCTAGGGGATTCAGGGCGTCATAGTTGGCTCTCAGGTCGTCCGCATACAGTGCCACATACCGCCGGGTCATGGTAAGGTCAGCGTGTCCCAGAAGCTTTTGCAGACGGAACGGATCGCCGCCAGCTTGGATATACAGTTTGGCGTAGGTGTGCCGGAACAGGTGCATAGAGGTCTTCTCCACGCCTCTGCTATGATTATAATTCCAAATCGCATTGCCGAGCGAATTCAGGGTCATCTGGTTGCCATACTCCGAGACAAACAACGGGGCTGTAGGGTCGCTGGTATGATGCTCCAGATACTCCTCCATGGTCTTGACCAGTGCCTTAGAGAGCGGCACGATCTGCTGATTACGCGTCTTCATGTGGCGGAAAAACACTGTCCCGGCGGAAAGGTCCAAATCTCCGATCTGCAGGTTGAGCAGCGTGGACGCACGGCAGCCGGTACCGAGCAGGAAGTTGACTATGACCCAGTTGCGGTATTCAGCAAAGGAGCAGGTTTTGCAGTCCGGTTCCTTCAGCAGCTTCTGCAGCTCATCGGTGGTGTAGGGTTCTTTGATCGGATCATCTGCACGCACCAGTCTGATCGGATACTTTTCCAGATAGCCCTTTTCCATGCACCAGTACAAAAACGCACGCACCATACGGAGGTTCGTATTGATGGTGGTATCGTGGAGCTGCTGGTCCTTCATATAGAAGATATAATCCTCTACCGTTTCCTCTGTGATGGTATGAATGGGCTGTTCTGTATCCCCCAGAAACCGAAAGAAGCTTCTGCCCTTTGCGGCGTAGAAGTCGAGTGAGCCTTGGGAGAGGTTCTTGAGCCGGTTGTACTTTTGGAACCTTTCAAAGGCCTGTTGGATGGTGGGGTTTGCCTTGGCAGCAGGTTTTAAATCACGGTTACGCACGAGAGAGACTCCTCCTTTTTTCGCGAGAAATCCCTCTCGCCCGCTCAGCACTTCCAGAAAATGGAACAAAAAGAAAAAGCCCAGAATCATTCGAATCAACGAACAATTCTGAGCTTCTGCATGCCGCCGACGGGGGTCGAACCCGTACTCTGTCTCCAGAAAGGGATTTTAAGTCCCTCGTGTCTGCCAATTTCACCACAGCGGCGCAGCCCCGGCTTACAAAGTCCTGCTGCCCTCTGGCTTGAGAGGGAGCCGGGAATAACAGGTGTGAGGAAAAATTAATACAACCACACTGCTATTCGCAATCTGGTGGTATTAACATTTTTATTAAATCAGCGGCTTTTATGATACAATAGTTTCCCTGTTTTGTCAAGAAAAACCGCTTATTCGGTGCTGCTTACACCTTGCCTCCGTGCAGCTCGGCGTACATCCGGGAGCGGCACTCGGCCACTGCGGGGGTCATGTTGACGTAGTGCTTGTGAGGGCATTCCAGACGCAACTCGCTCTCCCAGGTCTCCTCGGTGAGCTGCTTTGCAATATAGGCCTTCTTTTCTGCAATAGAGGGCAGTTCAATGGCCAGCTCGCCGCCCAGAACATGCGGCACCAACAGCGGGCGCACAGCGGTGGGGGTAAAGGTGATGGTGCGCTCGATGGCGTCCGAGTCCAGATTGACCATAGTGACCGGCTTACCGGCCTCGATGACCTCGCCGTCCATGGCAATCAGGTCGCACTGTGCCTGACCGTTTTCGTCGTACAGACGCCACGGCATCTTCTTGCCCGGGATGATAGCCTTGCTGGCGGAGTCCGAGCACTTCATCTTGGGGGTGTAGCTGCCGTCCGGCTTCTTCACCGCCACCAGCTTGTATACGCCGCCAAACACGGGGTCGGAGGCGGAGGTGATGAGGTTCTCGCCCACGCCGTAGGAGTCGAAGTGTGCGTGCTCGTACAGTTCCATGTTGGCGATTTTCTTCTCGTCCAGACCGTTGGAGGCCACCAGCTTGATGTAGGGCTTGCCGGCGGCATCCAGTGCCTTGCGCAGCCGCTTGGAGCCGCGGGCAAGGTCGCCAGAGTCGATGCGGGCGCTCTTGACGCGGCGGTTGGGATCGTTGGGGTATTTCTCAATGAGATAATCGTCCAGTTTGATCAGGTTGGGCAGGCCGCTTTCCATAATATTATAGGTATCCAGCAGCAGGCTGACCGAATCCGGGTAGGTATCGGCAAAGGCCTTGAAGGCATCGAACTCGGTGGGGAAAAACTCGATAAAGCTGTGTGCCACGGTACCCACAGCCTTGACCTCTGCGCCGAACTTCATCTCTGCCAGACAGTTGGCCGTACCGATGCAGCCGCCCAGCACTGCGGCGTAAGCGCCATCGTTGCCGGCGCTCTCGCCCTGTGCGCGGCGGGTACCGAACTCCATGACGTTGCGGGGGGTGTGGGTGTTCAGGCCGGTGACGCGGGTGGCCTTGGTGGCGATCAGGCTATGGAAGTTCATGGTCTGCAGCAGGTAGGTCTCGATCAGGATCGCGCCCACCAGATCGCACTCGATGCGCACCATCTGCACATGGGGGTAGCAGACCGTGCCCTCGGGCAGGGCGTACATATCACCCTTCCACTTGTAGGTGCGCAGATACTCGCAGAACTCCTCGCTCATGCCCTTGGTGCGCAGCCAGTGGATATCCTGCTCATTGAAGTGATAGTCCAGCAAAAAGCGGGTCAGTTTGCGCTGGCCTGCGCTGATGGAATAGCCCTGATTATCCGGGTTTTTGCGGAAGAACATATCAAACACCAGCGTGGTATTCTTAAAGCCATGCAGGAACAGGCAGTTTGCCATGGTGAATTCATAAAAGTCCACCACCATCGCGGGGTTATCGTAGTCCTCATCGGGGATATAAGGCTCAACCTTGATCTCGTTCATGAATGTTTTCCTCTCTATTTATACCCGGCGTCAGCTCTTCCCTACTGCGCGCCGCCTGCCGCTTGCCCGGCAGGGGGATCCTCCGCCCTGTCATGACAGAGCGTTTCTATCATGATAGCACGATTTCCCTGCCGGTGCAAGTATTTTCGCGCAAAAAGACCGCTGCACAAACGCTGTGCAGCGGTCTCTGTGTTTAAAGTAATCGCTTGCTCAGAACAGGCTTAGCCGTTCATGATGCTGGGGGTGGCGTTCTTCAGCACAACGTCGTGGCTGCCGCCCTCCACGATGGAGGTGGAAGAAACAACGGTCAGCTTGGCCTTCTGCTGCAGCTCGGGGATGGACAGAGCGCCGCAGTTGCACATGGTGCTCTTCACCTTGTACAGGGTGGTCTGCACGCCGTCCGCCAGAGGACCGGCGTAAGGCACATAGCTGTCCACGCCCTCCTCAAAGCTCAGTTTGGTGGAGCCGCCCAGGTCGTAGCGCTGCCAGTTGCGGGCACGGTTGGAGCCTTCGCCCCAGTACTCCTTCATATACTGGCCGTTGATGCGCACCTTATTCGTGGGGCTTTCGTCAAAGCGGGCAAAGTAGCGGCCCAGCATCACAAAATCCGCACCCATGGCCAGTGCCAGCGTGATGTGGTAATCGTGGACGATGCCGCCGTCGGAGCAAATGGGCACGTAGATGCCGGTCTCCTTATAGTACTCATCGCGGGCCTTTGCCACCTCGATGACAGCGGTAGCCTGACCACGGCCAATGCCCTTGGTCTCGCGGGTGATGCAGATAGAACCGCCGCCAATGCCGATCTTCACGAAGTCTGCACCAGCCTCGGCCAGGAAGCGGAAGCCCTCGGCATCCACAACGTTGCCTGCGCCCACCTTGACGGTATCGCCGTAGTGCTCACGGATCCAGCCGATGGTGCGGCTCTGCCACTCGGAGTAACCCTCGGAAGAGTCGATGCACAGCACATCCACACCGGCATCCACCAGTGCGGGCACGCGCTCAGCGTAATCGCGGGTGTTGATGCCGGCGCCCACCACATAGCTCTTGTTCTTATCCAGCAGTTCATTGGCGTTCTTCTTGTGGGAGTCGTAGTCCTTGCGGAACACCATATACTTCAGGTTGCCCTCGGCATCCACCAGAGGCAGGGTGTTGATCTTGTTATCCCAGATGATGTTGTTGCAGTCGTGCAGGGAGGTGTTCTCCGGTGCAGTGACCAGCTTTTCAAGCGGAGTCATGAAGGTGGTGACAGGGGCATCATCCGGAGTGTGGTTGATGCGGTAGTCACGAGATGCAACAATGCCCAGCAGCTTGCCGCTCGGAGTGCCATCGGCAGTGATGGCAATGGTGGAGTGGCCGGTGCGTGCCTTCAGCTCCAGCACATCGTGCAGGGTGGCAGTGGGGGCCAGATTGGAATCGGACACGACATAACCAGCCTTGAAGCTCTTGACGCGGCGCACCATGGCAGCCTCGTTCTCAATGCTCTGAGAGCCGTAGATGAAGGACACGCCGCCCTGACGGGCCAGTGCAATGGCCAGCTTATCGCCAGAGACCGCCTGCATGATGGCGCTGATCATGGGAATATTCATCTGCAGGGGGCACTCCTCCTCGCCCTTGCGGTACTTGACCAGCGGGGTCTTGAGGCTGACAGCCGTGGGGATATTCTCTGCAGAGGAATAGCCGGGGATCAGCAGATATTCACCGAAAGTGCGGGAAGGTTCTTTATAGAAATAAGCCATGTTCAAACTCCTTTTCTCTTAACGCATCAACATCAATCGGATTCATGTTTGCAACCTATAAATTGATTGTATATACTGTACCACAAAGCCAGCCGGAATACAAACCCCCGCCGCGCCAAACTTTGTAAATGTCCTTTGCAGAAAAACGGGCAAATTGCCCACCAAAATGGCGTAAGGTCATACTTTCCCGCATGAGGAGCCGGTTTTTGCGTGATTTATGGATGCAAAAAAGCTCGTCCAGAACGGACGAGCTTTTTTGCACACGAAGCGGGATACCGCCTGTGCGGCACATGGATCACGACTGTGAAGGAGAACAGCCGGAGGAGGAGAACCTGTGCCCGATATCCCAAAAAACAAGAAGAAAAAGATTTCACACTCAGCAGGGCTTGTGCCCTTGCTGTAACCATATTGTAACTCTTTTGAAACCATTTTGCAATAGGGTTTTGTAATTTTTCTGTAATTTCTTTTGTTAACTTTTTGTAGACACATATAAAACCCCTGCCAGAAAATTTCCGGCAAGGGCTTTGCAGATCATTCTTTATTTTCTTAATAGCACTTTTTGCAAGCAGTGAAGCCTTCCGCTTTTGCTTTCGATAATGTAACCTTTTCCGGGTCTTTCATATTGCTGCAGGTAGACTTGCTGTGATATTTTTTACCGCCGTGCGTTGGGACCCAGACCATCTGCTCTGTCTTTTTGCCGGCAGAAATGGTCTGAACGGTTGCAGTGGACGGCTTGCAGGCCGCAGTCTGTACCCTGGCGGCAGATGCCGCCGGGCACAGCAGACTGAAGCACAGTACCAGAACGGCCGCAAGGACTCGGAGATGTTTTTTCATTTGTTTTATCCTCCTTTGGACAATCAGAAGATCCTTCTAATAAAAGAGTACTCCCTGTTCCTCAGAGGATGCAATTCTCAAAATGCGCCGTTTTTTCTGCACGGGTGACGTTTTTTTGCATTGCTCGCTTATTTTCAGCTAAAAGCGGCGCAGCGGTTCTCTTGAGAAATCAACGATTTACACGTTTGTCTTTCCCACCTCCAGATAGCACTCAAAGCTGGTCTGGCCGTTGTGCTTTCCGACCACATACCAGCCATCCGCCGAAGGAGCATAAAACACCTCTGCCGTTTCTCCCATCGGGATCTCGCGGTGGTAGTTGATAGAAGCAAAGGTCACGGGGCCTTTGCGCATCACTTCCAGCGGCAGCGCATCGCAGACAAGGTCCAGATAGAATGCGTTGTTCAAATGGCCGTTCAGATCGCACTGGGAATAATGCGCCGTCCACTCCCCTGCGCTGGTCAGACCGTCCTTGCACTTGTGCAGCTGCAAAGGCAGCTCGTCCTCCACCGTATCGTTCCAGAAATTCTCCACCGTCCAGCCCGGCTCCCGCAGGATACGGCCCTCGGCAAGGCTTGCCACGATCCAGCGGCAGTCCACCATAGCCACCTCTTTACCCTCGGCATCGGTCAGGGTGGTGATGCGTTTGACCGAACCGTGTTTGCTGACCTGCGCCCGGGAGGTAAGGGTCAGCGTTTCGGCACGCTGGGGCACACGGTCAAATTTCAGGGCCTGCTTGCCCACCAGAAAGGTCACACCGCGATCTTTGAAGAACTGGTCATCCATACCAAAGGCGCGGGCGTGGTCTGTCGAAATCTGCTCCACATAGCGCAGCAGGGCGCTGGGCTTGAGCAGGCTGCGGAAGTCGGCATCTGCGTTCATGACTGTCATGGTCTCGGTGTAAAAGAACTGTTCCATGGTTTTTCCTTTCTATAAAAAGAGACCACTGCACGTTGTTCTGTGCAGCAGCCTCCTTTGCGTTTAATACTGATTGCGGTTGCGCCTGCGGACCTTGCGCCAGATGTTGAAGCAGGCCAGCGCTACCATGGCTGCCAGCAGCGCAAGGAACAGCAAACTGCTGCCACCCTCGTCGTAGCTCTTCATTTCGCTCCACTTCACGTCCAGCTCGCTGTTCACATCGTCGCTCAGGGCAGTGAACACCTTTTCCTTGGCGGCTTTCTCTTCGGACGGATAAGCGATCTCGCTCTCCTTCAGATCCTCGTCCAGCACCTCCCACACATCCTGCATGGGGGTGGTGTAGCCGATGTACTCGGCGTTTGCCTTGCCGATGTCCGTCTCACACATGAAGTTGATGAACATTTCCGCAGCTTCCTGATGTTCACTGACAGCAGGAATGGTCATGCAGTCCACGGAAAGCACGCTGCCTTCCTCCGGGAACACCCATGCAAGGTCGGGATTATCGTCGATCATGGTGATGGCATCGCCGGAGTAGTACACACCGACGGCTGCCTCGCCGCCGATCATCTTATCAAAGATCTCGTCCATGACGTAGGCCTGCACCAGCGGTTTCTGAGCCTTCAGCTCTTCCACCACCTCATCCACCTCTTCGGTGGACTGCGGGTTGATATCGTGGCCGCTCTTAAAAGCAGCAATGGCGTAGGCATCGCGGCTGTTGTTGAACATCAGGATATTGCCTGCGTACTGCTCGTCCCACAGGTCGGCCCAGCTGGTGGGCGCTTTGTCCACCATGGTGGTGTTATAAATGATGCCGGTGGTGCAGAGCATGTAGGGCACGGTGTAGGCATTCTGCGGATCGTAATCCGGATCCACGTATTCCTGATTGATCTTTTTGAAGTTCGGGATATTGTCGTAGTTCAGAGGCTTGAGCATCCCCTCGGCGATCATTTTTGCCACCATGTAATCCGACGGAATGACCACATCGTAGTTGGCTGCGCCGGACTTGAGCTTTGCGTACATGGACTCGTTGGAGTCGAAGGTGGTGTAGTTCACCTTGATGCCGGTGAGCTTTTCAAAAGCCGCCACCACGTCCACGCTGTCGTCCGAGCCGTTGGAGATGTACTCGCCCCAGTTATAGACATTGATGGCCACGTTCTGGCCCTTGAAGCGGGTCCAGTCGTAATCGTCCGACACCGAGACATCCTCGGTCACCTCAATGGTGCCGGCGGCAAAGGCGGGCATTGCACAGCAGACCGCCATTGCCAGCGCCAGCAGCAACACAGCAAAACGTTTCATCACACGCCCTCCCCTCTCAGCGCCTTCTGGTCGCGGCGGTAGCTGCGGCTCTCCATTGCATTGGAAATCAGAATGATGCACAGAATGACCACGAACATGATGGTGGACAGCGCATAGATCTCCGGGCTGACCTTTTTACGGGTCATGGAGTAGATGGCGATGGGCAGCGTTTCCACCGTGCCGCAGTTGAAATAGGAGATCATGAAGTCGTCGATGGAATAGGTCAGGCAGATGAGGAATGCCGACAGGATGGCCGGGCTGATCTCCGGCAGGATGACCTTGAAGAAGGCCTGCTTGGGGTCGCAGCCAAGGTCGAGCGCTGCCTCATACAGCTTGATATCCAATTGCTTGAGCTTGGGCGTGACGTTGAAGATGACATACGGCACATTGAACGCGATATGCGCAATGAGCAGCGTCGGGAAGCCCATGATGGTATCCGGCAGCCAGGAGACACCCCCGGCAAAGCGCTGGTAGGCCACGAACAGCAGCATGAGCGAGATGCCGGTGATGATCTCCGGGTTGACCACCGGGATATAGGTGATGTTGGTGACGACAAGGCGGCTCCCGCGGCCCATGGACGCAATGCCCAGACTTGCCGCTGTACCCAGCACAGTAGCAATGACCGCAGAGATCAGAGCCACTTCCAGCGAGACCAGCAGCGCATGCAGGATGGAGGAGTTGTGCAGCAGGCTGGAGTACCACTTGAGGGTAAAGCCGGTGAAGAGCGAATAGCCCTTGGACTGGTTGAAGCTGAATACGATCATGTATGCAATGGGCAGGTACATGAAGCAGAAAAACAGCACGATATAGACGCGCTGCATCAGGCGCAGATGTTTCGTTTTCATCAGGACACGCCCTCCATTTCATCTTCATCAAAGCTGGAGGTGAAGCTCATGCACAGCAGCACAATGATCATCAGCACAAGGCTCATGGCAGAACCCACGTTCAGGTTGTAGCTGTTGCCAAGGAACTGCATCTCGATCAGATCGCCAATGAGCAGGTTGGAGCCGCCGCCCAGCATACGGCTGATAACAAAGGTGGACACCGCTGGGACGAACACCATGGTGATGCCGGTGCTGATGCCGGGCACGCTCATGGGGATGAGCACCCGGAGAAGGGTCTTGGTGGTGGAAGCGCCCAGATCCTGCGCAGCTTCCACCAGGCTCTGGTCGATCTTGGTCATGCTGGTGTACAGCGGCAGGATCATATAGGGCACATAGTTATACACCATGCCCAGCACCACCGCACCGGAGGTGTTGAGCATATTGAAGGGGCCAAGGCCGAACACGCCCAGAACGGCGTTCACCGGGCCGTTGATGCTGAGCAGGCCCATCCATGCGTAGGTGCGCAGCAGAAAGTTCATCCACATGGGCAGCATGACCAGCATGAGCATGATATGCTGCTTGTTGGCACGCAGGCGGGAGAGAAAATAGCCAACGGGAAACGCCATGACCAGGCAGATGGCCGTGGACACGGCAGCCAGAATCAAACTGCGCATGAAAACGCTGGAGTAGCGGCCAATCTGGGTCAGGTTATCCAGCGTGAACCGGCCATCTGCGTTGGTCAGTGCATACCAGATGACGATGAACAGCGGAACAATGATGAAAGCGGCCATCCAGAGCAGATACGGCCCGGCCAGCCAGCGGGAGGTCTTGGATTTAAGCATCGCTTACACCTCCGAACGCTTCATGATATGAATTTCGTCCGGGCCGATGTTCATGCCGATAAGCTCGCCGGGCTGGCTGGCCTGGGTGGAATGGATGATCCACTCATAGCCTTCCACATCGACGTGCATTTCAAAGTGAACGCCCTTGAAGATGACCTCGCGCACAAGGCCGGTCAGCATACCGACAGAGGGCGGCACGATCTGCACGTCCTCGGGACGGATGACTACGTCGACGGGCTTGTTTTCTCCGAAACCGGTA
>OKRY01002823.1_pt1 | contig 13298 bp, 10 predicted proteins | sample 1601121 | NCBI WGS metagenome assembly OKRY01 (sample SAMEA3541546, study PRJEB24748) | human gut metagenome | biome: human gut; feature: human-associated habitat; material: faeces | place: China | collected 2012
CCAAAGCCGGACAGCAGCAGGCCTATTTGCAGCAAAACCTGGACCCGGACACCAAGGCCAAATTAGAGGCGGTGCTGAATGACAAGGAACGATTGCAGCAAATGCTCAATTCTCCCCAGGCCAAGGCACTGATGGAAAAGTTAGGCGGGAAGCGGTAATATGGACGATATTAACCAGATCATTGCCAATTTGACCCCGCAGGATATGGAAATGCTGCGGGGCGTGGCCGCGTCCATCTTAGGCGACGGCGGACAGGGAAGTGCGCCCGGTGCGGCGTCCCCTCCCGGTGCACAGCCTACGCCCCAGCCTAAGCCGGGGAGCGCCAACAGCGCCGTGCAGCAGCTGACAGACACGGTGGCCGGTGCCCAGAATATGCAAAATCTGCTGTCCGGGCTGGAGGGGCTGAACTTTGGCAAGGCGGATTTTGAAATGATGATGAAAGCTAAGTCCATTTTTGACCGTATGAACCGCAGCAGCAATAAAAATGTGGACCTGATCCGGGCGCTAAAGCCCCATTTAAGCCCCAAGAGCCAAAACAAGGCGGACCAGGCCATGCAGATCCTGCGTCTGTTTGAGGTGCTGCCTATGCTGGAGGAGTTGTTTTAGTGCCGGCGTTTAGTGAGGACCAGATCAATGAAGCCAAGGAGCGGGTGCGCCGTATGCATGCTCGTGCCGGGTCGTATCTGCCCCGGGAGGAACCGCCGCAAGGGCATAACGACCGTCAGACGGCACCGCCGTCCGGTAAGGAAAAAGCATCCCCGGCTGCGCCAAACCCGGAGGAACCGGCATCGGAGAACGAAGGAGATGACAACGCCGTAATCTTAATGCTGCTTCTGCTTTTAGGACGCGAAGGCGCAGATCAGGCGCTGCTTTTGGCTCTGCTTTATCTTTTGTTTTGATAAGGGTTGGAAAAATAGGGTAAAATATGTTATAATCCGTTTGTGTAACATCTCACAATGAAAGGAAGTTTCATTTTGACAGATTATGTGCAAAAGAAGATAGCCCCCGGGGTAGAGCTTTTGGCTGTGCCTGCCGGGCGGTTTAAGACCAATGAACTGGCCATTCACTTGGCAGTGCCCATGGAGGAGCAGATGGCGGCAAACTATGCGCTGGCCATCTCAGCGGTCAGCCGTAAGGGCAAGGCCTATCCGGATATGCGTGCGCTGCACTTGCAGCTGGACAAGCTCTACGGCGCGGCCATCAGCGTCACCGCCAACAAATCCGGCGGCTGTCAGATTTTGAAGATTGGCATCACCACACTGGACGATCGCTTCGCCCTGGATGACGAGAAGATCGCCGAGGCGGGACTGGAGCTGCTGATGAATCTGCTGTTTGACCCGCTTTTAGGGGAGGACGGCCTGTTCTCCCCGGCGGATATTGAGACGGAGCGTCGGGTGCTGCTGGAGAAGCTGGCTGCCGAGGAGAACGAAAAACGCCTGTACGCGGTCATGCAAATGCAGCAGATTATGTTTGCCGGCGATCCGTACCGGATTAATCCCAAAGGCACCAAAGAGACTTTGTTGGCTGCCACGCCGGAGAGCGTAACCGCCGCCTGGCACCGCATGCTGCGAGAGAGCAAAATGCTGGTAACTGTGGTCGGCAGCACGGATCCGGAGGCGGCCTGTGCGGCGCTGCGCCGTCGGTTAGAGGGCGTGGAGCGGGCGTATCAGCCCATGCCCACTCCCCATTTTGTGGCCCGGTGCGAACAGGTGAAAGATGTGCGGGAGAGCGAAAAAATTCGTCAAGGTAAGCTGGTGCTGGGCTTTCGTGTGGATATGCGCCCGGGTGATCCGTTGGCACCGGCTATGCGCAGCTTTTGCGATGTGTTCGGCGGCGGCCCGTACTCCAAACTCTTTATGAATGTGCGGGAGAAGATGAGCCTTTGTTACTACTGTTCTGCTCGCTTTGCCCGCCACAACAGCCACATCTTTATTCAGTGCGGCTGTGAGGAGGAGAATATGGACAAGGCTGTGGCCGAGATTCTGCATCAGCTGGAGATTATTCGGGCTGGTGACTGCAAAGCCGAGCTGGAAAGCTCCCGCATTGCCATGATCGACGCGCTGGACGGCGTGGCAGACACCCCCAACGGGCTGGAAAACTGGTATGCCGCCCGGCTGCTGGACGATGACTTCCGTACCCCTGCCCAGGTGGCGGAGGAGACCCGGAGCGTTACTGTGGAGCAGTTACAAGAATGTGCCGGTCGGTTGTCGCTGGATACCGTTTACCGCTTAGTGGCAGAGAAAGAGGAGGTGCAGACACAGTGAAAGAACAAGTTTCTTCCATTTTGGACGAACGCTATTATGAAATTGACCACCCCACAGGACTGAAAATATTTGTGATGCCTAAGGCCCATTATCGCTCTGCTTATGCGGTGATCGGTACCAAGTATGGCTCCATTGACAATCGCTTTAAGCGCTCGGACGCTGCCGAATACACCCAGGTACCGGAAGGTATTGCACACTTTTTGGAGCACAAGCTGTTTGAGTCTGAGGAGCTGGACGCTTTTCAGCGTTTTGCGGCCACCGGTGCGTCTGCCAATGCGTATACTTCCTTTGACAAGACTTGCTATCTGTTCCAGTGCAGCGACCGCTTTGACCAGTCGTTGGAGATTTTGCTGGACTTTGTGCAGCACCCGTACTTCACGCCTCAAACGGTGGAAAAAGAGCAGGGGATTATCGGCCAGGAGATCACCATGTACTATGATGTACCCGGCTGGATGAGCACCTTTAACCTGTTGCGGTGCCTGTATAAGAACCACCCGGTGCGCATTGATATTGCCGGGACGGTGGAGTCCATCTCCCACATTACGGACAAGCTGCTGTATGACTGCTACAATACTTTTTATAACTTGCACAATATGGCACTGGCAGTGGTGGGCAATGTGACACCGGAGCAGGTGCTGGCCGTCTGTGATCGGTGCTTAAAGCCGACAGCTGATGTGACGGTAGAGCGGGCGTTCCTGCCGGAACCGCGAGAAATCGTGCAGGACTATCAGGAGTGCCATTTGGCTACCTCCATTCCGGTGTTCTCTTTTGGCTATAAAGAAGCCTGCGCCAAGCCGGAGCAGGACATAGAGACCATTATTCTCACCAATCTGCTGCTGGAGATTATGGCCGGTGACTCCTCGCCTCTCTATAAAGACTTGTTTGACCGAGGACTGATCAGCAGCGAATTCTCTACGGAGTATTTTCACGGCCACGGGTATGAAGCCATTATCTTTGACGGCGAGAGCACGGACCCCCGGCAGGTGGCGGCCGCCATTCAGGCAGAGGTAGAACGCCTGCGCCGGGAGGGGATTCCGGAGGATCTGTACCAGGCAGCCCTGCGCAAGTCCTATGGTCGGGAAGTGATGTCCTATAACGATATTGACAGTGTGGCCAACGGTATGATAGATGCCCACTTTAACGGCTTTTCCATCTTTGATGTGACGAATCGCTACAAGGCCATTACCAAAGAGAAGATTGAGGCGCGCTTGCAGCAGGTAATGAACCCGCAGTACAGCGCCCTGTCCATTGTAAAGGCAGAGGAGGAGCAGCATGAGTAATTTTACCCGCGTGTACTTCCCCGGGCTGGGGATCGACTTTGACTTGCCCTCCGTGGCGTTCACCATCGGCAGTTATGATATTCATTTTTACGGTATTATCATCGCCTTTGGCTTTATGCTGGCGGTGCTGTACGGCGGCCGTATGGCATACAAATGGCGTATGAGCCTGGACGGGATGACGGATGTGCTCATTTGGGGCACGGTCTTTGGTATCGTCTGCGCTCGGGCATATTATGTGATTTTTGAGTGGAGCTATTACAGTGCCCACCCGGCAGAGATCGTACAAATTTGGAACGGTGGGCTTGCCATTTACGGCGGTATTATCGGTGCCTTGATCGGTGCTGCCATCGGCTGCAAGGTAGGCAAGATCGACTTTCGCAATCTGCTGGATCTGGGTGCCTTGGGATTGCTTATTGGCCAAGGTATCGGCCGCTGGGGCAATTTCTTTAACCAGGAGGCCTTTGGCACCAATACGGATACCGCGCTCTTTAGAATGTGGAGCGTAAAGATCAGAGATACGCTGGCCGCATCCTCTGCGGACCTGGCTGCTAAGGGCGTGACCGTGGAGCCGGGGGTGCCGGTGCACCCCACTTTCCTGTATGAGAGCCTGTGGTGTATATTGGGCTTTCTGATCCTCAATTACATTGTGCATAAACACCGCAGCTTTAAGGGCGAGATTTTTGTGCTATACGGCGTTTGGTACGGCGTGGAGCGTATGGTAGTGGAGGGTATGCGTACAGACAGCCTGTACATCGGCTCCACCAGCATTCGGGTCAGCCAGGTGCTGTCGGCGGTGATTGCCGTTGTGGCACTGGTATACTTTATTGTGGTGATGGTGAAGAAGAAGCAGGGCCGTCTGCCCCAGCGCCTGCGGGTGGTGCCGGTAGAGAAACTGCCACCCCGCCCCACCAAGGAGGAGCGCCGTGCTGCCCAGGCGGCCAAGCGCAGCAAAACAAAGAATAAAGGAGTAAACGAGGAGAAAAATGGCACAGATCATTGACGGCAAGGCCGTGTCGCGCGCCGTGCGGGCGCGGGTGGCACAGGAGACCCTTGCATTAAAAGAACAGGGCGTGACCCCGGGGCTGGCAGTTATCTTGGTAGGCGAGGATCCGGCGTCCCAGGTGTATGTGCGCAATAAGGAAAAAGCCTGCGCCGAGGTGGGCTTTTATAGCGAAAAATACACGCTGCCCGCAGACATCACCCAGGCGCAGCTGAATGCACTGGTAGACGAATTAAACGGGAAAAAGGAGATAAACGGCATCCTTTGCCAGCTGCCTCTGCCGCCGCACCTAAGCGACAAAGAGGTGATCGCACGCATTGACCCGGCCAAGGATGTAGATGCCTTCCACCCGGAGAATGTGGGTGCTATTATGATTGGCGACTACCGTTTTTTGCCCTGCACTCCTGCCGGGGTGATGGAACTGATCCATTCCACCGGCACGGACCTGACCGGCAAGCGGGCGGTGGTGCTGGGGCGCAGCAACATTGTGGGCAAGCCCATGGCTATGCTGCTGCTGCACGAGAATGCCACAGTGACCATTGCCCATTCCAAGACACAGAATTTGGCAGAGCTGACCAGGCAGGCGGATGTGTTGGTGGCGGCAGTGGGTCGCCCTAAGTTCGTTACAGCAGATATGGTAAAGCCCGGCGCGGTGGTTATTGACGTAGGCATGGACCGGGATGAGAACGGCAAGCTGTGCGGCGATGTGGATTTTGACGGCGTTTCCCAGGTGTGTGGCGCCATTACCCCGGTGCCCGGTGGTGTGGGTCCCATGACCATCTCCATGCTGCTGGAAAACACGCTGACCGCTGCCAAACTGCAAAACAGTCTGTAATTTTAACCAAGAATTCTTTGATAAACAGCTAAACCTATGGCGGATATGTATAAAAATACATATTCGCCTCTTTTTTTGCAGTTTGCACATTGAATGGTCGCTCGGTTTGTGGTAAACTTGTATCAGTTTTTTTATTTGCAGAAAGGGTGAAACAATGCAGACAATTACACTTGCAATGTCCGTGGATGACATCATTGGTAAGGTGCAGAACGCCGTATGGGGCTGGCCGCTGATCATTTTGATTTTAGCCGCCGGCGTGTGGCTGACGGTGCGCACCGGCTTTGTACAGGTGCTGCACCTGGGCAAGGCACTGAAGTTTATGGTTAAGAATGAGGACAACGGTGAGGGAGAGGTTACTTCCTTCGGCGCGCTGTGCACGGCGCTGTCCGCCACCATTGGTACCGGCAATATCGTAGGCGTGGCTACGGCCATTTGCCTGGGTGGTCCCGGTGCACTGCTCTGGATGTTGTTGGCCGCCTTCTTCGGTATGGCCACCAAGTACAGCGAGGGCTTTTTGGCCATCAAGTACAGAGAGAAGAAGGACGACAGCCATTATCTGGGCGGTCCGTTCTACTACATAGAAAAGGGCATGGGTTCCAAGTGGAAGTGGCTGGCGAAGCTGTTTGCCGTGTTTGGTATTTGCGTCGGTCTCTTTGGTATCGGCACCTTTACCCAGATTAACGGTATTGCAACGGCAGTGCAGGATTTCTTTGATCCGGAGTCTGCCCATGTGGCGTTTACGCTGTTTGGCAATGATTACACTTGGGCCACCGTGATCGGCGGCCTGGTGGTCACCCTTTGTGTGGCACTGGTGGTGCTGGGTGGTATTCAGCGTATTGCCAAGGTTTCTCAGGTGATCGTGCCCTTTATGGCCATCACTTATGTGGTATTTGCGCTGGTTATCGTGCTGGGCCACATTACCGCTATTCCCGCTGCGGTGAAGCTGATCTGCCAGAGCGCCTTTGATCCGCAGGCAGCCCTTGGTGCTGCCACCGGCGTAACCATTAAGCTGGCTATGCAAAAGGGTATCGGCCGCGGCATTTTCTCCAACGAGGCGGGTCTTGGTTCTGCACCGATTGCTGCCGCTGCCGCCAAAACCAAGGACACGGTGCGTCAGGGTTTGGTGACGATGACCGGCACCTTTATTGATACCATCGTGATTTGCACCCTCACCGGTCTGTCCATTGTGGTCACCGGTGCCCAGAACGCTTTTGTGGCCGGTTCCGTAGAGGGCGTAAAGATCACCAGCCGTGCCTGGCAGACGGGTCTGCCCTGGAACGGTCGGTTCTCTGCCTTTGTGCTGATGGTGTGCCTGGCGTTCTTTGCCTTTACCACTATTTTGGGCTGGAATTACTACTCCGAGCGCTGCCTGGAGTACCTGGTAGGCTCCCAAAAGTTCACCAAGGTGTACCGCTATCTGTACATTCTTGCCGTGTTCATCGGCCCGTACCTGACCGTGGCGGCTGTGTGGAACATTGCGGATATTTGTAACGGCCTGATGGCATTTCCCAACCTGATTGCCCTGTTTGCCCTGTCCGGGGTGGTGGGCAAGGAGACGAGAGCCTATTTTGCGGAAAAGCGCCACGACTTAAAAGCCATGGCGCAGGATAAAAAATAAATTAAAATTCTATTCGTTTCAGCGACTGTGATCGGCTTTGCCGGTTACGGTCGCTTTTCTTTTTGTATATCGCTTGATGGGCGGCACACACTATAAACATCAAAGCGAACGGAGGTTTTCAAAATGAAAATGATGAAAAAATGGCTTTCTTTGCTGCTGTGTGGGGTGCTGCTGCTGTCCACCGGCGGGCTGTTTGCCGCCTGTGGCAAGCAGACGGACGACGGCACCACCAACGCCACAGACGCGGCCAAGAGCCAGGTGACCCTGCGCTACCTGAACTTTAAGCCGGAGGTGGCCGGGGTATATGAAAAGATCGCCAAAGCCTATAAGGAAGAAACCGGCGTGAATGTGATTGTAGAGACGGCGGCCAATAACCAGTACGAGTCTACGCTGACGGCCAAGATGGCCACAGCAGAGGCGCCCACGCTGTTTCAGATCAACGGTCCCAAGGGCTATGCCAACTGGGCGCCTTATTGCGCTGATCTGTCCGATACCAAGCTGTATGAGCACTTAACGGACAAATCTCTGGCGGTTACCAGTGACGGTAAGGTGTACGGCATTCCCTATGTGGTGGAGGGCTACGGAATCATCTATAACGAGGCCATCACGGACAAGTATTTTGCACTGAAGGATCGGGACAGTAAGTACAAATCCATGGATGAGGTGCGTTCCTTTGCAGCGCTTAAGTCTGTGGCGGATGATATGCAAAAACACAAGACGGAGCTGGGTATTGAAGGCGTGTTTGCCGCTACTTCACTGAAAAGCGGCGAGGACTGGCGCTGGCAGACCCACCTGATGAATGTGCCCATCTATTATGAATTTAAGCAGAATAAGGTGGATTTGACTACGGATGCCACCAAGGAGATCACTTTCTCCTTCGGTGACAATTTTAAGAATATTTTTGACCTGTATTTAACGGACAGTACGGTGGAGGCGAAAAAGTGTGGCACCAAGACAGTGACGGATTCGATGGCGGAGTTTGCGCTGGAAAAGTGCGCCATGGTACAAAATGGTAACTGGGCATGGGAACAGATCGCCGGTGTCACCGGTAACAAGGTGCAGGCAGACAAAATCAAGTTCCTGCCTATTTATATCGGCGCAGACGGCGAGGAAAACCAAGGCCTGTGCGTGGGCACGGAGAATTTCTATGCCATCAACGCCAAGGCAACAGAGGAACAGCAAAAGGCGGCAGCCGATTTCATTTATTGGTTATATTCTTCCGATACCGGCAAAAAATTCGTAACGGATGAATTGGGCTTTATTGCACCCTTTGACACCTTCTCCGCGGAAGATGTGCCGGAGGACCCGCTGGCGGTGCAGGTGCAGCTTTGGATGAACAAGCAGGGCGTTTACAGCATTCCTTGGGACTTTACCGTGTTCCCATCTCAGACCTTCAAGCAGCATTTTGGCTCCGCGCTGCTGAGTTATGCCCAGGGCAGAAAAACATGGGCACAGGTGCAGGAAAATACCGTGGCGGATTGGAAAAGTGAAGCGGCTGCCTCCGCTTAAAGGAACGACGGTATGCAGAAAAATTTGAAAAAATACGGCTGGTTGTTTTTACTGCCCACGGCGGTTGCCTTTCTCTTTGCCTTTGCGGCGCCCTTTGTACTGGGGGTAGGGCTTTCCTTTACCCGATTCCGGACGGTGACGGACGCCGCGTGGGTAGGACTGCAAAACTATGTGCAGGCCTTTACTGCAGACAGCGGCTTTCTCCACGCCCTGTGGTTTACGGCGCTGTTCTCCGGCGTGAGTATCGTCACAGTGAATGTGCTTGCCTTTGCACTGGCACTGCTTCTTACCCGCGGGCTGCGAGGCACCAATTTCTTTCGTGGCGTGTTCTTTATGCCTAATTTGATCGGCGGGATTGTGCTGGGATATATTTGGAATTTGCTCATTAACGGCGTGTTGGCCTGGGCGGGGGTGGATATTACCTATCAGCCCGCCTACGGTTTTTGGGGGCTGGTGGCGTTGACCAACTGGCAGCTGATCGGCTATATGATGGTGATCTATATTGCGGCGCTGCAAAATGTGCCGGATGATCTTTTGGAGGCGGCGGCCATTGACGGCGCGTCCCGGACGCAGACTCTGTTTCGCATCAAGCTGCCGCTGGTGATGCCCGCGGTGACCATTTGCACTTTTCTGACCCTTACAAATACCTTCAAGATGTTTGACCAAAACCTGGCGCTCACCGGCGGAGCCCCGGAGCAAAAGACAGAGCTGTTGGCGCTGAATATTTATAATACCTTTTACGGCCGCAGCGGCTGGCAGGGGGTGGGTCAAGCCAAGGCGGTTGTGTTCTTTATCATCGTGGCGTTGCTTGCCTCTTTGCAACTGCGCGTGACCGGACAGCGGGAGGCCCACGGCGTATGAGAAAAAAACAAAAACAGAAAGCTCCCCAAAGTGTGCTGGAAACGCTTCTGCTGGTGTTGCTGGCGGCGCTGACCCTGGTGCCTCTCTTTTTGGTGGTGCAAAATTCCTTTAAGTCTCGATTTTATATCTCCGGCGACCCGTTTGCACTGCCCAACAAAGAGACCTTTGTGGCGTTGGAAAACTATATCGGCGGCCTGTCTGCCAGCGGCTTTTTCGCCGCCTTTGGCCGGTCGCTGCTGATCACCGTTGTGTCTGTGGGGCTGATCGTTCTTTGCACCTCCATGGCCGCCTGGTATCTAATGCGGGTACGCACGGCACTGACCAAGGGTATGTACTACCTGTTCGTTTTCAGCATGATCGTGCCGTTTCAAATGGTGATGTACACCATGACCTATTTGGTTGGCCGGGCAAAACTGAATACCGTTGTTGGTATGCCGTTTATTTATCTGGGCTTTGGCGCCGGGCTGTCTGTGTTTATGCTGTGCGGCTTTATCCGAGGAATTCCCCGGGAGCTGGAGGAGGCAGCCACCATTGACGGCTGCAATCCGGTACAGACTTTCTTTTTGGTGGTGTTGCCACTCTTAAAACCCACGGCGGTGACGGTGGCGATTCTCAATACGATGTGGATCTGGAATGATTATCTGCTGCCGTACCTGGTGCTGGGCACGGAGAAAAAGACCGTGCCGGTGGCCATTCAAATTGCCATGCAGGGTGCCTACGGCTCCACAGATTACGGCGGGCTGATGGCCATGCTGGTGCTGGCCATGATCCCCATTGTGGTCTTTTATCTGTTTTGCCAAAAATATATTATCAAAGGCGTGGTAGCCGGTGCGGTTAAGGGCTAAACGGCAACTGCGGAAAGGAGTGTGCCCCAGTGGCGTCTATCTCGCTTGAGCATATTAGAAAAACATATGAGGACGGCGTGACTGTCATACCGGATCTGAATTTGGAAATCCGGGATCGGGAATTTTTGATTTTAGTAGGGCCTTCCGGTTGCGGCAAGTCCACCACTCTGCGTATGATTGCCGGGTTGGAGGACATCAGCGGCGGCACCTTGAAGATCGGTGACCGGGTAGTGAACGATCTGCCGCCCAAGGATCGGGACATTGCCATGGTGTTCCAAAACTATGCTCTGTACCCCCACATGACGGTGTACAAGAATATGGCCTTTGGTCTGCAACTGCGGCGGGTGCCCAAGGCGGAGATCGACCGCAAGGTACGAACGGCCGCACAGGCGCTGGAACTGACCGCGTACCTGGATCGGCGCCCCCGCGCCCTGTCCGGCGGACAGCGGCAGCGGGTGGCGCTGGGTCGCGCTATGGTGCGGGATCCGGCGGTGTTTCTTTTGGACGAGCCCCTATCTAATCTGGATGCCAAGCTGCGTACGGAAATGCGCGCACGCATTGCAGAGCTGCACCGGGAACTGGGTACCACTTTTGTGTATGTGACCCATGACCAAACGGAGGCCATGACCATGGCGGATCGGATCGTGGTCATGTTGGACGGCAAGATTCAGCAGGCAGACACACCCGAACAGTTGTATGCCCACCCCTGCAATGTGTTTGTAGCCGGGTTTATCGGCACGCCGCCTATGAATATATTGCCCGGCCGTTTGGTGCGGCGGGGGAACGCCCTTGATTTGCAAGTGCTGGGTACGGAGGTGGCTTTGCCCCGTCGGCTGCAAAACCATGCCAAACTGTCGGCGTATGTGGATCGGGATGTGCTTTTGGGCCTGCGGGCGGAGGATCTGTCCACGGACCCGGCATGGCTGAATATAACAGATCCTGCGGCCTTTCGGGTTCAGGTGGAAATGGCGGAGCGCATGGGGGCGGAAACCTATTTGTATGCAGATTTGCAAGGACGGCGAGTGATTGCCCGGGTGCCCGGCACCGTCTCTTTTCAAAAGGACGACCAAACGGTGCTGTACCCCAACATGGAGGCGCTCCATTTGTTTGACCCGGAAACGGAGGTCTGTATCTGTGACTGACCGCTTGTTGCAGCGGCGTGGCGCCGGGGTGCTGCTGCCGCTGTTTTCTTTGCCCGAGCGCTATGGGATCGGCACGATGGGTGCCGCGGCTTACCGCTTTGTAGACGATTTGTCGTCTGCCGGGCAGCGGTACTGGCAGCTGCTGCCCCTGTGCCCGGTAGGGCAGGGGAATTCACCGTACCAAAGCCCCGGCAGCTTTGCAGGCGATGCTTTGTATATTGACCCGCAACTGCTGGTGGAAAGCGGGTATTTGCAGCCGTCGGATTTGGATTTGTTACCCAGCGGCCGTGATGACCGGGTGGATTATCCGGCTGTGCGCCGGGGGCGTCAAGTGCTGTTTGATCGACTGTTTGACCGCTTTGTGCGCCATATTCCGGCCGACTTTGACTGCTTTTGCCAAAGTCAGGCCGATTGGCTGGAGGATCACGCCCTGTTTTGTGCCCTTAGTGAACGCTATGGAAAGCGGTTTTTTTTGTGGCCGTCGGCTTTGCGGCAGCGAGAGCCGTCGGCTTTGGAGAGGGCGGCAGTGCAGATGGAGCGGCGGGTTTTGTACCATAAAATACTGCAATATTTTTTAAATCATCAGTGGCGAGCGCTGCGGGCTTATGCCAATGCCCGGGGCGTTTATTTGATCGGTGATCTACCTATTTATGTGGCGCCGTGCAGCGCCGATGTGTGGGCGGCGCCGGAGTTGTTTATGCTCTCTCCCTCCGGCGCGCCGTCTCGGCTGGCTGGGTGTCCGCCGGACGCGTTTTCGCCCACTGGCCAGTTGTGGGGCAACCCGGTATATAACTGGAGCGCCCACGCGCGTACAGAGTACCGCTGGTGGGTGGCGCGGCTGCGGCACGCTTTGCGCTGGTTTGACGCGCTGCGGCTGGACCATTTTCGTGGCTTTGCCGCTTATTATTCTGTGCCTGCCCGGGCAAAGAATGCCCGGGACGGCTGCTGGCTGCCGGGGCCCGGTTTGTCGCTGTTTTCGGCGCTCCAACAGGCGTTGGGGGATGTGCCGCTTTTGGCGGAGGATCTGGGCTTTTTGGACGATACGGTGCGGGCGCTGCTTTCAGATTGCGGCTTTCCCGGTATGCAGGTGCTGCAATTTGACTTTGATTCCCGGGACTGCGGCGGTGCTGTTTGTAAGCCCAATACGGTGATTTACACCGGCACCCATGATAACGATACGCTGCTGGGCTGGTGCACCACCGCCCCGCGGCAAGACATACGCCGGGCTTGCGCCGCCTATGGCGTGCGTTATCCCAATCAGTTACCGAGACAGATGATGCTTTCTGCTTTGCGAAGCCCGGCCAACACCTGTATTTTGACTGTACAGGATCTGCTGGGACTGGGCAGCAGTGCCCGCATCAACACGCCGTCAACGGTGGGCGTCCACAACTGGAGCTGGCGTATGCGCCCCGGTGCCCTAACCCCGGGCATCTTGGCGCATCTATATACCGAGACTTGCGCCGCAGATCGGGCGGAAAAGGAGTAATATATGTCGGATATGAAAGAGAATTTGGAACTGCTCTCCCGCAGTATGTACCGACTCCCGGTGGCAGAATTGACTGATGAACAACTGCACGCAGTGGTGGCGCGGGCTGTTTTGGCACGGTTGCAACCGGCTTGGCAAGGGTCGTTGCAGGCCCATTGTGCCGGGCGGCGGGCGTATTATTTTTCTGCGGAATATCTGTTGGGCAAGGCGGTGTACAATAACCTGCTTTGCACCGGCCTGACCGGCGAGGTGGAGGCGGCGCTTACCGCTTGCGGCCGCAAGCTCGACCAACTGGACTGTGTGCCGGATCCGCCTTTGGGCAACGGCGGTTTGGGACGGCTGGCGGCCTGTTTTTTGGACAGCGGCGCCACGCTGAATTTACCGCTGGACGGCTACGGCTTGCGCTATCGGTGCGGACTGTTTCGCCAGCAGATCGAGGACGGCTTTCAGGTGGAGAC
>OKRY01002825.1_pt1 | contig 13293 bp, 8 predicted proteins | sample 1601121 | NCBI WGS metagenome assembly OKRY01 (sample SAMEA3541546, study PRJEB24748) | human gut metagenome | biome: human gut; feature: human-associated habitat; material: faeces | place: China | collected 2012
ATCATTTCATCCCTCACCTTTTCCATGTAATGATTTCCTTCAGATTCTTCTCTGACTTCTTCCCAAGTACTGGCTGAAATTAATTTTGCCCATCGATATAATTCTTGCTTCCTTGCCTTTCCTTTTGTACTTCTTATTTTACTTAATTCTATCACATGGAATTGAAATTTACTACTATACAATTCACCTGTTTTATCATCTTGCAGTAAAATTCTATGATAAAATCCGGGACTTTTCAAATAATTAAAATCAAGAATTCCTACATGAATGCATGGTGGTAGTTCATAATATGGCTCTCCCTTTTTCAACCCTTCTGTAAACATTCTGCAATTATAAAATAAACTTCGCTCTGCCCAATCTTCCTGATATGTATTTTGCATTTCAATGTTAATCTTTTTGCCACCGTTTAATACCATCTTTACATCTAAAATTCCCTCTTTTTCCTCTTTAACTTCACCTTCCACAAATGGATCTGCAACTTCTAACGTTTCAATATCTGTTTCTTTCAAATGCAATAATGCCATTAAAAATCCTTTTACAATTTCTTCATTTTTAAATATTTTTTGAAAGGCATAATTATTTGTTAAACGTATATTTAATTCCTCATTGCTAGCTGCTCTTTTTCTTAACTCTTCGTCATTAAAGCTTCCCTCATTATTCATATTTTCTCCTTGTATTACAATTTATGTAAATTCATGTTATGTAAGTATTTTACCAAATCTTTATTGATTGTCAATTACTTTTTTGTAAAAAATTGTAATATGCAGTTATATAAAAAGACAGAAGCCAAATAAACTCCTGTCCTAACACACATCATTATATCCTACGCACTTTTATTTCTCCAGTTCTTCCGTCTCAATAATAAACTTCACACTACCCTTCGTTCCACTAGCCTTCTTCGTAAATGTCTGATAGTTTTCTCCTTCATCCATCACTGCATCAGCTCTGTCTAAGATTTCTTTTGCATCATCATTGATCGTATTGACAAGTTTCTCAATACCGTCTTTTCTAAAGGTTAACATTCCTTTGTTCAAGGTAACAGCTCCATTTTTCAGAGTTGCAATTCCTGTTGTCATCTGTCCCATTCCATTATCCAGTGTTTTTGCACCTTTACTTAATTTCTTCGCTCCACTTGCTGCTGTTTTTGTTCCACTGTTTAACGTCTTGGCTCCTTCATCTAATTTCTTGATGGAAGATGCCAGTGTCTTAGATGATGTCTTTAACTGTCCGGTTCCTGCCGCGATCTGTTTTAATGCAGATTCTAACTGTGCTGTGGATGTCTTTGTCTTTGTTAGCAGATTTTGAATCTGGGTTAAGCATCCTGATACGATCTGAAGGTCTGTCTGTGTTTCTTGCAAGCTTGTTCCGATAGATCCTGCGTAGGTTCCTAAATTCTTTGCCTGACCTCCTACGGATTGTGCATAACCGCCTAAGTTTTCTGCATCTGTCTTTAAAGAACCTGCAATCGTTGTAAGCTGTGCTTTCTGCTCATCTGTAAGAGAAATATAATTATTCTTGATAAATTCTCCAATTGCTCCTGCCTGATTTCCAACATCTGCTGCTGATACTCCAATTGACTCTGCTAATGCACCTAACGTCTTCGCTGACACACCAACACTTTCTGTCTGTGTCTTAATATTCATTAATTCTTTTGTGATTCCTGTCTGTGCACTCTGTAAGTTAGACTGTAATTTTGCCTGATCACTTTCGCTTGGTGTACTATTCTGCAGTTCCTTGAGAATCTGTCTCACTCCATTATCTAATTTCTCTGTAGATGATGGTAAAGCACTTGTTCCTTTCGCTAACTGACTGGTTCCATTCTTTAATGTTGTAGATCCATTGACCAGTTTGTCAAGTCCTGTTGCTAACTGTTTGGAACTGACTGCGATCTGTTTTGTTCCTGATTTTAATTTTCCAGAGGCTGTGACTAATTTTTCAATTCCCTTTACTAAATCTCCAGAACCATCGCATAACTTATCTGTCGCATTTTCAAGGTCCTTTAAGGAATCTGTTAATTCACTTAAATCTCCTGCATCATCTAAACCAAACTCTGATAATGTATCGGAATTCGCAACTGTCGCTGTGACTGTCATCTGGAAGTCTTCTACATCAGCTGTGATCTCGAAATCTTCTGGAATATCGAAGTTTGACCCAATACTTGTATTCTTAAGGTTTAAGCTGTCTGCTAATCCTGGCATTGCAACTCCGATAACGATATGTTTGTTACCATCGGAGATAACTTTTCCGTTTGTTGCTTTGACATTAGAGAAGTTATCTGTATTTAAGATTGCTGCTGTGATCATTGTAAATGGTGTATAGACTGTTGTCTGTTTTCCATTGATCGTTTTAGTTACGGCGGAATGATTTTCATATTCATAACGAATCTTTACTTTTCCTGATTTACCAACCAGTTTCTTTGGTGAAATTTCTTTTCCATCCAGATAGTATGTGACTTTCATGGATACTGGCAGATTTTTGTCACTTGTTCCCTGATAGTAAATATCTTTTCCATTGGCATTCCATGTAATACTGTCCTTTTTGCCTCGTTTGTATGTCTCATTTCCCTTAACGTTTTCAACGTCTGTCAGGTCCGTAGCATCTTTGATCTTTGCTTCACCTGAGAAATTCTTTAACCAGTCACTGACAATAACTGTTTTCTCTTCTCCATTCGCATCCGTTTTTACGTATACGGTTTCTTCTTTATCTGCAGTGGACTCGCTGGCTGCTACCGGTACTGCTGCCGGAATTGTAAGAGCTGCAGCGAGAAACATTGCTAATGCTTTCGATAATCTTCTTTTTCTCATAACAATCGCTCTCCTATTCTAAATGACCCATCTTGAGGGTTGTTTTACAGATCAATTTATCAAATATCATAAACATTGCCGGCAGAATAAAGATTACGGCAACGGTACTGATCACAGCTCCTCGTGCAAGTAAAGTACAGATCGCACTGATCATATCAATATTTGAGTAAATCGCAATACCGATCGTTGCTGCGAAGAAACTTAATCCACTTGTAATGATAGACTGCATGGATGTTTCATGTGCAATACGGATCGCTTCCATTTTCTTCTTGCCATTTATACGCTCTTTCTGATAACGGCTTGTCATCAGGATCGCGTAGTCAACGGTTGCACCTAACTGAATCGTTCCGATAACGATACTTGCAACAAACGGCAGTGATAATCCCGTGTAATATGGAACTGCCATATTGACACAGATTGCAAATTCGATTACGGCTACTAGGATCACCGGTAAGGAAATGGATTTAAATACAATTAAAATAATCACAAAGATTGCCGCGATCGACGCGATATTTACATTTCTAAGGTCAACATTGGTTACTGTCTCCAAGTCATTCATCAATGGTGCTTCTCCAATGACCATAGAACCTGGACTGTATTTCTTCACAATGTTGTTGATCTCGTTGATCTGTTTATTTACTTTCTCGGTTGCTGATTTGTAATTTGAACAGATAAACTGCATCTCATACTCATCACTTTGCAACATTTCTTTCATGGAAGAAGGAATCATATCAGATGGAATACTAGAACCGATCACGGAGTTCATTCCGAGACACCATTCAACTCCGTCGACTTTATCGATTTCTTTCTGCATATTGCTTAATTCCTTCTGACTCATGCCGTTCTTGATCATGACCATATGGATGTTACTCATTCCGAATTCTTCACTTAACTTCTTATTCGCCACATTACTTGGTAAGCTTTGTGGAAGTGATTTGTCAATATTATAGTAAATCTCTGTATGATTATTTCCATAAATTGCTGGGAACAGCAAAATTAAAAATACTACAATCGTTGTTTTATAATGTTTTGTGATAAAGTGTGATGCATTCGTAAGATCTGGCATCAGTGAACGATGGTGTGTCTTCTCAATTAATTTATCACAGATCAGGATCAATGATGGCAAAACTGTTACACAACAGATAACCCCGATAATAACACCTTTCGCCATAACGATACCTAAGTTAGCTCCTAATGCAAATGTCATAAAGCACAGTGCTGCGAATCCAGCGACCGTTGTAACGGAACTTCCTGTAATGGACTTAAATGTATTCGAAATCGCATGTGCCATCGCACGTTCTTTGTCACCTTCAAATCTGATCTTATTACTCTCATAACTGTGCAGAAGGAAGATCGAATAATCCATCGTAACTCCTAACTGCAAGATCGCAGTCAATGCCATTGTAAGATAGGACACATCGCTTAGGAAAATATTCGTTCCCAGGTTATAAAGAATTGCCATTCCGATACTTAACAGGAATAAAAAAGCAACTGCAAAGGATTCCATTGTGACAAATAATACGATCAGAGAAAGTACTGCTGCGATCGTTACGTAGATTGGAATCTCCTGCATAACCAGGTTCTTAATATCGGTAACTACCCCTGACATGCCACTGATAAAGCACTGTTTTCCAACAATCTTACGCATCTGTGTGACTGCTTCCATCGTGTTATCAGATGATGTTGTTTCTTTAAACATTGCGATCATCATTGTTGCGTTCTTATTAAAGAAAACTTTCCTTACTTTCTCAGGAAGCATCTCTTTGGGAACGCTTAGATCAGCGATGTCATCATACCAGATGATCTTATCAACGTGATTGACTTTCTCTAGTTTCTGTTTTAATTTCTGTACGTCATGAAGATTCATATCTTCGACAATGATCATCGAATAGGCTCCGGCTCCAAACTGATCTACCATGATATCCTGCCCCTTCACCGTCTCCAAAGAGTCTGGAAGGTAACTTAAGATGTCATAATTGATCCTTGTCTTCACGATTCCAATGGTTGATGGAATCAATAAAATGAAAGCCAGGAAGACGATGAATTTTCGATGATGTACTAATTTCTTTGCAAATTGTATCATAGCATCCTCCCATCTACATTTATGACGAATAGTCATTTTTAATCTATATAATGGTATACACCAAAAATGACCAAAAGTCAATAAACTTCTTGAAAGTTTTTGACTTTTGGTCATTTTTTCGTTATACTAAAGAAGATGAAAGGAGAAATTACTATGAAAAAGGTCGAATTAAATAAGAAAAAGAAACAAGATGCCCTTTTGAATACGGCATACCAACTGTTTACAGAAAAGGGATTCCAGAAGACCTCCATCTCCGATATCGTAAATGAAGCTGGCGTTGCTAAGGGTACTTTTTATTTGTATTTTAAAGATAAATTAGACATCCGATATAAATTGATCGCCAAAAAATCTGCAGAAGTATTTAAACACGCCTATCAGGAACTTCAAAAACAATCCATTGATCATTTTGAAGACCAACTGATCTTTATCGTTGACCAGGTCATCGGAGCATTAAATGCTAATCCGACTCTGTTAAAACTGATCTCAAAGCATCTAAGCTGGGGAATGTTTAAGAATTCCTTGGTAGAACCGATCGATGATGCCCAGAGAAATATTTATGATATCTATATGGATCTCTTGAAGAATTCTGGTCATGAATTTGATCATCCGGAAGTTATGATCTATATGATCATCGAGATGGTCGCAGGGTCTTGCTATAATGTTATTTTGACTGGGGAGCCTGTTTCAGTTGATGAATTGAAGCCTTATTTGTATCAGTCAATTCGGTTGATCATACAGAATCATATATTGTGATTTGTAGTTTGATGACGGAAATTATTGGTGGAATATTATAAAAAGAAATCATGTGTCAGCAACCCACTCGCTAAGTGCAGACGTGTCCGTACGGTTGCCAACACATGATTTCTTTTTATAATATTCAAATAATTTACGTTATTCAAACCACTACACTGTGTGTATATTTAACGGTATTGGCTAATCATTTTTGTATTCGCTAACAGAAGATTATCTTTCACTTTCATCCCTGCTCATCTTAATCATCTCATCCCTCGCCTTTTCCATGTAATGATTTCCTTTTGTTGTTTCTATTTTACTTAATTCTATCACATGGAATTGAAATTTACTACTATAGGATTGTCCTGTTTTTAATCCTTCTGTAAACATCCGACAATTGTAAAACAAACTTCGTTCCGCCCAGTCCTCTTGATATGTATTTTGCATTTCAATATTAATCTTCTTGCCACCATTCTGCCCTACATACACACCCACTTGAATTTTTCAATCTTAAATTGTCCACACTCTAGACATCTGGTATATGATAAAAAATAAATAAACGATCGGAAGAACAGCATTAGAATTTTGCCACGTTTTTTACAGATTCGCAGCCGGCTTGGTGCGTTGTTTGATTCCCAAAGAGTCCTGTTTTCAATACCCTTGAAGGCGAGTTACGCAAGGAAAGCCGGCGAATCAGCGATTTGTAAAAAACGTGAGGAAAATTCTCTAGCTGCTCTTCCGATCGTTTATTTATTTTTTATCATATACTTGAAATCTAAAGTTGGCCAACTCTACAAATTAAAACTTCTCTATGTACCCCTGCACAAGGATAAACAAAACGATCAATGGTAATATATATGTAATGTAAATACGTGGCCATTTTGGGAATTTGATTCCTTTTCCTTCGTTGGCTTCTTTCATAAAGTTGTCCCATCCCCATCCGTATTTTGTAACGCAGAATAACAGATAGATCAGAGATCCTATTGGAAGAATATTGTTGCTTACGATGAAGTCCTCTAAATCCTGGATCGTTGTTCCTGCTCCTAGTGGCTGAATAAAACTCCATACGTTAAATCCTAGAGCACATGGTAAGGATAACACAATAATGAGTACTGCATTAAATACGATCGCTTTCTTAAGGCTCCATCCCCATAGGTCTTGTGCAAATGACAGGATGTTCTGAAATACTGCAATAATCGTTGATAGTGCCGCAAAGCTCATAAATAAGAAGAACATCGCTCCCCAGATCCTGCTTCCTGGCATTTCGTTAAATACATTTGGCAGTGTGATAAATACTAAGTTTGGTCCGCTTCCTGGATTTACTCCGAATGCAAAACATGCTGGAAAGATCACCAGTCCTGCCATTAATGCTACTAACGTATCAAGAATTGCCACACTGATTGCTTCTCCTGTCAGTCTTCGGCTCTTGTCAATGTAACTTCCAAAGATTGCAATCGCCCCTATTCCAAGACTTAGTGTAAAGAATGCCTGTCCCATTGCTGCGGATACGACCGTCATCACACCTTGTTTCTTCACTGCTTCAAAATCTGGAATCAGATAAAATTTTAATCCTGCAGAGGCTCCATCTAAAGTTACACTCCTTACGATCAATACCAGAATTACAATAAACAAACATGACATCATAATTGTTGTGATCTTCTCTACTCCATTTTGAAGACCAAGAGAACATACTAAAAATCCCAATGCAATAACTACTAACATCCAGAAGATCTGTGCCTTTGGATCTGACAGCATTGTTCCAAAAGTATTTTCTACCTGTGCTGGATTTTTCCCAACAAAGTCTCCTTTTAACATCTTAAAGAAATAGCTGATCATCCATCCTGCTACTGTCGTGTAAAACATCATCAACAGATAATTTCCAGCCATGCCAACATAACTGTACCAATGCCATTTTGTTCCTTTCGGTTCTAACACCTGAAAGGATCTTGCAATACTCTTCTGACTGGCTCTTCCGACTGCATATTCCATAACAAGGATCGGCAGCCCTAGAATGATCAGGAAGAACAGATAGATCAATACAAATGCAGCTCCACCGTATTGTCCTGTGATAAATGGAAATCTCCACACATTTCCCAAGCCGATCGCACAACCAGCCGAGATCAAAAGAAATCCAATTCTAGATGAAAATTTTTCTCTATTTTCCAAATTACTTTCCTCTTTTCTATATATTTTGACTCACAAAAACTTATTGTACCATAGCTTAGCAATATTAGAAACCCAAAAAACAATTTCACAAAAAACTTCCTATTAAATTTGGTTTTATTACACAAAACGCTGAATCTTCGAATTTTTCTTGACTTGGATTGTATATTGTATTTATAATGCACCCAATTTAAGAAAATGAAGATTAATACTTACAATTACACGAAAGGAACCAAGAATATATATGATAAAAAATATCATGGGTGCTGCCATCGCTGTTGCTCTCGCAGTTAGTATCGGTACAACCGGAGTAAGATCAATCGTTGCTGATACTTCTTTAGCTCAATCGATCAAATATTAATGAAACTTTTAAACTTTCCTCAAAAAACGGTGCTGATTTAAATATCTATGTTTTAGATCGGAACCAAAGTCCGGCGGCGGAGTGGGCTGCGTCGGGAATGTAGCTCCACAGCGAACTGGCCGCCACGACGCCCCGGCGTTCCAGCGCGTCGACCATCGTTTCGACGTAGCGCGGCGGGTATATGGTGTCGGCGTCGATGTTGATGTGGTATTTTCCCCGGGCGCGGTTTAGTCCGCAGAGGCGTGCATGGCCGCATCCGGGCGTCGTTTCGCGCTGCCACGGCAGACCGAGGGTTTCGAAAATCTCCGCCGTGCGGTCCTTCGACAGGTTGTCCGTGGCGATGATCTCCATCGGGTAGCGGCATCGCTGTTCGGCGAGCGACCAGAGACAGGCCGTCAGCCGTTTTTCCTCGTTGCAGGCGATGACCGACACGGTCGCCAGCGGCCGGTCCGACTGTCGTTCGGCGAGTTTCGCGCGCACTTCGGCGACGGTCTCCGCGGGGACTTCGGCGAAGGGCTTTTCATAGACGGGGCGGTATTTCGAGTACCATTTCATGCGATCGGGGTTTATACGGCAAAGGTAGCATTAAATTCCGCACGCTTTTTTGCTCAGCATTGATGTTTTCTCCTATCGGAGTAGCTCAGGTGAATGCAGCAACGAATGTAGTACAGCAAGCTAAAACAGTAAAAGGTACAGTTGTAGATAACATGGGCGAGCCAGTCATTGGCGCCAGTGTTAAAGTAGTAGGCACTACCAATGGTGCCGTAACTGATCTAGATGGTAACTTTACTTTGACCAATGTGCCAAAGAATGCTACCGTGGAAATTTCGTATATCGGTTATACAACCCAGAAAGTGAGTGTTGCCGGAAAGAGCGATCTGAAGGTAACATTGCAGGAAGACAATAAGGCTTTGGATGAAGTCGTGGTAGTAGGTTATGGTGTGCAGCGCAAGAGCGATGTGACCGGAGCCTTGGCTCACCTGGATTCCAAGGACCTGACAGCGATGCCTGTCAAGGATGCCCTGGAGGGTATGCAGGGTAAGACTGCCGGTGTGGATATCACCAACTCTCAGCGTCCTGGTACAGTAGGTAGTATCACTATCCGTGGTCAGCGCTCTATCGGTGCCAGCAGTGCTCCGCTCTATGTAGTAGATGGTATGATTATCCAGAACGGTGGTATCGAGAATATCAACCCTCAGGATATCGAGAGCATCGAGGTATTGAAGGATGCTTCTGCTACCGCTATCTATGGTGCACGTGGTGCCAACGGTGTTGTGCTCGTTACTACCAAGAAGGGTAAGGAAGGCAAGGTGACCCTGAACTATGCAGGTACCGTAACCTTCTCTACACTCCACGACGTAACCAAGATGATGAATGCCACACAGTGGCTGGACTATGCCCGCCGTGCAGCATACAACTATGGCGGCTATGGCGATCCTAAGGCAGATTTTGCTCCAGACTATGCCAGCGACCAGAAACTCTTTGGCGGTGAACCAGCCAGCTGGGCCAATATCGAGCAGGCTTGGGTGAACGGAACTTATCATCCTGAGCTCGTCGGTTCTTACGACTGGGCTTCACAGGGTAAGCAGACCGGCGTAACCCACGAGCATACTATCAGCGCTTCGGGCGGTACAGATAAGTTCAAGGGCTATGGTTCCTTCGGTTATTTGAACCAGAAGGGCACTCAGCCAGGTCAGAGCTATCAGCGCTTCACCCTGAATACATCTTTCGAGGCTAGACCAGTAGCTCCATTGACATTGGGCTTCACCATGAATGCTTCATACGGAACCCAGAACTACGGTTACAACTACAGCAAGTCTGTAACCGGTGCGGGCGATTACTATAATGCTCTGAATACCATGATTCCATGGACTGTTCCTTACGATTCTGATGGCAACTATATCCGCAATCCATGGGCTTACAACGTGAACATCATCAACCCTATCGATGAGTTGAAGTATAATACCAACAAGCGTACCAATTTCCGTATCAATGGCAGTGCCTACGCTCAGTTTGATTTTGGTAAGGTTTGGAAGCCATTGGAGGGCTTGCAGTATCGCATCCAGTTTGGTCCTGAGCTCCAGTACTATCGCCTGGGCATCGCCAATGCGGCTGATGGTATCAATGGCGACGGCAACAATGTGGCTCAGTACAACCCATCCAATAAGGTGGCTTGGACACTCGATAACCTGGTTTACTATAACAAGACTATTGCCAAGAACCATCGTATCGGTGTAACCCTCTTGCAGAGTGCTTCCAAGTATCATTATGAGAATGGTAATATTAAGGCGAATGTGGCAAGTGCTGACGAGTTGTGGTGGAACACCAGCTCTCTGAGCAAGCCATTGCAGTATACCACCGGTCTGACAGAGACCCAGCTGGCTTCCTACATGGCTCGCGTGAACTATACCTATGCAGATAAGTATATGCTGACAGCCAGTGTACGTACCGATGGTGCCTCTCAGTTGGCTGACGGTCATAAGTGGGCTTCCTTCCCATCTGTAGCGCTCGGCTGGCGCATCGATCAGGAGAAGTTCATGCAGAAGGCAGATTTCATCAGCAATCTGAAACTCCGTCTGGGTTATGGTATTTCCGGTAACTATGCGGTATCTGCATACGCTACTCAGGGTGCCGTTCAGAGCAACGTATATACCTGGGGTGCAACAACATCCGTAGGTTATCTGCCATCAGATGCTTCTGCCAAGAGTCCTAACAAGATGGCGAACCTCGACCTCGGTTGGGAGAAGACCAAGCAGTGGAACGTAGGTCTCGACTTCGGTTTCATCAATAACCGTATCAGCGGTAGTGTTGACTACTATCACAACAAGACTACTGACTTGATTCTGGCTACCACCATCCCATCTCTCACCGGTTATACCAGCACATACGCCAACGTAGGTGAGACTTCAGGCTGGGGTCTTGATGTACAGTTGAATGCCATCCCTGTGAAGACCAGGGATTTCGAATGGAATACCAGTCTTACCTGGACCATCGACCGCAACCGTGTGGATAAGTTGAACAATGGCGTGAAGGAGAACGTGAACGATCGTCTCTTCGTAGGCGAGGAAATCGGTGTTTACTACGATTATGTATATGATGGAATCTGGAAGACCTCTGAGGCAGAAGAAGCTGCCAAGTTTGGTCGCAAGCCTGGTCAGATCAAGGTGAAGGATGTAAATCCTGATGGCAAGATTGATGCCAACGACCGTCAGATTGTAGGTAAGGTTCGTCCACGCTGGTCAGGCGGTTGGCACAATACCTTCAGTTACAAGAACTTCGAGTTGTCTTGCTTCATCTATGCCCGCTGGAAGTTTACCGTAGCCAAGGGTGCAGAGACGTTGGGCGGTATGTATGCTATGCGTGATCTGGATTACTGGATTGCCGGTGTTAACGAGGACGCTGAGTATTATGCTCCTGGTTCTAATGGTCAGGCAGCAGATGCTTATTCTGGCTCAATGAACTATCAGGACGGTTCATATATCAAGATGCGTAACATCTCTCTGGGTTATACCTTCCCTAAGAATGTAACCAGCAAGATGGGCATGAGCAACCTCAAGGTTTATGTTCAGGCAATGAACCCATTCACTATCTACAAGAAGTGCAAGTGGCTTGATACCGACCTCTTGAGTTATGACAACAACTCAACATCTTATGGTTCAGGTACAACCATCAAGAGCTGGGTTATCGGATTAAACATTGGATTCTAAAAACAGGACTTTCATCATGAAAACAAATAAGATATTATTCGCTTCTCTTCTCTTGGGAGCGACATTGGGAACAGCAATGACATCATGCAGCGACTCATTTCTCGACGAGAAGCTGATTACAGAGAAGGGTACTGCCTACTTCAAGACAGAGGCTGGTATCAACGACCTGGCTATAGGTACTTATCAGAAGTTGAAGTTCAAGTTCAACTATATCTGGGGTTATAACATGTATAACATGGGTATCGATGAGTTTACCGGCGGTGCCAATGATATTGCTGCATGGAACCATTATGGTACAGACTTGAACTCTGGCGAGACTGGTTCCAACCAGCCTTTGTGGGACAATATGTATGGTACCATCGAACCAGCCAACATCCTGATTCAGAACGTGCCTCTGTATTACAGCCAGAAGAGCGCCAAGTATAACATTCGTCTGGGCGAGGGCTACTTCTTCCGTGCCTATGCCTACTTCGAGCTGGTTAAGCAGTATGGAGGTGTGCCTCTGAAATTGGAGCCATCTACAGGCGTATCCTATACCTTCACCCGCAATTCTGAGGAAGAGTGCTTCGCTCAGATCATCTCAGACTTCGAGAAGGCATACGAACTGCTGCCTGAGGAACCTGAGGACAAGCAGCTGGGCCGTCTCACCAAGTCGGCTGCAGCCCACTTCCTGGCAAAGGTTCATCTGTTCCGTGCATCAGAACTGCACGACAGCTGGAACTCCCAGTATAAGGATGCCGACCTGGCTGCAGTCATCAAGTATGGCGATGAGGTAATCAAGAAGCATCCATTGTGCAGCAACTTCCAGGAACTCTGGGACTACACCGAGCCTGATGGTGCCAATGAGAAGGTGAGCGAGGTGGTACTTGCTGCCCAGTTCTCTGACAACAGCGACTCCTGGGGCCGTTTCGGTAACCAGATGCACCTCTGCTTCCCATCTGTATATCAGAACCTGGCAGGTATGAAGCGTGATATTTCCGGCGACCGTGAGTTCAGCTATGTAAGCTCTACTGAATATACCATCCAGGTATTCGACCGCGTGAACGACTCCCGTTTCTGGAAGTCATTCATCACCAAGTATGGCTGTAACTATACCAATGGTGCTCCAAAGTGGGATGCTGCAGTCATGGCTAAGAATCCTGATGAATATACTGCAGAGGATGTTGCTGGCGAGCATCGCTTCGTGGGTGGACAGATTGGTTTGAAGTATATCGTAAACAATCCTGGTGATACCCGTTTCACTCCTGGTCATGACAAGGATGGCAACGAGTCTAAGTCAGAGGATTTCGTATTGAAGGATGGCAAGGTCTGCCCAGAGCATACCTTTGTACGCTACTATGCCGGTCAGCCATTCCAGTGGAATACTGCCAAGGACAATACTACCCACTCTGGTAATTACTATACCATCTATCCACACAACCGTGGCGTAGCCTTGTCTAAGTT
>OKRY01002843.1_pt1 | contig 13244 bp, 14 predicted proteins | sample 1601121 | NCBI WGS metagenome assembly OKRY01 (sample SAMEA3541546, study PRJEB24748) | human gut metagenome | biome: human gut; feature: human-associated habitat; material: faeces | place: China | collected 2012
GGCAACCTCGACCGCTGGGCCGAGCAGGGCGTACTGCTGCTGAACGCCGTGCTGACCGTCCGCGCACACGAAGCGGCGTCGCACGCGGGCCGCGGCTGGGAAACCTTCACCGACGCCGTGGTACGCGCGATCTCCGAACGCAAACAGGGCGTCGTATACATGCTTTGGGGCAGTTACGCCCAGAAAAAGGGAGCTATCGCAGATCCGCAGCGGAATTTCATCCTCAAGTCCGTACACCCGTCGCCGCTCTCGGTCTACCGCGGATTTTTCGGCTGCCGCCACTTCTCGCGCGCCAACGAATATCTCCGCAGCATCGGCAAGGAGCCGATCGTATGGTGAACCGTCGCCTGCCGGTCCGGTCTTGCCGGTCGTCGTATCGGTCGGAAGTTTCTGCCACCTCAGGCGGCGCGGGGACTTCGGCCTGCGCCAATCCGGGATCGTCTGACTACGCCCTGCCCCGGAAGGAGCCGCAAAACGGTTATCCGCCCAAACAATACAGCAATAAAACCACACGCAGCGCATAAGTCCGCTCCGGAAACATGAAAACACAAACAGCCACCAATTCGTTTCGGGCATGGATGCTCGCGGCGCGGCCCAAGACGCTGACGGGAGCCGCCGTACCGGTGATGCTGGGCTGCGCTTTAGTGCAATATTCTTCCCTTAAAAGGGAAATTTTCCAAAAATCAAATGAGATTCTTTTCAGAATCAGAATCAAACAAATGCACCAGTTTGGCATCAAACCCAAACTTCACCGCCGTATGCCGCGCATACGCCATCGGATCAATATTCGCGGTGGGAATGACTGCCACAACATCCTGCCCATTCGCGGCAAGGTGCAGATGCAGCTCGCTGCCCATCAGCTCGCTGACGTCGACCTCGGCAGGGATACCGCTCTCGCCGAGCGCGATATGCACGGGGCGCACGCCCGCGGTGACACTGCGGCTCTCGACGCCTGCGGCGGCGAGCTTTGCGCTCTGCTCCGCGGTAAGCGTGACGGTCTCGCCCATGACGGTGAGCGTATAGCTGTCGGCGGTCTTTGTGAGCTGGCAGTTTTCAAAGAAATTCATCTGCGGCGAGCCGATGAAGCCCGCGACGAACAGGTTCGCCGGATGGTTGAAGACCTCCTGCGGCGTGCCGATCTGCTGGATGTAGCCGTCGCGCATGATGACGATGCGGTCGCCGAGGGTCATGGCTTCGACCTGATCGTGCGTGACGTAGATGAACGTGGTGTCGATCTTCTCGCGCAGCTTGATGATCTCCGCGCGCATCTGGTTGCGCAGCTTTGCGTCAAGGTTCGAGAGCGGCTCGTCCATCAGCAGCACCTTCGGGCTTCTGACGATGGCGCGGCCGATGGCCACGCGCTGGCGCTGGCCGCCGGAGAGCGCCTTGGGCTTGCGGTCGAGGAACTGAGTGATGTCGAGGACTTCGGCCGCCTCGCGCACGCGGCGGTCGATCTCGTCGTTGGGCATTTTCTTGAGATGCGTCTTGCCGTCCGCGTCGGTCTCGGCGATCTTCTTGAGCTTGAGCGGGAAGGCGATGTTTTCATAGACGGTCATGTGCGGATAAAGCGCATAGTTCTGGAAGACCATCGCGATGTCGCGGTCTTTGGGCGCGACATCGTTCATCTGCTTGCCGTCGATGAAGAGCTCGCCGCCGCTGATCTCCTCGAGACCGGCGATCATGCGCAGCGTGGTCGACTTGCCGCAGCCGCTCGGGCCGACGAGCACGATGAACTCCTTGTCGGCCACGTCGATATTGAAGTCCTGCACGGCGACGACGCCTTCGTCAGTGATCTCCAGATTGTTCTTCTTTTCGACGGCCTCGTCTTTCTTCTTTTTCTTCTTGCTTTCGGTGTTGGGGTAGACCTTTCGGACATTTTTCAGAATGACCTCTGCCATAATCGTGAACCGCAGTCCTGCCGCCTCCGCGATGCAGGACCTCGCAGCCGCCTGAGCGCGCCGCTTTACGGCAGGTCTCCACACTGCCGCACCGCCGGTTCGGCGGAAAACGTTCCTCCTTTTGTATTTCCCGCGGGCGGTACGTAAAAGGTGGAGTAGCGCAGGCGGGAGGGAATGGAAGTGAGCAAAACTACTCGAAACCAGTATACGGCAAAGCGCGGCTTTCCACAATGGAAAACCGCGCTTTCATACTGCATTTTGGTAAGATAGATAACAAAAAGAACCGAAATTTATGCCTTTTTACCACGGCGGTGGCGATAGACGACCGCCAGCCGGTCGATGAGCAGATCGTAGACAAAAAAGAGCAGAAGCCCCATCGCTGCCGTCGCCCACAGCAGCCAAGTCGCGCTCTCGGAAAACTCCTGCACGACGGCGGGGAGCTTGAAGACAAAAATGATGAGCGCGTACATGACGCCCATACTCACGGTGCAGAGGCCGAGCTTCGCAAAGAGCCGCAGGGCTTTGGACGAGATCGCGTCAAGATTCGGCTTCACGAGGGGATAATAGCCGAGAAAGCAGAACACAAGCGCCGCTTCCTTATCCGCGCAGAGAAGAAGTCCCAAGACCGCCGCCGCGGCAAAGCAGCTCCATGCGTAGCTTTTGCGGCATTCCTCGCGCGCGGGCAAAAGCGTAGCCGATGCGAGGATCGGCCAGGCGTAGGTCGAGAGCGGAATGACGCCGCTGAGCCAGAGGAAGGCGACCGCGAGCGCGCACAGTACGCCGCACAGCGCCAGTTCATGTGTTTTCTTTGCCAAAATTTACTTCACATCGCTTTTACAGATATTCCGGCTCCATCGCGTCGTGGAGCACGGTGGTGATCGCGTCGGAAAAGACGCTGTCGGAGTGCGCGTGCAGGGCGTTGAGCGTTTCCGCCACGGCGGCGACCTTCACTTTGCCGGTGGAGTACACATCCTGATCGAAGATGAAGCGCACTTCCTTTTCCTGTACCTGCTGGACCTGATTGCCGCTGCGGATGTTGCGCTGGACAAAGCCGGGGCCCGCGTGCAGCTTGAGCGCCGCGAGCGCATCGAGCTTGCGCTCGACGTCGACCGAGCACTTGGCGACGCTCGCTTCGTCCACGCCGTCCTCGTCAAGAATGCCGAGATACGGCGGCTGGAGCAGATCGTTCCAGCGGCGGCCCGTGAGGCCAAGCTGCTCGCGCGAAATGGCGTTGACAAAGCGAAGGCCCACGCGGTCAAAGCAGTTGGGACGGTAAATCTTGATAAACTGGCCGAGCGGCTCGTCGAGACGGGCGGCAAAGTCCTCCCAGTGCGTGTAGCGCATGGTGGAAAGGGCGATGAAGTCCTTCGTGAGGCTCAGCTTGTAGCCGCCGTCCTCGGAAATGAACGTGTGGTTGTTGACCGTCCGCGCGGGCGCGCCGTTCACGCCGGGCAGCTTTTCCACCTGGCACTGGTAGCGCGGGAACGCCGCGCGCACGGTCTCCTGAAAGTCGGCGGGCTCGCGCGTGTCGATTGAGAGAATGGTGGGGAAGCGCAGCTGGCAGATGACTTCGATGAGCTGAGATTTGCCGTAGGCGTAGCGGCGGTTATCGGAAGAGATCATAACGTAAATACCTCCGTCATGTTGCATTTGATTATAAATTATAGAGGAAAGAAAAACGATTGTCAAATCAGCGTTCGTGCGCGAAGAAGCGCTGATAAAACTTACCAGCAGAAAAACTGCATATCCGATTTTTTATGAGTCAAACTACCCTTGCGATACCCAAACAGCAAAACTCTTTCAAACAGGTGAAACCAAAAACAATTGTAGGAAAAGGAGAAAATCATTATGTCCAGCAAGAACAGCAACAAGCTCAACATCCCCGAGGCCAAGGCCGCTATGAACAAGTTCAAGATGGAAGCCGCCAGCGAAGTCGGCGTCAACCTCAAGCAGGGCTACAACGGCGATCTGACCTCCCGCGAGGCCGGCTCTGTCGGCGGCCAGATGGTCAAGAAGATGATCGAGAGCTACGAGAAGAACCTGTAAAAAAGGCTCTTTCGCAAAGCGCAGACAAAGGGCGCGGCCAACAGGCCGTGCCCTTTTTGCTGTGATGGACGAAATGACAGAAGATATTCTGCAAAGCCTTCCGGCACGCTCGCTCCGCGCGGGAATATTTTCCATTCCCGCGCGGAGGAGACAAAAGGGCAGGGGACTTGCCGCCCTTGGTGCTCATTTTGCGCAATTTATTTGCAAAAATACCTTATTGCATTTTCTGTTGATTTGATATAAAATTTCAATAACTGTGCATGTATTACTTCAAACGGAAACATACGCGCGCGGGAAAGCGGCGAACCGCGGCGGGCGGCCTGCCGGAATACGCAGGGAGGTGTCCGGATGCGCGCCATCGAGCACTTTAAAACCATCACGCATCATCGCCATCTGGTGCGGCAATACTGTTTTCGCCTCGGCCTGTACTATCAGGGGTTAACGCATGACCTGAGCAAATACAGCCCCTCGGAATTCTGGCGCGGCGTCAAGTATTATCAGGGCTACCGCAGCCCGAACGACGCCGAGCGGCGCGAAAACGGCGTGAGCCTTGCCTGGCTCCACCACAAGGGGCGCAACCGCCACCACTTTGAATACTGGATCGACTACTGTATTGCCGACGACGGTAAGGTCTACATGGGCGGGTGCAAAATGCCGCTCAAATATGTAGCCGAAATGTTCTGCGACCGCATTGCCGCCTGCAAGGTCTATCAGGGCGACAAATATACCGACGCCTCAGCCTACGACTACTACGAAAAGTCGCGCGGCCATATCCTCATCCATCCCGAGACCGGCGAGCTCATCGGCAAGATGCTGCTCGTACTCAAGGAGCAGGGCGAGGACGCGGCGTTCGACTATGTGCGCGCTCTTCTGCGCGAGGAAAAGCAATGTCCGACAAAATGAGAAAACTGTCAGAAGATCGCTTGCAATCCTGCATATTTCAGAGTAAACTATTTTCATTATAGAATTTTAACAGAGGACGGACAAGAACCAATGACTCATCCCTACAAGACGCGCGAGGGCGGCGCGACGGTAACGATCTTTGTACCCTACGATTGCCGGAACCACTGCCCGTTTTGCGTGAACAAGCAGGAATACGCCCATGCTGAGGGCTTCAGCGTGGAGGCGATCCTCAAGAGCATCGCCGTGATGGACGAGATCACGCCGCGCTGCGACTTTGTTTTCACCGGCGGCGAGCCGTTTGCCAACTTAAAAGCGCTCCAGCGCATGCTCGACGCCATCCCCACGACCCACAAGGTCTATATCAACACGACCTTCCCCGTGCAGCCCGGGTGCAGCGCGGAGGAAATGATCGCTTTCACCGAGCGCAATCGCGACAAGATCACCTGCATCAACATCTCGCGCCACCTGACGAAGTATGTCGAGGAGTCGCCCGACGAGGTCGTCGCCCGTATCGCAACGCCCAAGCGTGTGAACTGCGTGCTGTACATGGACTATCCCGCCGACGAGCTTGTGGACTACGCAGAGCGCTGGCGCAAGTACAACATCCCCGTGCAGTTCCGCTACGACTACACCGAGACGACACCCGAGAACCTCTATCAGGAGGAGGGCGACAAGATTTTGGCAGACCTTAAAAAGCGCTTCACCTACAAGGGCCTCGACGGCTGCCGCATGCGCAACGGCTACCACTTCGACTACAAGGGCCTGCACATGACCTACCATAAGACGCTGCCCTATTCCACCATCGTGGAGACGGGTGACGACGGCGTGACCTACGATATCCTCTATGATATCCTCATCAAGCAGACCGGCGAGATCCATTCCGACTGGACGGGTGTGAAGCTCGACGTGGACGCTTACCGCAAGGTGGTCTACGAGCCCTATGATCTGCGCGTGCGCGAGGGCACGATCGACTTTTGAGAAAGGCGGCAATGCTATGAGCTATCAGGCGGCAGTCATCACCGTGAGCGACCGCGCGTCCGCGGGCGTGTACGAGGACAAGAGCGGCCCTGCTGTGGCCGCGATGCTGAAGGAGGCTGGCTACGAGGTCGTGTACACGTCCATCGTGCCGGACGAACAGGAGAAGATCAGCGAAGAGCTCATCTCCTGCGTGGATGAAAAGCACTGCGACCTTGTCATCACGAGCGGCGGCACGGGCTTATCTCCCCGTGACGTGACGCCCGAGGCGACGTGCGCCGTGCTCGAGCGCGAAATTCCCGCGATCCCGCAGGCGATGATCTATTACAGCTTGCCGATCACGCCGCGCGCGATGCTTTCCCGCGCCGTGGCCGGCACGAGAAGAAACAGCCTCATCCTGAACCTCCCCGGCTCGGAAAAGGCTGCGCGCGAAAACCTGAGCGCCGTGCTCGGCGCGCTTGACCACGCCCTCAAGATGATCGCCGGCGGCGGGCATTGAGTAAAAAGTATAAAAAAAGTTCCCACGTATGAACGCGGGAACTTTTTTATACCTTTTGCAGGGGGATCATGATTTCAGTGACGAACTTTTCCGTGTCGGTCGTGAAGCCGTAGTCGATGACTGTAATCTCGCGCGAAAATCCGGCGGCGGTGTAGCCTTCCTCGCGGATGAACTGCATCAAGCGACGGTACTGCGCGGGCGACTCGGCGTGGTGCCGAGCGCCGCGCCCGCGGGGCCGAGGTGCAGCGTGCCCATGAAGTAGTAGTCGAGCGCGATGTTGACGACGCAGGCCACGGCGATGAAGTACATGGGACTCTTGCTGTCGCCAAGGCCGCGGAAGATCGAGGCGATGATGTTGTACGCCGTGATGAACGGAATACCGATAAAGCAGACCGTGAGATAGGCGAGCGTGCCCTGCACGGCCTCCTCCGGTGTGGACATGATGGAGACGATGGGGGCGCGCAGCGCGAGCAGCAGTGCCGTCAGCGCAAGAGCCAGCAGCATGAAGAGCGTGACCGTGTTGCCGATGGCAGAGGCGGTGCGCTTTTTGTCGCCGCCGGCGGCCTGCGCGATGCTGACCGTCGCGCCCATCGCAAGGCCGATGAGCATGACTGTGAGCATGTGCATCACCTGCGAGCCGATGGAGACGGCGGTCGTGCTGGCGACGCCCTCAAACTGGCCGATGATGAAGAGGTCGGCCATGCCGTAGAGCGTCTGCAAAAAGTAAGAGAGCAGATACGGCAGCGAAAAGGACAAAACGTTGCGAAAGACGCTGCCGGTGGTGAGATCGTTTTGCATCGGAAAGGACTCCTTATCAGTATAGCATGGAGTCATCATAAACTCTATAACAATGGTAGAGTCAAGCGTAGATTTTTCCGCGCGGAAAAAAGTCTCACTTTCCCGGATAGCCCAGTGCGGCGGAAAGCATCTGCCCTGCGGCGACGACCGCGCGCTCGGCGTGCGCGAACTCGTCCGAGTGCACGGAGCGGAACATCCCCAGTACGCTGACGACGTACTTGAGCGCGCCGCCGCCGGTGAACACCGGCGCGGAGATGGAGCGAAGACCGATCTTATACTCACCGTTTTCCACGGCGAAGCCCGCCTCGCGGCAGGCGGGGAGCGATGCGAGCAAAGCACCCGCGTCCGTTTCTGTGTGCGGGGTGTAGGGCGTGAGCGGCGCGCGGGCAAGGAGAGTCGCCGCCTCGCTCTCACTCATGCAGGCAAGGACGATCTTGCCCTGCGAGGTGCAGTGCAGCGGCAGCCGCGCCCCCGGCGCGGTGACGATGCGAAGGCTGTCGCGCCCCTCGGCCTGGTCGAGGGCGACGATGTGCCCGTTTTCATAGGTGGAGAGCATGGCGGAGGCGCCGGTCGCTTCTGCCAGATGCTCAAGGTAAGGCCGCGCGAGGGACGAGATGTTCCAGAACGCGCTGGCGCGGCAGCCGTATTCAAAAAGGCGCAGGCCGAGGGCGTATTTGCCGTCTGCGTGCTGTGTGATAACGTCATAGTCGCGCATGGTGGTCAAAAGGCCGAAGACCGTGCTCTTGGGCAGCCCTGCGCGCTCGCTGATGGCGCTGAGCGTCATCGCCTCGCCCGCGTCGCTGAGGAGCTGCAAAAGCTCCATCGCCTTCGCCACGGAGCGGATGGTGTTGCCGTCAGTCATAAATCGGCCCTCCCGGTCAAAAATCGTTGCTTGTATTCTAAAAAATACTGCGGAAAAAGTCAAGATTACGATAATATAAAAATAGAGTTCGACATTATCGGACGACTGTGTTGCGTAAGAGCGTGATATTTGCTAAAATATCATGCTGTACCATGGAAGAAAGAGGCGTTTCAGATGCTGGACGGCTTTGCAAGATCAATTACATACCTGCGCATCAGCATCACGGACCGCTGCAATTACCGCTGCCGCTACTGCATGCCGGACGGCGGCATTGAAAAGTGCGCGCACGAGGACATCTGTTCTTTGGAAGGGCTGCGCGACATGGCCGCCGCGGCGGTCAGGTGCGGCGTCAAAAAGATCCGCGTCACCGGTGGCGAGCCGCTCGTGCGCCGCGGTGCGGTGGACTTCTGCCGCATGTTATCAGAAATTCCCGGCGTTGAAGAGCTCTGCGTCACGACAAACGGCAGCCTGCTCAAGGAGGTTGCCCGGCCGCTGCGCGACGCGGGCGTCACGCACCTCAACATCAGCCTCGACACGCTGAACGAGGAGCGCTTTCGCGCCATCACGCGCCTTGGCACGCTGCAGGATACCTTGGACGGTATCGAGGCGGCGGAGCGCGCGGGCTTTGCGAAGATCAAGCTCAACTGTGTGCTGCTCGGCGGCGTCAACGACGACGAGATTACCGATTTTGTCGCTTTGACGCGCGAGCATCCGTGGCAGGTGCGCTTCATTGAGCGCATGCCGATGGGCTGCGGAAAGGATTTTGGCACGTATCTTCCCTCGCAGGCAGTTCTGAACCGCTGTCCGGAGTTGGAGGCCGTTCCGCACGACGGCGTGGCCGCGTGCTACCGTCTGCCGGATGCAAAGGGGACCGTCGGCCTCATCGCGCCGATGAGTCATGCGTTCTGCGCAGAGTGCAGCCGCATCCGCATCACGGCGGACGGGAAATTAAAGCCGTGCCTGCATTCGGACGCAGAGATCACGCTGCGGGGCTTGTCCGGTGAGGAATTGGAGCAGGCCATCCGCCGCGGCATTCTGATGAAGCCGGAGCGCCACCACATGGACGAGACTGGCGTTACGGAGACGCACCGCGGCATGTTTGCGATCGGAGGCTGAGGATGGAACTGACGCATTTTAACGAACAGGGCCGCGCCCGCATGGTGGACGTGAGCGAAAAGGTGCAGACCTATCGCGTGGCGCGCGCCGCCGCGACGGTCCGCATGGCAAAAGCGACGATGGACAAGATCAAAGAGGGCTCCATCGGCAAGGGCGATGTGTTGGCGGTCGCGCAGGTCGCGGGCATCATGGCCGCGAAGAAAAACAGTGAACTGATCCCGATGTGCCACCCGCTGCTGCTCACGAAGGTGGACATCTCATTTGAAATCGAAGAAACCGCCCTGCACATCCGCAGCGAGGTCCGCTGCCACGGCGAAACGGGCGTTGAAATGGAAGCGCTGACAGCTGTCAGCGTCGCCGCGCTCACGGTGTACGACATGTGCAAGGCCGTGCAGCGCGATATGCGCATCGACGGTATCCACCTTCTCTATAAAGAGGGCGGCAAGAGCGGCGTTTATGAAGCGGAGGAATGAAGAAATGGCACAGGTGACCGCTGTGAACATCAGCGAAAAAAAGGGCGTGCGCAAGCACGAGGTGCCCTATATCGACGTAAAATACCGCCACGGCATTGTGGGCGACGCCCACGCGGGTGACTGGCACCGCCAGATCAGCCTGCTGGCCGACGAGAGCGTGGACACGATGCGCGCTATCTGCCAGCTTGAGCTGGATGCGGGTATCTTTGCCGAAAACATCAACACCCGAGGCATCGAGCTCAAGACGCTCCCCGTCGGCACGCGCCTGCGCGTGGGCGAGACGGAGCTTGAGGTCACGCAGATCGGCAAGCAGTGCCACAACGACTGCGAGATCAAGCGCACGACGGGCAAATGCGTGATGCCGACCGAAGGCATCTTTGCCATTGTGATCAAAGAGGGCCGCATTCAGGCCGGAGACGAGATCGAGGTGCTGAAGAAATGAGACTTATCAAAACCGAGGACGCGGTGGGCCATGTGCTCTGCCACGACATGACGCAGATCATCAAGGACCAGTATAAGGACGCGCGCTTCCGCAAGGGCCACGTCGTGACGGAAGAGGACATCCCCGTGCTGCTCAGCATGGGTAAGGAGCACCTCTATGTCTGGGAAATGACGTCCGGCATGGTGCACGAAAACGACGCGGCAGAGCGGCTTCTGGCCCTCTGCGGGCAGGAGAATATGATCCGCAGCGGCGTGAAAGAGGGCAAGATCGAGCTCAAGGCCGCCTGTGACGGCGTGTTTCTGGTCGATTCCGCGCGCCTTGTCGCCGTGAATAGTCAGGACGAGGTGATGATCGCCACGCGCAAGGGCGGCATGGCTGTACGCGAGGGCGACAAGCTCGCGGGCATGCGCGTCATCCCACTCATCATCGAGGAAGAAAAGCTCCGAAAGGCTGAGCAGGCCGCGGGCGATAAGCCGCTGCTGTCTCTCAAGCCCTATGTGCGCAAGACCGCCTGCATCGTCGCCACCGGCGGTGAGGTCAAAAAGGGCCTCATCAAGGATACGTTCACGCCGGTCGTCATCGACAAGCTCAAGACCTACGGCATCGAAACGCTCGAGGTCGTCTACTCCGGCGACGGGGTGGAGAATGTGCGCGACGCGGTGCTCACGATGCGCGAAAAGAAGCCCGACATGATCCTCTGTACCGGCGGCATGAGCGTCGACCCCGACGACAACACGCCGGGCGGCATCAAGGCCGCGGGCGCGAATATCATCGCCTACGGCGCGCCGGTCCTGCCGGGGGCTATGTTCCTGCTCGGCTATTTTGACGACGGTATGCCCGTTATGGGCCTGCCCGGCTGCGTGATGTATGCGGGCGCGACGGTCTTTGATCTGGTGCTGCCGAAGATCGCGGCGGATGTGCCCGTCACACGCGCGGATCTCGCGGCGCTCGGCGAAGGCGGGCTATGCCTTGGGTGCAAGCCGTGCCACTATCCGATCTGCCCGTTTGGAAAATAAAATTTCAAAACGATGGCGGAGCCATCGTTTTGAGGGGGGTACAGCCTGCTGCGCGCACTCGCTTGCGCTCGCACACTTGCAGGCTGAGAGGTGCTTTTTGCCACGCGCATGGAAATTGGCGAAGCGCCGCCAGCGGCGGATGAAGCGAGCCAGTTTCGAGGAAGCGGCACGATTGGCACGCCCAACGGGCGCGGGAATCGTAATGCCGCGACGGTGACCGCGGCAAAAAACGGATCAAGATTATTTGCCGCCGTGCGCGGCGGCTTGGGCAGCCGTTAGCGGCTTTGCCGCTTTACGGATGCCGCATCCCCCTTGCGGGGAAAAGTCTGCGACGCTGTTTCGCGCCCCAGGGGCGCGGGGTTAGGGGGAGCAGGACTGGTGGATTTTTGAACCGAATGAGTCGGTGCTGTTTGACAACTTTAACGCTTCGCGCCTGCGGGCGCGAAATGTTGGGGGTGCGTTATCTATTTTGAGGATAGCGAAATGATTTTGTCCAAGCTTCCCGATGGGAATTGGAAATAAATTGCGTGCGGCGTGTTCTTGCGCGTTCCTGTATCGCCGCGCTTTTCAATGAACGCGCGAAAAAGAAAAAATTCGAAAGGAGGTATTCAAACATGAAAAAGCTTTTGTCTCTGCTCCTTGCGCTTGCGCTCGTGTTCTCTCTGACCGCCTGCGGCAGCAAGACTGACGACATGACCACCGACGACACCCAGGGCGATGCGAACGCCGAGAGCGTTGATCTCGTCGTCTTCGCCGCCGCCTCCATGACCGAGACCCTGACTCAGATCGCCGAGATGTACAAGGAAGTTGCCCCCAACGTCAACATCACCTACAACTTTGACTCCTCGGGCAAGCTCCTCACCCAGATCAGCGAGGGTGCTGACTGTGACCTGTTCATCTCCGCCGCCCCCAAGCAGATAAACGCCATGGACGGCAGCCTCATTGACGACAAGGACAAGAACCCCGACGGTCTTGACCTCATCGTGACCGACAGCCGCATCGACCTGCTTGAGAACAAGGTCACGCTCGCCGTTCCCGAGGGCAACCCCAAGGGCATCGAGAGCTTCGACCAGCTTGCTGAACTCCTCAAGAGCGGCGACGTTATGCTCGCCATCGGCAACAGCGACGTGCCCGTCGGCCAGTACACCGAGAAGATCTTCGCCTACTATGGCCTTGACGAAGCGGCTCTCGCCGACTCTTTGACCTACGGCAACAACGTCAAGGAAGTTACCACTCAGGTGAGCGAGGCCAGCGCTGACTGCGGCATCATCTACGCCACCGACGCTTACTCCGCCGGCCTCACAGTCGTCGACAGCGCCACCGCCGAGATGTGCGGCCAGGTCATCTATCCCGCCGCCGTCCTGAAGGGCGAGAAGGAAGAAGCCGCCCAGGCCTTCCTCGACTACCTCCAGACCGCTGACGCCATGTCCGTGTTCGAGAGCGTCGGCTTCTGCCCTGCTAACTAAAATAAAAGCCTAAAAGGCTTTCATTTTAAAGAGCTGCACTACGCTCTGCGCCTTGGCCGCTTACCTCGGTCAGAAGGCCCACGGCGTTCTCCAGCCCCGCCGCCCGCAGGGAATTGGAGCAGCACAGCTCCGCAAAATCGGCGGTCTGGTGGGCAGGGGTCATTTTTTCCGGCTTCATCTCCCGCAGGGTCACGGGAATGCCCCGCTGGGCCAGCTGCCAGGCGCACTCGCTGCCGGCCAGCCCTGCGCCGATCACTGTTACATGGTTCATGCTTCCTCCGCCTTTTTCCGGGTGGTTTTCTTGGCCGCTGTGGCCTTGGTAGTTTTTGCAGTCTTGGTAGTTTTGGTGGTCTTGGCCGCCTTTTTGGCGGGCTTTTTCTCCTCCTGGACAGGCTCCGCCGGGGTCTCGGCAGCGCCCTCCGCAGGCTCCTCCGTCTTGGCCTTTTTCACATAGCCGCGCTTGTCCTCCGGCAGGAAGTTGGCGCACTCGGGGTTGATGCAGAAGGGCTTGCGGAAGCCCTTGCCCGCCTTTTTGAACATGGTGTGACCGCACACGGGACAGTCGTCCTTCACCGGCACGTCCCAGGTCATGAAATCGCACCGGGCGCTTTCGTCGGCGGCGTTGAGCCGCTCACAGCAGTAATAGGTGTACTGCTTGCCGGTTTTCTTGCTGACGCCGGTGCGCTTCATCAGCCGCCCGCCGCACTTGGGGCTTTTTGCCAAACTGCTTTTGCAAAACTTTCCAAAGCG
>OKRY01002845.1_pt1 | contig 13232 bp, 6 predicted proteins | sample 1601121 | NCBI WGS metagenome assembly OKRY01 (sample SAMEA3541546, study PRJEB24748) | human gut metagenome | biome: human gut; feature: human-associated habitat; material: faeces | place: China | collected 2012
GCAAAATTGCAATAAAAAAAGATTTGTTGAAAGGAGACGTTCTTATGCTAAAAGAACAAAATAACATTTATGGAACTGACTATAAAAAATTAGTTAGTATCTTGGAGGAAGAACGGAAACAGGGAAAGAAAGTCGTAATGGCATCTGGAACATTTGATTTATTTCACTTGGGCCACATGAGAATGCTTGCGGAGGCCAAGAAAAAAGGAGACATTCTTGTTGTTGCAGTAAAAAGCGATAAAGCTGCAGCATTAAAAAAAGAAGATCCGCCTGTTTTAAATCAAGAAATCAGAATGGAAACAATTGCAAACTGTATATCAGCTGATTATGTAGTTTTAGCCGATTATGATCCGCTACGATCAGTTCCATTCAATTTTGCAAATACGCCATCTTTTGAATGGCTAAATATCTTTACACCAGTTGTGGAAGCATTGAAACCGGACATCTTCGTACATGAAGACAATGTAACAATTAGAGAAGCTAGAAAGCAGCTCTTTAAAAAATACAATGTCGAAAGTGTTTTAAACCCTAGAACAGAAGGGATCAGTACGACAGATATTATAGATAAAATAAAGACAAGGTTGTTATTGAAGATGCAGCAATGATGTAAGGATATAGTAAATGTGGGAACCAGAAATGGTTTCCACATTTATTGTTAACACAAACGAACAAATATTTGACAAAATACTAAAAATATGATATGTTATAACAGAAAAAGAGGTGAGACTTATGAACAAAATATATGTATCAATAGATTTAAAAAGCTTTTATGCATCCGTAGAATGCAGAGAAAGAGGTTTAGATCCAAATACTACAAATCTAGTAGTAGCAGATAAAACAAGAACATCAAAAACCATATGTTTAGCAGTAAGTCCATCACTAAAAAAATACGGAATACCACGGAAGAGTAAGATTATATGAGGTAATACAAAAAGTAAATCAAATAAATTTTGAAAGAAGAAGAAAAATAGGAGGATTGCAATTCGAAGGAAAATCTTATAATGAAATAGAATTAAGGAGAAATCCAAAATTAGAGCTAGACTATATAATAGCACCTCCAAGAATGGCATTTTATATGAAATATAGTACCAAAATATACAACATATATTTAAAATATTTTTCAGAGCTGGCAAAAATCCAGCATTACGGAAAGGCGGCAAAGGCACTGAATATTTCACAGCCGGGACTCAGTCATGCGATCAAGTCGCTGGAAGAAGAGTACGGAGTTCCGCTGTTTCAAAAAGAAGGGCGAAATGTGAGCCTGAGTCATTACGGCAAAGAGCTGATGAAGGATGTGGATGAAATTCTGGGAGCGTATCTTCGTCTGGAAGAGCGGGCGGTAGGACTTCGGACGGAAGAGAAAACGGTGCGGATCGGCAGTGTGTATCCTCTGGCACCGGGGACGATTCCACATATGCTGAAAGAGTTTGGGGCGACATTTCCATTTATCATCTACAATCGGATGACACCGGAGATTGCAGAAGGACTTTTGGATGGAAAATATGATATCGGCTTTTGCTCGGATCTTTTGAAATCGGATGAGATCGAATATTATCCGATTCGGGATTCATATATCGCAGTAGTGGTTCCGAAGGGACAGCCGAACTTTTTCGTCAGGGTGGAATTTATCATATAGGACAGCACGGCGGGCTGCAATCCTGTAGTGTAGGAATTGATCAGGAAGAACAGCGCATCATCGGATAAAAGCTGTGCGGTCAGTCCTACGAAATCCCAGATATTATCTTCTATTTTCCAGATCTCACCCTTGGGACCTCTGCCGTAGGAAGGGGGATCCATGATGATGCCGTCGTATTTGTTGCCACGGCGGATCTCACGCTCTACGAACTTCATGCAGTCGTCCACCAGCCAGCGGATGGGAGCATCGGCAAGCCCGCTGGCAGCAGCGTTCTCCTTTGCCCAGCCGACCATACCCTTGGACGCATCCACATGAGTCACAGCAGCTCCTGCTGCCGCGGCGGATACAGTAGCACCGCCGGTGTAAGCGAAGAGGTTCAGCACCTTCACGGGTCTGCCTGCCTCATGGATCAGGCCGGAGAACCAGTCCCAGTTCACCGCCTGCTCCGGGAACAGACCGGTATGCTTGAAACTGAAGGGCTTCAGATGGAAGGTCAGAGGATCCGTCTTGCCGGAGGCTTCCTTCTGAAAAGGCAGGGTGTAATGAATCGCCCATTCATCCGGCAGATGGAAGAACTCCCATTCTCCGCCGCCCTTCGCACTTCTGTGGTAATGACCGTTTTTCTGCTTCCAGCCCTTATGATCGTGGGGCGTCTTCCAGATGACCTGGGGATCCGGACGGACGAGAATATAATCTCCCCAACGCTCTAACTTTTCTCCGCTGGACGTATCCAGCACTTCGTAATCTTTCCAATGATCTGCAATCCACATATAGAAACCTTTCTGTGTGTATACTTTGTAACTAACTTTTATAGGACATAATAATAGAATATAATACCGGAAAGACTTTTTCAAGGAATACTTGCTATTGAACCGCATTGAGCCATTTAAAGTCCTCTTCGGTCGATTCATGACATATTTGGGTCGATTCATGCAGCCCCTGGTTCCGCTGCGAGAAAGTGTGGTACGTTATCTTTAAGATAATGGGGATCACTATGCCCAGCGGAAAGAGGTAAAACGGTATGAAAAAACGAGTATTGAGCATGTTACTTGCATTTATTCTCTGTTTCTCAACACTGCCCATGACAGCATTCGCACAGGAGGCTGTACAGGAAGCGGATGCGGTGACAGAGCAGGAGGAACAGCAGGAAGCAGCCCCTGCGGCAGAGCCGGAAGAACAGCAAGTAGCAGTCCCTGCGGCAGAGCAGAAGGAAGCAGAAGCAGTGGCGGCACCGGGGGAAGAGACTCCGGCTGATAAGAGCACCACTGCGGCAACTCCCGGTACGGAAGATCCCACTGCGGGCGAAGCCCCCGATACTGTGAAATCCACTGGTGAAAGCATTAGCGATAATGATGCCGGCACGCAGGACACCGCGGCAGACGATGAGAAGAAGGCAGCAGTGCAGAAGGTACAGGCACTTATCGACGCTCTGCCGGAGACAGTGACGGTGGAAAATGCAGAAAGTGTCAGTGCGCAGCTGGAAGCCATTGACGAGGCTATGGAGTCACTGACCGAGGAACAGATCGCAGAACTGGATATGACACGACTTCATGCCATTTCTGAGGCGATGAATGCACTGATAATGGTGGCGGAACAGCATACGCACTTTCTCTGTGGTAAGGATACCTGTAATGGGGTAGGCGGACATACGGAGACGAACAAAGTCATCTTTACAGCATGGAATAATGAATCTAAGCTGCCCGAGATTAAAGGTAACTACTATCTGATGAAGGATGTTACATTGAGCGAGTCTTGGACACCTGTCAACGGTGTAGTACTTTGTTTAAATGGGCATAATATCACCATGAAATATGATACTAATGTCATTGTACCAAAAGCTGGGAGTACAGTCACACTCTGTGACTGCGAGGACAAAGGACAAATCACTCACAGCAATGGGTATAAAGGTTCTGGTGCGTTTGTGGCGGGTGGAAGTACTTTCAACATGTACGGTGGTAGCATTACTGGAAATACAGCACGTACGGGTGCAGGTGTAAGGATGTATAACAACGGTACCTTTAATATGTATGGTGGCAATATCACCGGGAACGAAGCCAAAAACTTTACTTCAAATAGTGAAAATGTAGGTATAGGCGGCGGTGTGTGCATGGAGAAAAACAGCACTTTCAATATGTACGCTGGAACAATAAGTAATAACACAGGTGAATATGGCGGTGGAGTGTATAGCTATGATGGGAGCGTTTTCAATATGAGCGGTGGTACTATTGAAAATAACGAAGCTACTGGCAAGAATACGGCTTTTGGCGGTGGCGGCGGAGTGAACATTGTTGGCAACACTTTCAATATGAGTGATGGTACAATTAAGGGCAATAAGACGAGCACATATGGTGGTGGTGTGTATGTGGGTTCGAATTTTAATATGACCGGTGGCGAGATTACCGGTAATGAAGCTAATAAATTCGGAGGCGGTGTGTACGTAAAATCCGCATATGGTAATATGGGTCATTTTACAGTATCCGGTTCCGCTAAAGTCTCTGGTAACACAACGAGTAACGTCTACCTGCCTGATGGTGCGACGATGGCCATTGGCCAAGGAGGATTTGACAACACTGCCAGTATCGGCGTGACCCCAGAGAATTTACCGACAGTGGGCAGCTATGTTGCCATAGCTACAGGTGCTGCGAATGGTGGCTATAGGGACGGCACATTTATCAATGACCAAAACCAAAATACTGGTGACTGTGAATTTCAACAGGTGAGCGATCAGATCCTGCTTGTCAATGGTATGCTGCATCAACATCCTATCTGCGGTAATACCTGTGACCATGACAGCGAACACGCCAACGTGGCATGGAAGGGTGTCTCTTTACTTAGTGAAATTACAACAAGCGGTTATTACTATTTGACGTGTGATATCAACCTGAACGAGACATGGCAACTTCAAAGTGGTAACGTGGTACTCTGCCTGAATGGTCATAACATCACTGCAAATGCGAATGTAGATGTAATCAAGATATCAAATATTGCACAGTTTATTTTGACCGACTGCATGGGTGGGAAGATGGAGTACGGCAAGATTACCCATAAAGAGGGAAATGAAGGGCGTGGTATATATGTCAATAGCATCTTCACCATGTACGGAGGGGAGATCAGCGGAAACACAGCTGATGCACCTTCTGCTTCTAATAAAAGATACGGCGGTGGTGTATATGTGTATGATGGGTGTTCTTTCACAATGAATGGTGGAAAGATTACCAGTAACACAGCAGAGTTTTATGGTGGCGGTGTGTATTTAAGCCGTAAAAGCAATTTCACAATGAACGGAGGTAGTATTACTGGTAATAGTGCCCAAATAAGTGGCGGCGGTGTGGAATTATGTGGAGGAAATTCCGGCGACGATAGCACATTCACCGTTAGTGGCAAAGCAGTGATCAACGGCAACTTTACGCAAGGTAGCTCTATAAAAGCCAACAATGTCGCTTGTAACGGAACGATTATCAACGTTGCCTCTCCCGGACTGGATAGTGAGGCACATATTGGTGTAAGTACAAGTGAAATTAGCGAGGGAGACTATAAGGTTGTGGCGCAAGGCAAAAGTTCCTACCAAATGAAGGATACGGATGCGGAACGCTTTCATAGTGATAATGGCTATGCATCGAAATTAATAGGAAACAGCATTGTTTTTATGAATGGTACGTTGCACGAGCATGCCGTTTGCGGTAAGACGGGCTGTACAGAGGAAGATCATGACAATACCCTGTGGATACCTTTGACTTATGACAGCGAGAACCAGAGACTGCAATATGGTGGAAAAAGTTTAAAGAAGTCCACGTATAATAATAAATATACTCTTCCAGCGGGCAATTATTATCTGTTTGCTGATATTACACTCGACGGATCTATTGAGATTAGCGGCGATGTAAATATCTGTCTGAACGGACATACAATTTCTACAAAATTATATAATAGTGTCTTTGATATAAATTCGCACAAGCTTGCGGTTTGTGATTGCAGCACAGGTCATTCGGGGAAAATAGAAATAATAGATAATCATAGCGAAACAAAGTCGTTCGTTGTAGGGTTGAATGCTGCACAGCTTTGTCTGTATGGAGGTACGATTCAGGGAGGCGATTATGGAGTATATAGCAATCGTTCTAGTGTGAAGCTTTTCGGAGGCAGCATTACCGGCAATACAATCGGAGTAGATGGTTCGTCTTACGATTCGCTAACAATTGGTGGTGATGCAAAGGTCATTGACAATACAACGAAGAATCTCAACCTGTTCGGCAAATCAGTCATCCGTATTGATAAAAGCCTGACATCGAATGCCAAGATAGGCATCACTACAGCTGCTAAACCTTCAGCGAATGCAAACATCAAGATTGCCACCGGTGCGACGAATCCTAAACTGGATTATTCCAAGATTTTTACATCCGATGCAACAGATCAGAATTATGTAGTCACCAAAGATGCAAATGGCAATCTGTACCTGGGAATTCATCAGCACAAATGGCAAGCCACTGCAGAAGGCGCTCAGATTACATTCAAATGCAGTGCGGATGGTTGTAAGTTGGAAAGTGATTTTGCTACAACCTATACGGTTACTGCACCGACGGATTTGGATTTGATCTACAGTGGCAGCGAGAAAGTCGCTACGGTAACAAAGGATGATAAGTATTCTGATGGTTTGGGCTTGCCCACTATACCAGCTATTACCTATCAGGAATTAAAAGAAACAGGATATGTTGGTATTGAAGGAGCACCTAAGGATGTTGGTACATATCAGGCTTCGATTACGATTGATAACGTAACAGCCAGTGTAACCTACAAAATTGTGAGCAAGAAAGTTGCATATCCGACCATTGAGGTTACTGGAACATATACATATGATGGCACTGAAAAGACTCCGGCTGTGGTTGTAAAGGACGAAATAAATGAGATTCCTTCCACTGAGTACAGTGTTTCTTGTGAGAATAACATCAATGCTGGCAACGCTACCGTAAAAATTACGGATGTAGATGGTGGCAACTATAATGTCAGCGGAAGCACAACATTTACTATCGACAAAGCCACGATCACAGTGACACCGACGGCTGGTCAGACAACAATCTATGGCATGTCAGATCCTACGCTGGAATATAACTCATCAGGTGCCATGGCTGGTGAGACACCGGATTTTACAGGTGCATTGTCAAGAAAAGCTGGTAAAGATGCAGGAAGCTATGAGATTACCAGAGGTACACTTAAACTGGCAGATAATGGCAGCTTCAAGGCAGCTAACTACGAGCTGAAGCTTGCCGATACCACGGTACAATTCACGATTGTGCCGAAGACTCTGACAGCAGAGGATTTAGAGTTCATTACAGATACTCCGATTACCAAAAAATATGACGGCACTACTACATGTACAACAGCTAAAGTGCAGATTAAGGACAACGCAAAAGCAGATCCAAATGATGAAGTGCCTACAGTTACAGGTACCTATGCTTACAATAGTGCAAATGTAACAGAAGCCAATAAGGTGACCTTTACGTCTGATATGACAAGCAATACAAACTATATCCTTCCGAAAGATCTAAAACTGGAACATGAAGCAAGCATTACCAAGGCAGATCAGGCAGCATTAACCATAACTTCTACCTCTGCAATCTATGGAACTGATCTGCAATTGACTGTTAACGGTGGCAGCGGTACTGGCGAGGTGACTTACACAGTAGAAAACGGTACTGGTGCAGCTACAATGATCGATGGCATACTGCATCCTGTCAAAGTAGGTGAGGTTACAGTTCAGGCGACGAAATCCGGCGATGATAACTATTACTATGTCCAGAGCGCTAGCACAACAATTACCATTGCTAAAGGAACCTACCCCGGAACAGTCAGCAAGACGGTAAATATTATGCGAAACCGCAGCGATGTCCAGGAGGACACTTTGTACGCAGAAGACTTTTTCCCGGAGGGACAGGCACCGGAGTACGCTCAGACTATTGGTCCTAGACAGGATAGGGGTGAAATTGTGACCATTAATCGGATTATACATTCATTTAGAGGATATGGACTTTCCTATAAAAGTAAGGCAAACATTACCTCCACGACGGACCAGACCTGCACAGTAACCATTTCTTCCGATAACTACAATGACATTACGGCAACTCTGATCTTCCATCCTACGGACAAGATGACAGTTACGATCGAAGGTCTGAACTATAGGAACAAGACCTATGACGGCAGTGCGATTCAGCCGACCGGTACATTGCAGGTTACCGGCGGCGACGTTCCTACAGACGAACTGGAAGTGCTGTATGAGGGTACAAGTGCGAATGGTACGAACTATAGCAACAGCAATGCACCCAAAGATGCAGGTACTTACAAGGTGACCTATAAAGTAGCTGACAGCAACGAGAATTATACCGGCGAGGTGACGTACCCCTTTACCATTTCTCCGAAGGCTGTTACCGCGGATATGATTGGAGCGATTGCTGATGAGACATACACCGGCAGTGATATTACACCGCAACCTGTTGTGACGGATGGCAATACTATACTGACTTCCGGCGCAGACTTTGACTTCAGCTACGGCGAGAATATCAATGCCAGCGAGAATACAGCGACCCTGACCATCACCGGACAGGGGAACTACACGGGAACCGCAAGCCGGAAATTCATAATCAAGCCGAAGGACATTAGTAGTGCGACAATCCGGCTGAGCAACAACAGTTTTACTTATGATGGTATAGCGAAGAAAGTGGAAATTGCTTCGGTAACACTTGGTGAAAATACAAATATTTTGACTTTGACATCACCCACGGATTATGACATCAAAGCGGGTAATACGTTCATTAATGCAAATGATGCCATCACTCTGACCATCGCTGGTAAGGGCAATTATACCGGAACAGCGACCACGACCTGGAAGATTACCAGGGCAACTCCTGCATTGGATAACTTTGACGTGACTCCGGAGCTTTCCCGGAAGCAGACCTACGATGGCAAACCGAAAGAGGTGACTGCGAAGACTAAGAACGGTGTGATCGACATGGGTGATGTAACGGTGTACTACGAGGGTATCTCCGGTACTACCTATACCAGAAGGAAAACAGCACCCACCAACGTCGGAAGCTATAAGGTGATCCTGTCCGTAGCGGGAGGCAAGAACTACACCGCAACAGAGATTGAAGCGGGTACACTGACCATTGAGAAGGCGGATCTTACAGTAGAAGACGTTACAGAATTCTTCGAGTACACGAAGAAGGGCGAACAGACCATCAACTTAGCGGAGCTTGTACCGGGCGCAAGAAGCTATGCACTTGACGCATATGCCAATGACAACGGAATTGTGTCCGGAGATATTACTATAGATGCGACCGGCCTTATGAAGTTTGCGTTGTCCGAACTGACGAAAGACAATATTGACAAAAAGGTGACCGTACCTGTGATCATTACCTCGGAGAACTATAAAGATGTTAGAGTTAATGTGATCATTTACATCTCTCCGGAATATCGGATCATTGACGGGGCAGGCAGCTCCTGGACACAGAATACCACAGGCACTGTTGTGATCCGCGGAAACGGCGAATTTTCCAGGTTCCATGCTGTAAAGGTAGATGGAAAAGTACTCGATCCTGCTAACTACGAAGCAAAAGAAGGCTCTACCATTATTACCCTGAAGGCAGAGTATCTTAAGACATTAGCTACAGGCAGCCATACCTTTGCTATCGTCTGGAACAATGGTATCGCCGGTACTAACTTTACGGTCGCAGCGAATACCTCCGGCAATAACAGTGGTAATAACAACAATAATGACAGTAATCATGGCAGCGATAACAGCGGCAACAATGACAGCGGTAATACGGCAGGTGCGGCTGCCAATACCGCCGCCGCTCCGGCGCAGGAACTGGACAAGGTTCCGGCGACCGGAGATGCTTCCGGCATCTGGCTGACGCTCTTTGTGATATCCCTGACCGGACTCGTTGGAATGCTGGCAAGAAGAAAGAAGAACTAAGAATAACGTAAATAATATAGAAGCCTCGCTACAGAGATGATACCTGTAGCGAGGCTTTTTGTCTTGCAATCTTATTTTTCATTTAATATTGACACTATACTTAGCTTTTATTATAATATAAATGAACCACTGAACTCGCGAATGCGATGTAGGTGGTGTTTTATTTTGGATATATTACTAATCCATACATATTTGTCTCATTTGCTTTCAAATTTAGTTTTTTCGCTTCCTTTAACGTCACCATAACCCGTTTTACAAAGAGGTTGTCAATTACAGTTCCCACTCGTTTTGGTAACTCTTCTTTCCGAATTTCGATTTTGAAATATAAATGTACAAAAAATGAAACGAAATCACATATTTGAATAAAATAGGATTCTGATGAATTTTTTTCCATAATATCCTCGATCATATTGCTGATCGGATGATTGACAAACCCAGGCAAATATTTGGATTGGATCGGATTAAATGCACGTATAGCTCTGGCTGTCTTTCTCATAGGTGCTATTCTGCCCTCATCCGTAATCACTAAATAATTCCATTGCCCATCGCTGTCATTCTCGATACGTTGTATATTATATTTCAATGCATTTTCAAGAACGTGATAGTTATTATCTTTAAATTTTTTCTTATCAATAATCACATTTACAATCTTTAAATCCATCTTTGCAATTGTTAACGTAAATGCTTTTATTATATCTTGTTTTGTTTCTTTTGACCAATGATACTCACGATATGGATTTTTATCCGTCAAAAAATGTTTTGTATGCATCTCTTCTGATACATGAAAGCCATATTTATCTTTCAATTCTCTTCTCAAAATACGCATTTTTTCAAAATTTTGCTGCCAGCTCTCTGCAGGCATATACAAACTTGTTAAAATAAAATGGTCTGATGAATTTATTGTTACTCCGTCATCCCCTGTTTCATCAAAATATGCTATATATGTTTTCATCAATTCCCCTTTCATATTTTAGACATTTTAATGCCATTCATTTTTAATAATGAAAACTATGGTGATTCACCAAAATACTGAAATTAAATAAGATTTGAAATAGAAAATTTACTTATAGATTGAGAATAGCAAACTATTCTCAGCCTGTCAACATGACAAAATAACATTCAGAGCAGACTTTCACACATTACAGCGATAGCAAACTAATTTGTTGACGATAAGCCAATTCTTGTATATAATGAATCGTATCACTGTATACAATTCAGAAAATGTACAGGAAGAAAAATTTGAGGAGGCTATTATGACAGGAAATACGCTGGGCTGGGTAATTGTGGCATTCGTGCTGTATTTACTCATGATGATCGCTATCGGAGCGTTCTACGCAAAGGGAAACAACAATTCCGAAGATTACTTTTTAGGAGGCAGAAAGCTGAACGGCTTCGTCGCTGCGCTGTCCGCGCAGGCATCGGATATGAGCGGATGGCTGCTGATGGGGCTGCCGGGAGCTATTTACTTAACCGGTGTCGGAGGTGACGGCTGGATCGCCATCGGACTTTTCATCGGCACGACGTTAAACTGGCTGTTCATTGCCACGAAGCTGCGCAGATATACGATCCGCGCCAACAATTCCGTTACGCTGCCGACTTATTTTGAGAACCGCTTCCATGATGAGAAGAAGGTATTGATGACGGTTTCTTCTATTACTATTGTAGTATTTTTCCTGGTATATTGCGCTTCCGCGCTTTCTGCCGGCGGTCAGCTGTTTGAGTCTGTGTTTGGCATTGATTATCATGTGGCACTGACCATCGGTGCGCTGGTAGTTTTGGTCTATACCTTCCTCGGCGGATTTACCGCGGTATGTGTGACAGACTTTATCCAGGGTATGCTGATGCTGGTCGGTATTCTGGCAGTACCGCTGTTCGCTTATCATTTTCTGACAACCGGCGGCACTACATTGTCAGCCGGTCTGGAAGCCAGCGGTGCTGACAGTGCCAACTTCCTGAATCTGATGAAGAACGGTGACGGCAGTAATAATATCGTCAGCGTGATCTCCGGTCTCGGCTGGGGACTGGGATATTTCGGAATGCCCCACATCCTGGTGAGATTTATGGCAGTCCGGGATGAGAAGGAAATGACCAAGTCCAAGGCTACTGCCATCAGCTGGGTAGCATTATCCCTGGGATTTGCAGTATTTATCGGTATTCTGGGCAGAGCGTATCTGCCGGAGCTGGTGAATGGCAATAATGAGAAGGTATTTATTGAGATGATCAAGAAAGTATTTACCGTGGAGATGCGGGCTCCGTTCATTGCAGGATTGTTCCTCTGTGGTATCCTGGCAGCGATCATGTCCACGGCGGATTCCCAGCTGTTAGTCAGCGCCTCCAGCGTAGCGGAGGATATCTTCAAGGGACTGCTCAAAAAGGATGCGGATGACAAGACGGTTATGAATGTGAGCCGTGTCACAGTACTGGTAGTAGCTGTGCTGGCTTACATCATCGCATGGAATCCGAACAACACCGTCATGGGACTGGTATCCAACGCGTGGGCAGGTTTAGGTGCCGCCTTCGGGCCGCTGGTAGTGATGTCCTTATATTGGAAGAGAACCAATTTCCCCGGAGCGGTAGCCGGAATTGTCACCGGAGCACTTGCCGTTATCATCTGGGATTATATTCCTCTCGTGGGCGGACAGACCCTGGGCAAAGCTACCGGATTGTATTCTCTGGTAGTAGGCTTCGGGCTGGGACTTATCGCTATCATCGCAGTCAGCCTTGCTACCAAGGCTCCTTCCGAGGAAATGCTGCAGGAGTTCGAGGACGTGAAGGCAAACCGGCTGTAACAGATCGTTGATGAAGTAAATATTGACAGACAAAAATACTGATGGACAGCGAAGATATCTGCCTGTCAGTATTTTTATGTATTTGCGTTGACGAGGGTATGGAATTCAGAAACAAGCTATCTGTACCCAGCAGAACTTGCGAAAGCGGGTATGTGAGACAAAATCAGGTCGATTATACCCACCGACTTTCACGGACGCGGGTATGTGAGATAAAATCAGGTCGATTATACCCACCGACTTTCACGGACGCGGGTATGTGAGACTAAACCAGGTCGATTATACCCTCCACCTTTGTACATCGGGGCACAGATAAGGAATTTTGCCGTAATAAGCCCCGTCGATACCGGGATATCGGGGCGCAGATAAGAATTTTGCCGTAATAAGCCCCGTCGATACCGGGATATCGGGGCACAGATAAGGATTTTGCCGTAATAAGCCCCGACGCTACCGAAACAGCGGGGCACAGCAAGAGATTCTGCTAAAATAAGCCCCGGCGATATCAGAATATCGGGGCGCAGAAAGAGATTTTGCCGTAATAAGCCCCGTCGATACCGGGATATCGGGGCGCAGAAAGGAATTTTGCCGTAATAAGCCCCGTCAATAGCGGGATATCGTGGCGCAGAAAGGAATTTTGCCGTAATAAGCCCCGCCGATAGCGGGATATCGGGGCGTAGATAAGGATTTTGCCGTAATAAGCCCCATCGACACGTGAGAGCATCCAGGGGACGGTTTCACTTGTCATAAAAAATACTGGGCAATATTATACTAGGCAATATTATATATAAGAAGAAACTCACAAAAATACAGTGGCGAACCTGTGCAAAACAGCAAAAAGAAATTGTAT
>OKRY01002851.1_pt1 | contig 13216 bp, 18 predicted proteins | sample 1601121 | NCBI WGS metagenome assembly OKRY01 (sample SAMEA3541546, study PRJEB24748) | human gut metagenome | biome: human gut; feature: human-associated habitat; material: faeces | place: China | collected 2012
GGTTCTTTTTGCAGAGAGAAGCCCTTCTGGCGGAGGGAAAATTCGACCATCCTCGTTTCCGCTATGCGCACCGGTTTGCGGCGGCGGATAAAATCGTGATTGCCGCGCCCTTCTGGGATTTAAGCTTTCCTGCGCTTTTGAAGGTGTATATCGAAAACCTCTGTGTGGACGGCATTACCTTTCATTCGGATGAAACAGGGCTGCATGGGCTTTGTAAGGCAGACCACATGGTTTTCCTGACGGCAAGGGGCGGTATTTATACGGATTCCCCCATGGAGCAGGGCGCACGCTACTTGGAGCAGATGGCGGCGTTCTTCGGCATTGCAAAATTCGACTGCGTTGCCGCGGAGGGGCTGGATATCGGCGCATGGCCTGTTGTGGAGCTGATGGAGCAGGCAAAGGAGAAGGCGGCAGAGGTCGCAAAGGCATTTTAAATAAAAGAAACACGGTATGACATGGCTCTGATTCCGAAAGGGGTTTTCTGTGATACCGTTTTTTATTAGGAAGGATGCGGGAGGAACTATGAACTCGGTATCAGTTGCTTTCCCCCGAATGCTTGCAAGCTCTGCACCAAAGCTGTTGATAGTTACTTTTAAAGCTTCATTTTCCAATACTACCTGCATATTGCATACCTCTCTCTCTTTTTCCCACATTATACCTCATAACAGTTCATCCGTGAATATATCCGGGCACACAAAATCATGCTCGTATGGCTTTGTGGCCGCATATGTTCACAAGATGAACTGTTGCTATCTGTTATCCTGTAGTCCGGCTGTCTTCAGCCAATGTCCGGACAAATATCTGCTCACAAAACAGATCACACGGAAGATCCAGTCCAGTACCATAGCGATCCAGACACCGATGGCTCCGTAACCCATGTTCACACCGATGATATAGCTGAATCCGATACGGAACACGAACATGGAAAAAATAGACAGCACCATGGTAAACCGTACGTCATTGCAAGCACGAAGCATATTCGGCAGAACAAAAGACGCTGGCCACAAAAACATCGCCATACCGTTGTGGATCATGACCAGAATATAGGATAACTGCGTGGTCTCCGGGCTTAATCCATAGCATTTCAGGATCCACGACAGACACAGCAGGATGACGCTGTTTACCATAAAGGTACACAAGTAGGTAATCTTCAATAATTTTTTCGTATAATACCGCACCTGACCGGAATCTCCGGCGCCGACACAACGGCCAATTACCGTGATCATTGCCAGATTCATAGCCTGTCCCACAATACAACCCATGCTGTCCAAGCTGTTCGCCACACCGTTGGCAGCAATCTGCACAGTTCCGAAACCTGCGATAATGCTTACCACAATGACACGTCCCAGCTGGAAAATACCATTTTCAATCCCGCTGGGGATACCTATGTAAAAAATCTTATGGATCACCGGCCAGTCGATGTGGAAGCTTTCTTTTAATAAATGCACTTCGTTGGACGGGTTTTTCAGCAAACGATATAGGATGAATCCTGCCACTGCACGGGAGATCAGGGAAGGAATCGCCACACCTGCCACGCCCAGTCCCAGTACATAAACACCCAAAGCATTACCGCCGATGTTAATGATATTTTCCACCACGGAGACCTTCAGCGTGATCTGGGAATTTCCCATGGAGCGGAACAGCGCCGCACAGGAATTGTACAGGGCAAGGAACGGGAAGGACAGTGCAGAGATCATCATATAGATCACAGCATTATGAAATACGTCCGCTTCAATTTTACCGAAAAACAGGGAAATGATGCCGTTACAGAACATCATGACCAAAATCGATATACCGATCGTAATGCATACCGATGACACGATCAGCTGTTTTGCAGATTTGCAGGCGTCCTCTTTTTTCCCGGCTCCGAGAAACTGGGAGGTCACCACGGCGCCGCCGGTAGCCAGTGCCGCCAGCACACTGATGATCAGATTATTGAACATGTCGATCAGGGATACGCCGGAGACCGCCGCCTCGCCCGCCGAAGAGATCATGACGGTATCTGCCATGCCCACAGTGATTGCCAGTGCCTGTTCAAATAAGAGTGGAATAATCAGTTTTTTCAGATCATCTTTTGAAAATAGTTTTGTTTTGCTTGCTTCCATTTCTTTTTACCCGGTTATTTATCCATTCGATACAATTTCAGGGAATTGTCCCATGCCGCCTTGCGCACTTCTTCCTCTGTGATCCCCTTGATCTGCGCCATGGCAGCGATCACATAGGGAATGTTCAGGGAGCTATTGCGTTTGCCGCGGTTCGGTTCCGGCGCCAGATATGGGCAGTCCGTCTCCAACACGATGCGGTCCATAGGGATATATTCTACCGCTTCCTTCAGCTTCTTTGCATTTTTAAAAGTCAGCACGCCGCCGATTCCAAAGTAGAATCCCATATCCAGAAAAATCTTCGCCGTCTCCTTCGTATAGGAATAGCAGTGAATTACGCCGCCGATCTCCTCTGCATGCGCCTCCGTCATGAGATCCACGGTATCCTTCGCCGCATCCCGGGAATGAATGATAACGGGCTTTCGGATCTCTCGCGCCAGATCCAACTGCCGCAGGAACCACTTCTTCTGTGTCTCGTGATCCGGCTCCGGCCAGTAATAATCCAGTCCGATCTCTCCCACCGCCAAGCATTTCTTTTTGCGACACTGTTCCTTCAGCCAGGAATAAGATTCCTCATCCAGTTCCGCGGTCTCGCTGGGATGTACGCCGATGGCTCCGTATATATAATCGTACTGCTCCATCAGTTCTAACACTTTCCGGCAGGATGCCAGGCTCGCACCCACATCCACCACCCGGGCAATGCCCTGCCCCGGCAGCGCCGCCAGAAGCTGTTCTCTGTCTTCGTTGAATGCATCATCATCATAATGCGCATGTGTATCAAATATCGCAGTCATGTGAAATCTCCTTAATCAGGGTATCTATGCAAAAAAAGAACCGTCCCCGGAGCTCCTATGTCTCCAAAAACGATTCTCTCGAGTGCACCGCCAGGGGCTCGAACCCTGGACACCCTGATTAAGAGAAAAGGCTTCCAAGGGATATTTTAAGTCGTTTTTTAGCGGTTTACGCTACGGGAACCGTGTGATATAATAGGCTTGCTGTTGACTCTTTCCAGCAGGAAGGAGGTGAGCGTCTTGGAGTTATTAGTCTCTTTTATTATCTCCGTCATAGCAAGTGTAGTCGGCTACTACATATGCAAATGGCTGGACGGTGATGAATAGCAACAGTCAGCCTAGCAACAAAAAGCCCCGGGGTAGCATCCCGGGGTTTTCTGCGTCTTGAAGTTAGACATTAGTCTCTCTTTGGCTAAGTTCAATATAACACGGGTTCCCGGGTTTGTAAAGTTTTTTTGTCCGACAAAATAATTTCCGGAAGTGTGGATCCGGCTATGCTGCATGTATGTTTGTCGGACAATTATTTCTCTATTTCCTTCCAGGATGATTCTACAAAGTCCTCATATCGCAGATCTTTGTCTGCAGGATCTTTTGTGTCCAGTGGTCGCATATTCCAGTTATTTTTGATAACCGGCTTACCTGTCCCCTTCTTCTTGTTCCGTTTCCTGTTGCTGGTAGTCGTTGGTTCGGACTGATCCGTCAAGATCTTAAATACCAGGTACCCGAACATGACAATTAAAATTGAAAACATCATTGCTATTCCTTCATTCATAGTGATTCCCCTTTTATCTATGGTGTTTTATCCAAGCTTGGAAGCTGATGACTCTAGCTCCGTGCTCTCACTCTCCGCTGTTCGTAAAATACTACGCTTTCCTCGATCGTCTGCTTTGCGGTAGTAATCTATAAGCTGCTGCTCCTCCGGTGTAAGTTCTTCAGGCTCTTTTCCAGCTATTATATACTCCATGCTTTTCCCAAGTATTTGGGATAATTTGTATAATGTTGTTGCGTTTGGAATTTGCCCGTTTTTATAGTTGCTGATATTATTTTTGGATATTTCCGCTAATTCTGTAAGTTTCGCATTGGAAATTCCCGATTTTTCAATTATTTCTGTAAATCTCTTTCCAAATTCCGGATCTATCATTCTTCCTCTTTTCTCCCAATAAAATGGGATATATTTGTTGACATTCCCAACTATTTGGGATATATTATATTTGTAGGACAGAATTTATCCTACTAAAGTATATATACCTTAAATTGTAGCACAAACGCGCGCATATTAAAAGACCGGTGATGATAAGCCCTGTGTGGAGTCGATCCGGGTAAGAAGGAGGTAATTTGATGCTCATTGATGTTCACGTTAATTTATATCGCTGTAACCGTATCGTATCAGTGGATGCTAGTACGCTTCATGTAGTGGTGGAACGACTGCAGTCTGATCTCTTTTATAAGCTGTATAGCTTTACCGATCAGGGTCAGATGTTGATTCGCTCCTCTGAGAGCATGGATGAGATGCTGGATCTATATGATTCATATATGAAACAGGCAGAGGAAAAGCGCAAAGCAGCCTATGGCGGTCAGCTCTCTTTCGAGGATATTCTGGAAGGTGACAGCAGTGCCGGATGATCTGATTAAGAAGTCGATCCGGCTTCCGGCAGACCTGGACGAGTATGTAAACAGCCAGAAGGGCACGACCTGGACAGACAAGCTCTGCCGGATCCTGGAAGAATACCGCTCCGGTGACGAGACCAGGGCAGAGTATATGGCAGACTATGAAAAGCGCATGGCAGCCAACAGGAAAAAGATCCAGGAGCAGAACAGTCAGATCTATACTGTCGCTCGGTCACTGGATCACCTGCACCGTGCCCTTGAAGATTTAAATTCATTACCATTTACTTGAATATACTGTATATCCTTTTGGGGAGACAATGCCGGAATGAGGTGTGCAGTGAAGACTGCAGCCTGATCCGGTGCCTGCCGATGATCCGGCGTGGCTTTGCCTGGTTCTTTGCCCTTTATACCGGTTTTGCTCTTAGGTATCCGCTTTTTGCCGGATGCCGTGGAGCGTAATCGGACCTGTGTAAACGCGTGGGCAGGTGCTATTTTAGGATGCTGTGGGTAACCTTGTGTGCGGGTTGTGGGCAGGCTGTGTATAACGGCTGCTCTTGCCGTTATGCACAGCCTGTCCATGAGCCGTGCACATGGTTATCCATGGCAGCCTGGCAGCTGTCCACGCGTTTGCATAGGTCAAATAACGGGTCAAGGGGCTGGCCCCTTGCAGGTTCTTAGGGCAGCGCCCTGAGCCCCCGGAGGGACACCCCCGTCCGCCGGTATCCAGCCGGATCATCGGCAGGCACCGGATCAGGAAGCAGTCGGAACGAAGCACCGGAAAGGAGACTATCTTGTCACAAACAACCGTACTTACAGATACTTCTAAATGTGTTATGGACTTTGCGGAATCCGATGTCTCACAATCCTTTCTGGACTGGCTTCTGAAACGTTATAATACTACACCGCTGACGATCAGGTTCCTGTGTAAGCAGACCGGCGGTAACTATAGTAAGGTCATGTCCTGGTATCACAGACGGTATCATTACGAGCGTGATCTTATGGATTCACTTATAAACAATAACCCTTTTTCAAACATGGAGGAAAATCAAAATGGCTAATCGTGGATTAACAAGTAAAGCAAAAATCGTGATCTTATTCGCAAATCAGTATGACATGAAGGACGAGTCAGGCAACAAGCTGACCGGATGCTCCGTTCATTACCTTTTCTGGGGTGAAGATGGGGAAGCTGTGGCTTCTGAATCAGAGTTTGACCCTACCAAACCGGTAGGAGTACAGCGTGCCAAGTGCTCTGTTGAGTCTGTGCTCCGGAACAAGATCGTAGTAGCTCCCGGGCTCTATGAAGGCACTTTTGAAATGACAACCGGATCTGACGGCAAGCCTGTGAACCGGCTGCGCGATGTCGCTTTTATCTCCCATCTGGAGATCAAACCGAAAGTCCTTTCCGGTTTCTATGTCCAAGGCATGATTCCGCCGGAAGCTCCTGCTCCTGAGGTTAAGGAACCCGGAAAGGCTGCTAAATAATGGACGAGGTTGTGACCGCCTCCCCCGGGGAGGATTCCCCTTTACTTAATACAGAAGCTGACACGGTCTACCTTCCTGTCACCGTATCCGGTGGCAATGCGGAAGTGATAACCGGCAGCGATACCGGTGAAGGTGCTGCGGTAGATTCTCCGGAAGGCAACAGTCCCTACACTGTTGTCTTCTCCGCAGATTCACTGGATTATTCCGAAGCTCTGCAGCAGATCCATGAAGATCTTCTGCAGACGAATCAATATCTGTCAGAGCAGGTCGATACCATGGCAGAGCAGCTTACAGTCTCCCAGGATCAGATTGTCAAAATCCAGGAGAACACGCTGATGATATCTATATGCCTTGGAATCATTGCCGGTATGCTTATCATGCTGGGTCTGTGGAATGGGAGGAAATGATGGATATTTTTACTTACGTGTCTATTGCATCACAGTTTATGATCTTGGGCGCCGTCTGTGAATGCATAGCTATATTAACGGGATATGTATGTTTCTATATATTCCAGCTCATAGAAGGAGGAAAATAATATGCCTTTATTAACTGTTACTGCTCTTTCTGAAACTGGTGCAGCTGCATCTTTCGATGTTGCCGCTATCATGCAGGCTGCTGTTACCAGCGTTCAGGGTGACCTGTTCAAGGTTCTGGGTATTGTGGTACCCGCTGCTGTCACCATTATCGGTGCCGGTGTTGCTGTCAGATATGGTATCAGATGGCTGAAATCTCTGCGCAGCGCTTAAAAACTGAATAATCTCTAACCGGGAAGGGTGAGGAGCTGAAGCTTCCCGCCCTTTTTTGGTGCTGTCGGACAAAAAGGAAAACCATGAGCTGCTGCAGCGTGACTTTTGTAGGACAAATGGTTGTCGGACAAAATCGCTGCAGGTTTGACTCTGCAGTGTGACTTTTGTCGGACAAGCTTTGTCGGACAAAATCGCTGCAGCACGCCGGTGATCTCCGGGACTTTGTAGGACAAGAAAGGTAAAGGTGGAGGAATGAGAACATGGTATCAGGATGACTATGTGGGTGGATTTATAGATGAAAATGGACATTTTGACGTCTGTGAAGAGTATAACCTCTCGGATGCAGATTCTGATAAATATGCTGTGGAAGTGCAGAACCATGATGGCTATTATGATTCCAACGGCAAGTATGTAGCTTTTGTGGAAGAGAGGTGATCATAGAATGGTAACTTATTTTGATGAGAAACACTGCAGGGAATACGAATGTATCTTTTACGATCCGGATGTTATTCTCTGCTGCAAAAGAAATTTTAAAGATCCTGCTGATGGCATGGATGCCTGTTGTGAACCTCCGGATGTTCGGGATGATGGCTTTCATGCTTTGTTAGATAAGAATTTTTCGGAGGGGGGATAACTATGCAGAAAAGAATATCAGCGCTGTTGCTCGCCATGGTCATTGTGATCGGCAGCGTGCTGGGTGGGAATACATTGAAAGTTAAGGCTGCATCTGTCGCAGTTAGTGAAGAATTTGCCGTGGAGCTGACCATGATGCTCTATAATCTGCTGGAAACAGTTGCTGTATCTTCCGGCATCAAGGACGGACTGGATGATTATGAATCCGGATCCTCGCTTTATGATGCTTTTATTGCATCTGTGGAAAGCATGGCTGAACCGCCTTTTTATGATACCATCATAACGATGCCGGATGGTTCCAAGATGACTGTAAAAGAAGCTATGGACGCTGTTGATTCTACGCTCGGAAGTAATGCTTTGAAACTGCCGACTTCTGAAACGTTTGCAAAGTACCGGGTAATCTCCGGGACAGGCGGCAATGAGCCGGATCCGACTCCTACTCCGTCCTCTGATCCGGATAGCACTCCGGTACCGGATACTGGGTATAAGGATCCTTTTTCATATATTCAGGATGTATTAGTTACTAGTACTTTATTTTCAGCTATGGCGGGATTTTTTGCAGATGTATATCAAGGAAAAATTGTCGGTATTAATCCCGCTGAATACTATGGAACAGGCGAATGCTTTTCAGGAAAGTTAGAAAAGAATTCTGATGGTAATTACGTTATTCGTGGTTATGTAAATACGCAAATTAACTCAACTGATGGCACTACTTACTTCCCTCATTATAATTTTGATTCATCATATAGTTTTTACGCTTCACCCATCGTTGCTGTGTATTCTGAAACTAATAATGTGAATACTTCTTCCGGTATATATTTGAAAGCATATTCAACTTCTTTGTATAATCCCAGAATTCAGTCTTTTTATAGACCTTATAATGCGTCTGGTAATCCAATGAATAGTGGATCTTATAATACCGGTTTTTCATACTCTGCTTCTGTTGGTTGTGCTATTGAATATGCTTTAAATATTCCTGTATTTGATTCAGAAGATCATGCCCTTGCATTTTGTAAAACAGGTAATTTGACAGGTCTTTTAAATGGTGAAGCCTATGATTTCCCGAATCTTGCAACCTCGACAGCAGAGCGGCTGCAGCCTCTCACCGGCTATGAGTTTGCTCCGGGGCGGCTCCCTGGGATTAACGCTGCATTGTCTACGGCGGCCGCAGCTCTACCGGAACCGGGACTTGATCCGGCAGAAAATACAGAAGCTTATAAGAATGCTCTAGTTGCTGCCCTGACTGCAGCCTTGCCGGAGCCAGCACCGGAACCTGAACCAGAGCCTGATCCTTCTCCGGATCCCGGCACTGACGGAGAGGGGGAATCTTACAAGAGAGATCTCCGGCTGATTTTCCCTTTCTGTATCCCTTTCGACTTTATACATTTTATCCAGGCTCTGTCTGCTGATCCGGTTGCTCCCTGCTTCAAGATCCCTATCAAGCTGGACTCTCTGGGGATAGATATGGTTCTGGAGTTAGATCTTGCCTGGATGGATCCGGTGATGGAGATCTTCCGGCTGGGGGAGCTTGGCTGTTTTGTGATTATGCTCATGGCTGCAACGAAAAAAATGATAGGATGGTGATTTTATGGCAGATATGCAGGCTTTACTCAATGGATTTTTAGATTTACTGATGAAAGCTTTCCCGACTTCTCCCTTTGCTGACACAATCGAGAAGTTCAGTAAGCTTCCCTATCTTGGTTATATTAACTGGTTTGTTCCTGTTTCGGAAATGGTCGCCATCGGCTCTGCCTGGCTTCTTGCCATTGGTGTCTATTATATCTACTCAATCATTGCCCGCTGGGTGAAACTGATCGAGTAGTCAATAAGGGGGAATTATTATGATATCTTTGTACTCTGGGACACCCGGATCCGGTAAGAGCTGCCATGCTGCCAGGGAGATTGCTCTCCGGCTGCAGCGCAAGGATTCCGTGGTGATCGGTAACTTTTACTTTAACACAAAAGCGGTAAAGAAATGTAAAGGTGTATACCTTTATGTCCCGAACCATCGTCTGGATCCGGACAAGCTGCTCCGGTTCTCCCGCCGCTTATCAAAGCATCTCGGCCGCAGGCTCCGGGAAGGAGAGGTTAAGATCTACATAGACGAGGCACAGCTGCTCTTTAACTCCAGGGAATACGCTTCCCCGGATCGGCGTGCCTGGCTGTCCTTCTTCTCCCAACACCGTCATTATGGCTATGACGTGATCCTGCTCGCACAGTTTGACCGGATGCTGGACAGACAGATCCGGGGACTGATCGAATACGATTTCGTACATCGTAAGATCTCCAACGCCGGAAAGATTGGTGCTGTGCTTGGATTCCTAAGCCGGGGGAATATGTTCGTATGTATTAAAAAGTGGTATCCCATGAAGCAGACAGTGGATTCCAACTTCTTCTGGGCGAAGAAATCCGTCTATGAGCTCTATGATTCCTACAATCATTTTGAGTTAGTTGACGAAAAAGCGAATAAAAAAGAGGTGCAGCGCATGAGACGGATGAGCGGGGTTTGAGGGGCCCCGCGAAGCCGGCGCAGGCGCTGGCGCCACGCCCTGTAATACGTGGTCTCAAAAACCATTGTCCGACACGGGGAAACGTGCTTGTATTCTGGCAAAAGTGGCAAAAAATAAATTTGCCCCAGAAGCCTTTTGGGCAAAAATCGAAAAATGCCGATTTTGTCCGACAAATTAAGTTTTAGGGGGTCGGAAAATGCTCGACAAAAGACAATATAACGATAACATCCTATACCATGACATGCCGCTGGAGGATCAGCATGAGTGGTTCGGATATTCTCGTAACAAATTTTTACATAACATAGACACCTTTTATTATTCCGTGAAGTTCCGGAATGACTTCCGGCTGAAATCCAAGGATCCGCAGGTCGAGAAAATGCGCAAGTTCTTTAAGCTGCAGTATAACTATCTGAACGGAAACGAAGATCAGCCGGAACTGCATCTGCCGAAACTCGGCAAGAATCTGTATTTGAAGCCGGTGACCTTCTCCCGGTTCTATACAACGTGCTTAAGTTATCCGGAGTACTTTGATATCTTCCTGGCTCCGGTGGTTCCGAAAGCTGCAGACGGCGGTGAATCCGTCACCTGTGAATGCGTGGTGCAGATCCGTTCTTACATGCTCTGGATCATGGGCGTCCGGGATGCCTTTGAAAACAGTTACCGATATGTCAAGAATATCGCAGAATACTTCGGTCTTGAAATTGATTTTGTCCAGGAGAACCGTGTGGATTACTGCTGGCACTCCAACTATCTGAAAGACCCGGAGACCTTCTTCTCACCGGAAAACTTTTACAAGATGCGTGTGGACAGGTTCAAGAATGCAACCTATGTCACAAACAAGGTCGGCTCCGAAGACTATGAGATCGACTATGTGGCACTGGGGAAGCGTTCTGATAAGGTATTCGTCAGGATCTATCAGAAGACCAGGGAAGTGATCGAACAGAATTACAAGCCGTGGTTCTTTCAGATCTGGGAAATGAACGGATTGATCTCTAAGTATGACAAATGGGTCTATGAACGCTGCTATCAGAAAAAGAACTGGTTCTACCGGTATACTGCAAGACTGGAGTTCTTTCTGGAGCACGGTCAGGATCCGTATTATACAAATTATGTGCGGCAGATCCTGGATGGTACACTGACCATAGAAGAGGATGCTCTGATCCGGCTGGCTGATAAACTTACACCAAAACTCAACTACGTGGTAAATGTGGAATATCAGACCATGCGCAGACATTCCAAGAGCTATGATCTGATCCCGTTCAAGGATCACCGGAACAAGGGAGAATGTAAGCGGATCTATGACTATCTGGATAACCGGAAGCTGATCATTGACTATCTGACAGAACGGGTTTTTAAGATGGTAGAGAAAACCGGGGATTCCAAGAAGTACCGGAGACCGTACTGTGGTTTCTGGAAAGCTCTCCGCAGCACACGCTGTATTGACATGAAAATGACACCGGATGAGGTGAAGCTGGTAAGAAACTATAACCGGAAGCTCTCCGTTGAATCCATGAAAAAGCGTGTGATCGGGTCAGCGGTGACCCTCGGCATCTATATGCGTGGGATCAATGAGGACAGTCCTCTGCAGGACTGCTTTGAAGCACTTTTGAGAATGAATGACAATGACATCATGGAAGCACAGAGATATAAACAGAAAAAACTCCGGCAGTTTAATGAGGATGAACTTGCCGAAGTTTTCGTATCATCTGAAAAGCACCGGTTCCGTTTGCTCGATGAGAATGACGGTACTCTTTACGATTATGATAGTATAAATACTCTTGATTTGCAAGGGGGTTTTTCACATGACCATCCAGCAGATCTATGAGAACTATATTTATAGCCGGAGTACTTATTGCAGCAAGGAAACGATCAAGAAATACTCGGATGATCTTAGACTCTTTTTTCGGTTTCTGAAACACCGGTATAGCATCTCCATTCAGGATGCCGGTTTTGATGTACTGGCAAAGGAATCCATTTATCAGGGGTATCTGCTTTATTGCCGGGAGCGTGATATTAAAGATTCTTCCGTCCGGAGCTATGCCCGATCCATAAAAGCTTTTTTGAAGTATTGTTATGACAATGATTATTGTATCGACTATTTGAAGAATGTGAAGATGCCAAAGGATGACGCTGCTCCGGAGCTGCCATTGTTTGAAAATGATGTAAGACACATTGATTCATTGCTTGACCGGGAGACAGAGCAGGGTCTGCGCAATTATTGTATCTTTCATTTGATGCTGGACTGCGGACTGCGTCGACAGGAAGTTGTGCATTTATGTGTGCATCACCTTAATGCTCCGCAGAATATCCTCACGATCGAGAAGTCAAAAGGTAGCAAAAGTCGTTTTGTGCTGATTCCGGACTTTCTGATCGCAGCTCTGCAGCAATACTTTGAGTTAAAAGTTATAAAATCTGGTTCTATGTTCTATTCGCTCCGGGATGTAAAGAAGTAACGAGGTCACAGCCCGGCGCGATCCCGCTGTACCGCCCGCCGGACATACGCCCACTGCCTCCGATGATCCCACAGATATGGGTCCCATGCCCGCAGTCATCGTAGGCGAAGGTCTTCCCGTTTACCATGTCTGCGAACCCGGTGACCCGGCTGTCAAAATCCCGGTGAAGAAAGATCCCGGTATCCAAAACCGCCACGCCGATGCCTTTTCCAGTGAGTCCCAGGCGGTAAGCCGCGCCGCAGCGGATCTGATCTTTAATATGGTTCACATGTAAGATTCCTCTATTCTATTCCTCTTACTTACAGGATATTCATAATCACTTCGTCCTGCGCTGCTGCCCAAAATATACATCTGTGCATATCCCCACCCACAATTTGCAGTATTTCCGACACTTTTCCACATTCTTCGAAAACAGCTTCCGAATCTTAAAGAAATCTTAATAATTCATTCAAAGAATATACAATCATTTTCCGGGGTGATGTGCTATACTTTAACCATAAGAAATGCACGAGATATTTTAAATCCTTTATCCTAAACCTTTTTGAAATTGAAATCCTAAATGATGAATCCCTGTACGAAATGTACAGGGTTTTTTCATGTCTTTTTGTTCTGGCAGACCTGACGCCCACAAGACAAAGCATGATTCTCTATTGCCCATGCGGTCACCTGAAATCGGTCCCAATTTCGCGTAAACAACAAGAGACGGTACCGTTCACCAGGAACCATACCGCCTCTTTTTTCTTTTAACTGACCGCCTGTCATTTTTCAGATCCTGCCCGCCGGCATGGAGAAGCTCGCTTCCATCCGCGCGACCATCTCCCGCCAGATTCAGACGCAGGCGGAAGACCTTTCCGTTTCCGAGTTCCGTGAGCTGCATGATGCTCTGGAAAG
>OKRY01002854.1_pt1 | contig 13206 bp, 10 predicted proteins | sample 1601121 | NCBI WGS metagenome assembly OKRY01 (sample SAMEA3541546, study PRJEB24748) | human gut metagenome | biome: human gut; feature: human-associated habitat; material: faeces | place: China | collected 2012
CATAAGCCGTTCCTGTTCGATTACCAGCGCGATATTTCCGCCAAGCGCTTACAGACTACCAAGGACTGCATCGCACCGACGCAGATTGATTTCCGCCCGGACGGTCACTATAACGACTGCGTAAAACTCGATAACGGGGTCTACGCACAGGTACTCGTGATGAAGAAGTTCGGCTCGGAACTTTCCGACCGCGCACTTGCCGACATGGCAGACCTTCCTATCCCCATGGCTATCACGTGGTACGTGCAGCCCATGGATAAATCCAAGGCTATCAATTACGTGCGCACCCGTTCCGCATGGATTGACAAGGAAATCATCGAGGAACAGCGCTCGGCAGTGAACAAAGGCTATGACTTCTCCATCCTCCCGCAGGAGCTGAAATACTCCAAGGAGGAGACGGAGGACGTGCTCGACCACTTGCAGAACAAGAACCAGCGTCTCTATGTCTTCACGGGGCTTGTCTACACTTACGCGGAGAGCAAGGAAGCGCTGGATACGCAGGTACTTCGCATCATCTCCACGGCACGTCAGAACTCCATCGAGCTTGACACCTATGACTATCGCCAGCGTCAGGGACTTAATTCCATCCTCCCGCTCGGCCATAACCACGTGGAAATCTCCCGCATGTTCACCACGGCGCAGATTTCCATCCTCGTTCCGTTTGCCACGCAGGAGCTTGACGATGCGGGCGGCAACTTCTACGGCCAGAACAAGCACAGCCGCAACCTCGTGGTCTGCAACCGCAAGAAGCTCACCTCGCCGATGGGCTTCGTCTGCGGCAAGACCGGCTCCGGTAAGGGTATGTTCACCAAGACCGAGATGACGGGCACCATCTTCTCCAATCCGACGGACGAGATTTACGTCATCGACCGTGCAGGCGAGTACACCGCTATCGCCGAACGCTACGGCGGTAGCACCTACCACTTCGGCGTGGGTACCGGAACCCATCTGAACCCCTTCGATACGGTATCCGTGGAACACATGACGAGAAACGAGCAGATTGCGTTCAAGGTGGACGCGATGTTAGCTCAGGCGGGCGCTTCCGCTGCCGAAGCCGGGTCGAACTTCTCTGAGGTTGACCAGTCACTCGTACAGCGCTGCACCGAGCTTGCCTTCCAGAAGGCCGCAGAGCGCGGAGACAATCTTCCGCCGACCTTACAGGACTTCTACGATGCCGCGAACGAGCAGCCGGAGGAGCAGGCACAGGTCATCGCACTCCGTTACGAGCGATTCGTGAAGGGTTCCATGAACTTCTTCAACCATCAGAGCAACGTCGATTTCAACACCCGCATCGTGGATTTCAACCTGAAAGACCTGCCGGATTCCATGCTGGTCTTCGCCCTCATCAATGTCTGCGAAGCCGTCCGCAACCGCATGTACTTCAATGCAAAGCGAAACGTCCGCACATGGCTCTACGTCGAGGAGATGCAGAGTATGTTCGCGTACCCGACGGTACTTAACTACTTCTCCCGCTTCTCGAATGAGGGTCGAAAATTCGGACTTTTGCTGACAGGTATCAGTCAGAACGCCACGGCGATGCTCGCCAACGAAGCGGCGCGAAATATCGTCCTTAACGCGGACTTCCTCATGCTTCTCAAGCAGTCCCCGCTCGACCGTATGAAATGGGCGGAGCTTCTGAACCTGTCCGAGCAGGAGGAGGAATGCATCGACGAGTCCGCAGAGCCCGGTGACGGCCTGCTCATCGCAGGAAACGCCCGCGTGCCGATTCGCGGCAAGTTCCCGTCCGGCAACGTTCTCTATGACCTGTTCTCCACGAACCCCAATGAGACGAAGAAGACGGGGCTTGGGGACAAGAAAGATGCAAAACCCGTTATCTAGCAACCCAGTAAGAAGACCCCGGAAAGGACGGTGAACGTCAGATGAAGGCTTCGGATTTCACGACCGGCGGAAACGACCGTGAGAAAGCCATGAGCAATCTCCTCAAGACCGAAAAGACGGATGCCGTCAATACCGGTCTGGTGGAAAAGGCAGATAAGAGCGCCAAAGCCTTAAAGGGTGACCTCTATTCCGTCGGCAAGAAGGGCACGCACGGCGCGGGAAGTACCGCCCTCGATGCCATCGCAAGGAAACGTAAGAAGACTTCCGCCGCCGATGCCCTTGACGGAAAATCCCGTAGCCAGCTAACCGGAAAAAATGCCCTCACGAAAAAGGTGCAGTCTCGCCACAATCTGAATAAGAGCCTGAAACGTGGTGCAAAGGGTGTAGCCGCAAAAGCTGCCCACAACGCTCTCAAAGACTCCGAGCTGGAAGGCGCGGACGATTTGGTCGCAACCACGCACACCGGCGCGAAACTTGCCGGAAAGGCGAGAAAGCACCTTCGTTCCGGTAAGGATGCACTTGAAAAGAAAGACTCTCTCGGTGCCCTCTCAGAAAAGAAATACCGCACCGAGAAACTGGATAAAAAAGCTGCCCAGAAGCGGATGCAGTTCTCCAAATACTTCCATAGGAACGTCTACGAGAATGCTGCGGCGCAAGCGGGAAAGAAAAAGGCGCTCACGATTCTTTCCGGTGGCATCAAGGGAATGCTTTCATCACTTGCCGGTGCCGTCTCCCAATTCTTTCCACTCATCATTGCCTTCATCTTGGCCTTCGGCCTGATTTCCGTTGTCGGTGGAGGTGCCGCCGATGAGGAGCAAAAGAGCGCATCGCTTGACGGGATGCCTGCATGGGTCACCTACGACCTCGTGCTCGCGTGCCTGAACGCCCACGAGCAGTACGGATATCCCGCTTCGGCACTCCTCGGCCAGATGATGATTGAGAACGGCACCTCGGACTCCGGTTCCGACCTCGGGCGGCTGTACCACAACTACGGCGGCGTGAAATATGCCGGTTATGACTACGGCGGACTCATCACGGGTTCCGTTAAAATGCTCACCACCGAATACAGTGCCTCCGGCTCTGCCTACAAGACCTACGCGGATTTCGCCGTCTTCAAGGACGATGATTCGTACATGAAGTACCGGTGCGAGCATCTGTATAAACAATCCAACTACACCCGTGTCCCTAACTACCAGAAGGCCATCGACACCAACAACTCCGAACTCTTTTTGCGTGCCCTCGGCGAGGGTGGGTACTACACCGCGTCGCAGGACAGCTATATCGCCCAGTACCGTTCCATCTGCCAAGCCTATCCGCTCGTTGCGCAGCTCGATTCCATGACCGCAGAGGAGTTCAAGAACCAATACTCCGGCACCACCCTCATTCCCGGTGGCGGGCAGGACTACCAGAGCGCCGACCAGTGGCAGAAGGATATCGTGAATGCCTGCTCGCAGACTCCGTGGCCGGGAGCCAACCTTTGCGCCACATGGACAACAAGGGTCTATGCAAGAGCCGGTCATGCCGTCGGCGGCAACGGCAATACGCAGCTCGGCAATCAGGGATACGGTGCCAATTACAGCCAGAAACGCGCCACCACCGACCTCTCCCAGATAAAGGTAGGAATGCTCATCTCCGCCCAATACGGCTCCAACACCCCCGCCGGTAACGCTTACGGGCACGTCGGCATCTATATCGGTGACGGCAAGGTCATGGATAGCATTTACTCCGGTCTGCGCACCATCTCCCTGTCCGATTGGGTTTCCCAAAACGGAAGAGGATGGGTTGTCTGCGGCTATCCATGGGACTGGCGCTAGGAAACCAGAAAGGATACCTGCTATGAAGAAACTGAAAGCATGGATGGCGGAACACAAGAAGTTTTCCGTCATCGCCCTGTGCCTGCTCCTGATGTTCACCTGCGGCTCTGCCATGAGCGCCATCAACGTGTCGCATCACCGCGCGGAAACCGCAAAGGAGCAGAACGCAGGAAATGACACGGACACTACCACAGCCGCTGAGAAGAAGACGAAGGAGGAAACCGGGAAAGTGGAGCTTACCGATGCCCAGAAGGAAATCATCAAGGGATACGATACCGATGCCAAGGAACTCATCGACACCCTCTCCTCTTCCGTCTGGTCGGTAAGCGAGGGGCGCTACACCCTCAAGTTTGCCGATGACTCCTACGTGGAAACGGTGAACGGAACTCCGACCGTCCATAGTTACGCCATCTCCCGCGTGGAAAAGACCTCCGATGGGTACGGCGGTTATCTCTATACCATCGTCTTCGAGACCGATACCGGCACCCATATCGTGACCTACACGGACGGCAGTGGCGCTGCGGTGAACTCCGATTCCAAGACCCCCGGTGAGAACACCATCTCCACCCTTACAAGCTCTACGATGTTCGCTCAGAAAAACACCGCATACGAGCGTGCCGAAGCGGTGACAAACATTACCGTGAAGGGCATGAACAGCGAGGTCACGAAACTCTTCGGCGGGGATGAGAAGGCCGTCATCACCGCCCTCTCCAAGTGGTGCGCCGTCCATTACCCTTCTGTCACCGAAGCTACATGGCAGAAAGTCGTGAACCTCGACTATGAGAACGAGGTCATCACCACGGACTTCAAGCTCAACGACACAAACTCTGTTTCCATCACCTGCGTTTACGAGCAGTCCACGGGCGAGTTCTCCTTCGAGGGTTAGGGCAGCATCGCCATGCAGGCAGAAAGGAATCTCTATGAATGAACAACTGACTTTACAATCCACACAGCATGAGGAGACGAAGACGGTTCCCCTGCGCAGGAGAAAGGCTTGTCTCGCGGGCACATTCGCGCTCTTCGCTGCCTGCGCACTCGTGCTCCTCATTCCCCATCCGGCCTATGCGGGCATCATCGGGGACTTCCTTGATATCCCCAACATGATTAAAACGTGGCTTCTGCAAATCGCTGCCACGCTCTTCAATACCTATTTCGGTGTCATCAACCAGACGCTTGATGCGAAGTTCATTTCCGGGCCGTTCAACGAGCTTTTCGGTACAACCGAGCCGTATGGCGTGGTAAAAGACTTCTATCAGGCCGGGGTCATCCCCGTTGCCCATGCCATCCTAGGTCTCTTCATGCTGATGCAACTCATCAAGATTAGCCAGCGCATCGACGCGACGAGCACCCTTCCCGCCGTGAAGGATATCGTATTCCTCGTGGTGACCTACTGCATCCTCAGCTACTTCATCGACAACGCCCTCGACCTCGTTTCCGCCATCTACAGCATCTTCAACGACCTCGTTGGTAACGTGTCGGACAAGCTGCAATCGAAAAACTGGTATGAACCCGGAATCGAGATGACCAAGGATGATGCGGCCGATGCCACGTTCGGCGGATGCTTCCTCCTTTTGATTTTCGGACTCATTTCATGGGCGGTCGGACTCGTTTTTTATGCGGTCTCAATGGTCGTTGCCCTCGGGCGTTCCGTTCAGCTCTATGTCTATGCCGCCTTCTCTCCGATTCCCATTTCCCTTCTCGGCTTCGAGGAGACGAAGCAAATCGGAATCGGTTACCTCAAGAACTTTGCGGCAGCAGCCCTCGCTGGCGTGGTCATGGTTCTCATCCTCTACCTCTACCCGCATCTTGTGACCGCCCTCGCGGTTTCCGGTGGACTTGGAAAGGCTGAGATGCTTGGTCTCGCACAGGGCGTAGAAACATTCGACTCGTTCGGTGTCATCATCAAGACTATCGCCGTTCTCATCACGACCATGATGGGGCTTGTAAAGTCCGGCTCTTGGGCAAAGGACTGTTTAAAACAGCAACCTTCTTGGGCAAAGGAAACCCTCGGCGCGTAGACGCTTACCGAAAACCTGCTACCGCTCACCGAAGGGGCGTGCCGAAACCGGTGCGCCCCTTCCCCTTAATAAGTTATTATTGGGAGCCAAGCATCGGCTTCCGATGGAAAGGAACGCGCTATGGCATACGACACTACGGAAGCAGTGGCTAAGTTTCTGTCCGGCTTCCAGATGAAGATTACGAACCGGGAAAGGGACACCGTTGCCCCAGACTATTACGTGAAATACTTGCTCACCCTCTCCAAAGGCGGAAAGGACTTCTCCACCACCTTCGTATCTGACCCGAGGGCTTTTGGGGAGCCGACTGTCACGCAGGTCTTCTCCGCCCTCGCAGACGATGCCCTCACCTTGCGAAAATACTCCACTGACGAGTTCGTGGATAAGCTCTACGCACAGGGGGTAAAGCCATCTGCCGCCCTCCGTGCTTACGACTCCTGCAAGGAGACGAATTTGTGGATGCAGGACGAGCTGCACCTCTCCGGCTGGGAAATCGAAGAGATATCGAAAACCCTGACAAAGCATGGGGACGAGGTAAACACTCTGGTCGAGAAGGCCGCATCCGAGCGTGCCGCGCGGTACGCCTATGACCATCCGAAGCTGCCGAAGGGTTTCGTTACTATCGAGCAGCTGCAAGGAGACCTTGACCTCGGGGACTTGCGCGACGAGGTGGAGGATTTTGATTTCGACGGTGACATCACCGAAGCGTTCGGCGAAACTGCCGAGTATAAGGTCGATGACAACTACCATGCCCTTCTCACGTGGCTTCCCGACCACACGGAGTGGCTGGAAGAAGCCGAGTTCGACGGCCTTCTCGAAGGCTGCAAGGGCGATATCGACCCGGAAGCGGTTTCCGTTGACAGCGAAGCGCACGATATGGAAAACGGCAGGGATGGGCTTGATGATAACGCCCCGGAAAAGGATGCCCCGGAAAAGGACGATAGAAATGCACAGCCGCCTGTAGACACCGACAACCGTTAGAAATATGCCTGAAAACGGGTGAGGGCAAGGCTCCACCCGTTTTCTGCTGAAAGGAGACTCTATGGAACCGAAACCGAAAGAGCGTATCTGATTCGGAAACTGAATGAGTCGAGAGACAGCAACGACAACGCCCTTTAGGCGTTTTTGGCAAGAAAGGAGAAATGAACATGGCAGAAGATTTCGGTGACAGCACGGGAAGCGGCCTTGTGAATACCGCCAAACAGGCCGCAAAAGAGGTCGTTCAGGCCGTCGTGACAAAGGGTGCGGGCATCGGTGGAAAGGGCGGTGGCGGCATCTCCCTCTCCGGGGAAGCCAAGGACATGATGGCAGCTTCCAAACAGCTTGCAGGCGCATCTGCCGCACCTTCCCGCGAGCATCTGGTCGCAAAGCCCGACCTCTCCCGTTAGATAGAACCACAGAAAACCAGCAAACCGCACAACTAGAAACACAGAAAGGATGATTGCCATGCCAGATAACGACTTCTGGATTGGGCAGGAGCAGATTCCCGTTGACCTCTCCCTCCTGCTCACCTACTCCAACGATGAGGACTATTGGTACGCTCCGGGGGAGTATGCGCTCAGGGTCTATACCGTCGATACCCTGAACACCAACTTCGCCCGTCCCTGCTTCGCGTTCGGTGAGCGCACGTCCGACCCGGAGATGGAGGATGTTTCCGGTGCTATCGAGAACACCCTCCACGAACTTCTCGATTCCGGTGCGACACCCGAGGACGTGTACCGCATCATGGGACTCGTTAAGGAGAGCGAACTTTCCCCCGAGACCAAGGAAGCTGACAGCTATCTTTCCATCGACCTCGGCTATTGCATCGACGGAAATATCGTCTCCTATGAAGCGGTGCCGGAGAGCGTTGCGACGGTGCCTGAAAACGTAGACTACCCGCGTTACGCGGAAGCGATGGAGAGCCATGTGCCGCTTCCCATCGCTACGCAGATTGCCAAGCATGATTTCTCTCACAGGCAGGCGGATATCCTCATGGAAGCCGCCCGCAGCACGCACGTCTCGCCCGAGACGCTTGAGACGATAGCCGACAAGACCCTTTCGTCCGGTAAGATGCGCGGTCTTCTGGATATCGCTTCTGTCGGCAAGAACCCCCTCGATTTTCGCAATATGGACGAGCAGACACTTAAGGCGGCTGTTTCCGTGCTGTTCCACGGCGGCAAAGACCTCCCCGTGACGGAGCTTGACCTTGCGCAGCTGCGTTCGGTAGACCTCGCGCTGATGGACGGGGCTTCCCCCGCCGAAGCCATGCGTGCAGCCGAGAAGTCTACATCCGCCGAGCCGGAAGCGACTGCCGCATCCCTCGCATCCGAAGCCCGCGACGCGAAGGCTGCTCGCACCGAACTCGATAGCCAGTCGGAGATAAAGGATGCCCCGACACGCGCGGAAAAGGCAGATGGCTCCCTGTGACAAAGCCGTTTCATGAGCAGAAAGGAGGACACCTATGACACCTGACGGAAAAACATTCGACCCGGAAACCGTTACCGACAAACAGCTCGTTCAGTACGAACAGGCCATCGACCGTGGCCTAACCGAAGCCGACGCGATGCGCCTGACCGAACACGAGTACAACGGCTTTCAAGCCAATGCCATCATCGCCGCCGCGCTGAATCCGGCGGTGGGAGAAAACGTGCTGGATGCTCTCGCGACCCCCAAGTACACCGCAGCGCAGATGACAGCCATCGCGAAAATCGCCATCAGGGGCGGAGACTTCGCACGCTTCCTAAACCCGCAGATGGACGCACGGCGCATGGAAGCCGCCTATCTGGTCGTGGCGCACGGTGGGAGCGACTTGCCTGTGGAACATCTCTCCCGCTCCCAGCTGCTCACCATCAACAACCTCCTCCTGCAAGGCATTCTCCCCTATGAGACCGTCCGCGCCATCGCAAAGCCCGCATTTACCCCTGAGAGCATGGAGGTCATCGCCGCCGCCATGGAAAACGCACGTCATGACCCCTATACCGGTGAGCACTCGCTGACCGAAGCACAGGTGGCGCGTATCATGAACCCGGAATACAGACCGGAGCAGCAAATCGCGCTTCTTACCGCCATGCGCGGGCAGACCCCGGTTGCAGACCTGAGCGATGCGGACTTTGCAGGGCTGTTCCCGGCTTCCCTTTCCGTAGAGCAGATGAGCGCCTGCGCCTATGCCGTGAACCGGTGCGGATATAACGCGCCGCTTCTTATGATGACCATGCAGGTGTGCGCAGGGATGAACGCGCAACAGCTCATGTCCGTCTTCGATGCAACGGCGGCAGAGCTTTCCGATGCCAATATGGCAAAGGTTTCCACAATCCTTATGTACACCCCAGCCCTTACGTCCCAGCAGATGCGCTATCTGCTGGCGGAAGCTAGGGACGGCACCCCGTTTCCGGCTCTGGAATCCATGAAGGATTATCTGCTGGCACAGGCAGAACCCGAGAAGACACAAGTTACCGAAACCGGTATCAAGTCCGAATCCCGTGACATGGCATCCGGCAAGGAAGCGCTTGCGGAGCGGGCGGGACTCGATGGCACCCCGAAAATCAATCAGAACAAGGAGATGGAATAGATGTTTAACAACATATCGAATCCCAAATGGTTCGGCGATTGGAGCCGTTTGGAAGATGAATATCTCGACAACAACTTTACGGAGATTCAAGACAACTTCGCTTTCTCAAAGAGGAAAAAAACCAATGGACTTTTTGGTGCCATCGTCAGTCTGGCTACCGCATTTCCAGTCCGCGACCCGGAGACCGGACATGCCACCGGCGCTTGGAAGGTGGCCTGCGAGTCCATCGACCTTGACGAGGTGCCGCTTTCCGATATCGCGGACATGATTTCCTGCTTTGGCAGCAAGACCATAACCGATTTCCGGCTGTACAACAGGGAAGTCGATATCACCCCATGGCAGCAAGCCCTCGGCGAGCTTTTACTGCGCGGGCGCGTACAGAAGGACGATTACCCATGGATACAGTGCCCCAACTCCGACTCCGCCTTGAACATGATGAACATGGTCATGGGTGCGAACTTGCCAAAGGACTTCTTCGATGATTGCACCCTTGGCGATGAGGAATATGGATGCGGCGAGGAAGCACATGAAATGGCTTCTGCACGGAAGGAAATCGACACCCAGACGGAGACCAAGGATGAACCGGAAGTTGACCCGGACAAGGAGGTGAAATAGATGACTGATAATTTCAAGGAGATAGGTTCCCTGTTCGGCAGGGAAGGCTCGGGCGCAGGTTTCGTCAAACAGACGGATAAGGAGTCCTTCACCTATGCCTTCGCTTGGCCGGAGGGGGATACTTGGGCAACCCTCACCGGATATCTGAATTTCGATGAGCAACCGGAGGAGTACGTGCGCCGCGTGCTGCAAGATGGCGGATTCCGCTCCGATTGGGGCAACCCGGACTACGACCCCATCGGTGATTTCAAGGAGACAGCCGGTGACGAATATCGGATTCCTCTCCTGAAAGTCCTGCTCCGGGAGCAGCTGGAAAGCCGCTACGAGGTCGCAAACCATTTTTCGACGATGAACCGCGCCCGCGTGGAGCTTTCCGCCTTTATCCAGAATGAGGGCGGCGCACCGCTTCCCGAAGACGCACTGGGTACTCCCGAAGAGCAGGGTATCCGTGCCATGCTCATCGCCACCGGCGAACCTCCGCGCGAGGTGACCCTTCTGCCGGATAAAAACGGCTCCACCTTGAAATCGCTGCAAGCACTGGTGGGTGGAAATATCGAGACTTTCGATATCGCTTTCGGCGAGGAGGTTCCCCTTTACGTGAACAAGGAGTGTCTGTTCACCTGCCCGCCAAACCGTGCCATCTTCGCCACCGAGGAGATGGCAAAAGCCGGGTATCTCTCCCAGTTCGATTACTCGAAGGTCGTGAAGATGGGGGACTTCTACACCGTCCTGAACGGCGATATCGTAGCCGTGGGCTTCGACCCGGAGACGGGGGAGAGCCGGTCGCTCACGAATGGGGAGACTGCCCGCGTGGAAGGTTACTTCACCGTTATCAGTAAACCCGGAAGCGGGGCGAAGGCTGTCGATGATATCCGGCACGGTATCACTCCGGGCGGCTACGACATTTCCGTGGAGATTCACGACTGCACCTCCGGCAGGAACGCGCTCGCGGCGGATGCGCCTGCAATGGATGCGCCCGGAAAGGATGACCAGAACATCGAATAGAACCCAAAGTGACAAAAAATTGAAAGACAGGATGCCGCATCCCGTATGGGAGCGGCATCTCCACAAATGCGAAAAAGAACGGGAGGTGCGAATGATGAAAGCAGAAAAAGGCTCCGAGATTATCACGACCATCTGCGAGTACGAGAACTCCGTGGCAATGCCGGATAATGAACGCCTAACCTATCTCGACACGTGCGGCATCGCCCGCCTTAAGGATGGGAACGGAAATGTAAAAACACAAGAAGCCTATGCAAACAGATGCAGCGAGTACCTGCGGTTCGGGCACGAAGTTGACCTTGCCGCCTGCGGCGTATACAGCCCCTACGATGCCCTGAAAGTCTGCGACACGCCGGAGATATTCTTGAAGACCGGGTTCGAGCAGCGCCCCATGCTCTACACGCAGAAGCATCTCTTTCAGGCTCTCACACCGAAATCCGATTACAACCCCCACCGGCACGGCTTCTCCATCGAACAGGTAAAGCGTTTTCCCGAGCTTCTTGCTTCCCCGGTGGTTCTCGCCAACAGCCCGACCAGGGACGATGTTCTGCTTGCCATCCTTCTCGCGACCGATGCCTACGACACCCCGCTCATCGCGGGCATCAAGCCGGACGGCACGGGAAACTACGGAGGGCGCGAAGTGGAGACGAATATGGTCTTGAGCGTCTACAGCAGGCAAAACTTCATCCGTTACTTCGCCCTGTTACGGGATATGGATGCCTTCGTGTTCGTAAGCGGCAAGAAAATCGAAGCGCTCGAAGACCTATCCGGGCTTCCGCTTGCGGGAAATTGCTCCGGTCTCGATATTGACAGGATTCTGCAACGCCCGAAGTGCCTTGGATAGATACGGGTCAGGAGATTTCAAAGCATGTTCTTCAAGAAGAAAAAAGAGAAGACACCGAAAACCTCGAACAGGAAGGTCGTTCCTAACATGAAGCCCATCGAAGAGCTTAGAACCAACAAAGATATTGCCGAATGGTGTCGCGATTTCTTTCGCGTGACCGATTCTCTCTGTCCTGACGGTTGTAGCGAGAAGAGCATTTTGGTTCGTCCCGAGCGCAACCTGCTCATGGCGCTCACGACGATGCTCGTCGAGTGGATGCCGAGAAAAGACCTGAGCATTAACTCCCTCTTCGCGCTTCTCTCTCTGGCAGAGAAAGAAGATGTTCGGAACTATAAGCCCCTGCTCGACTTTCTCTTCGAGCAGATTGAGACCGGATACCGGTATAGCGGAACAACCATAGACGGGCATCCGAAGGCCGTGCCCTCCCTCTTCTGCCGCAACTCCGATGCCCGTTGCCCGGCTAAGGAAAAAGGGCTTGAGCCGGTAGAGGACTTCGCCCTCCAATGCTACCAGTCCGTTCGTCAGCTCAGCTACGCGGACTACACCGTCATCGTCTCATCCCTGACCTCCCGTCTCATCGACTTTAAGTACCTACGCGAAGCCGAAGCGCCCGCCTATACCCATGGAGTTTCAAACGATACCTTCGACTATGAGTTCGATGATGACGATGACGATATCCCCGCCTTTTCATTCCCAGAAGCCTAGCAAACTAGAAAGGAAGGAAACCATATGAGCAAATTAGTTATCGCGGAGAAGCCGATGCTCGCCCGCGATATCGCCCGCGCCATCACTGGAAAAGAAGTGTCCGAGAGCGCCCGCCTTCCCATCTCGGGAAACGGCTACACGGTCTGTGCCTGCGCCGGCCACCTTTTGGAACTGGTGAAACCGGATGCCATCGACCCCAAATGGGGAATGCCTTGGAGCCTTGACGTACTCCCTATCGAGGTTCACGACTGGCCGAAGGAACCGGCGGTCGATAAGAAGACCGGAGAGAGCAAGAAGCCCCTCATAGACCAGATTGCGGGACTCCTCGAAACTTGCGATTCCGTCATCGCCGCCGGTGACCCGGACGATGAGGGGCAGCTTATCGTGGACGAGCTCTTGGATTACCTCGGCTACGCCGGTAAGGTCGAGCGCGTCTACGTGAACGACAACATCGAGAAGAACATCGTGAGGGCATTCGACAAGCTCGTGTCCAACGACTCCTGCCGTGGTGCCGGGAACGCCGCCTATGCCCGACAGATGGCGGATATGTGCTTCGGCGTGAACGAGACGAGACTCGCCACCAAGCGTCTCGACGGCCTGTTCACCGTCGGACGCGTGCAGACCCCGACGCTGGGGCTTGTGGTGAAACGCGACGAAGCCATCGCCCACCATGTCACCCGAAAGTTCTACGAGCTGTTTGCAAGCGGTGATTCGGATGCCGGAGAACTCACCTTCAAGTATCTGCCGGGAAAGGAGCTGCTTGCCGGTGAGAAGCATCTGTTCGAGCGGCATACGCTGGTAAGCTGAGAGCAGAAAGCCATT
>OKRY01002855.1_pt1 | contig 13199 bp, 10 predicted proteins | sample 1601121 | NCBI WGS metagenome assembly OKRY01 (sample SAMEA3541546, study PRJEB24748) | human gut metagenome | biome: human gut; feature: human-associated habitat; material: faeces | place: China | collected 2012
TAACAAATGTTGGAGAGTTACCAACAGATGTTGTAGGTACTAAAGAGCCATCTTCGTTGATTTGACAAACTTCTACGATAGCTACGTCTAAATCGCCAAAGAAACCATAGCGAACATTTTGTGCCATTGTGCTTAAATGCATATCGATGTATTTAACAGCACCGCTATTTAAGGCTTTACGTGTATCCCCATTTGTTTGATATGGGAAACGACGATTGATACCGTTAGCACGAGTTAACGCGCCATCAGCTTCATCACCTACGGAAGCACCTGTCCACAAATCAATTTTGAATGGTTCTTTTTCCATTCTTTCTGCCAATGCCAATGGCACTGCTTTTGCATAACCAGATGGAGTAAAGCCGGAAATACCAACTTTATCGTTAGGGTTAATCAAAAGAGCTGCATCATAAGCAGTGACAATTTTACCTTGGAGGGCCGCACATTTAACGCGGTCTTTGATGTCTATCACCATTACCATCTCCTTTAAGAGTAACATTGTATAAACGACAGTTTGATCTCTTGGTCGTTCCTTAAACCGACTTCATCGTAGTCCACATCCAATGTATTGTCAACTTATATGACTAAAATGTATTTTTCGTCACACTTTATGGGTGCATTATGATTAAAATGCATAGATTTTCACATTTCCACATAAGTTTTATTCACATCGTTATAACTCACAGGAATCATCGATATATGGCATATATTGATGTTTTTCGATTAAATCGAACTCTCTCTATACAATATATAGACCCTTTTCAATATAAAACAACATCTCATATACAAGAACTAGACCTTACACCTCCCTATAAAGATACAATGATATACAAAAAACCGGCTTTCAAATGCTAACGATAATGTTCAATTATGTCTAACATTAGAAAACCGGTTATACTACCTAATACGTACCTACCCAAGGTATGTATTAATTATACCATATTATGAAATTATATATCTACCATAAAACATGCTAATTATACAAGATATTACAATTATGCAGATTTATCAGCAGATAACTGAACTTTTACAAAAGCCCCTACCCAACCAAACAACTGCCAAAATACGATGGTTACTTGATGACTATATAGCTCAAAATCGGATAAGCCACTAAATAAAACACCTATAGCTAACGCACCTACACCAACTTGTGCAGCTTGGCGGAATATATCCCCTTTAAGTCTTATAGATGTAATAACATGACCAATAATAACTGCTAGGAATGATATCAATCCTGGGATGCCTGATTCAGCTAATATATTAAGATACAAATTATGAGCATGATACATCAAGATGTGAGGACCTTGAATATAATAGTTATAATCTGGATATACTAAGTAAAATGTATTCCACCCAATACCAAAGATTGGGTTTTCACGTACGATATACATAGTACTATCCCACAAAGCCCATCGAAGATCAGCTGATGTATCATGGCCTTGGAATATGGACCATAGTCTCGAGGCGATTTCACCATCATAAAAGTACAAGATAATTGGCACTACTAATAGGGATAAGAATAATCTTCTATCTACAAAGATAGCCCAGTAAAGGATCATGGCCGCAAAGCTAATCCAAATGCCTCTAGAATAGGTTAATAGCATCGTTAAGAACAATATAATCCCTATAACGAGCATCGTAACAACTTCGCGGGTACGATTTTCTTTCATATATACCAAGATATAACTGATACATACGCTGAGTACCATCAATAGATAAGCGCCCAATAAATTAGGGTTTTGTAATGTAGATGACATACGTCGCATCAATTTTGGGAACTGTGCTGCATCTACCCACTCTTTTATATGAATATTAGGAACAAATACATATTGATAAGCTCCTATGATACACACTAGTACAGCAGTACCTAATAGAGCACGCAGAAAATAATTCCACTGTTTAGGTGTTTGAATGTATGTGCGAACTAGATAATACATTCCTCCACTGGCTACGATTTGATAAAACCAACTTTGAATTGACCAATCCCAATTTTCTGATACTAGTGCAGATATGCCAGTCCATACCACAAATATCATAACAGACCAGGATAAATAGCCCGTTGGTAAGCTCAGTGATTTACTAGATATCAAATCATATAAAGCAAGCCCTATCGCTAGCCACAGGAGTACATCCCCCACCATAGGTTGTAATGGCATAGCAACCACCACACCATAAATTAGACGCTCTATATAGAACGTGATTCTCTTCTGATTAGGAATAAGTGAGAGTTCCATAGGCTCACCTTAGTGACTCATCTCATGGTTAAACCACTGACGAGCATCTCCTAAAATATATAAAGAACCACAAACAGCGATAATATCACCATTCTTTGTATGTTTATAGGCTAAAGCCAATGCATCTTTAACAGAATCAGCCGTTTGAGCTACAGCTTTTGGAACAATGTGACGTATTTTTTCAACTAAAACCTCTGGCACTTCTGTTCTATCTGTAGGTGCAGGTACTACAAGTACCGTATCCCCTGCCTTAACGACTTCACGAATAATAGCATCCTGATTTTTATCTTTAAGAATTGCCATCACAATCGTTTTTGGGGCGTCCTTAAATAGCTCACCATAGGTCATACTGAAGGATTCTGCGCCAGCCGCATTATGCGCACCGTCAAAGATAAAGGTACGATCTAAGCCGCGTTTAACTTCAAAACGCCCTGCCCACGTAGTACGAGCAAAGCCTTCGCGCATCGTTTCTTCACTGATGCTCTTATCTTCTTTCATCAATAGACGTACAGCCATCAATGCGCATGCGAGATTTACAGATTGATGAATACCGGCCATTGTCGTAAATAACATTGCAGGAGCGGCATCATTAGTGCTCACAGTAATCATTTGACCACCTGTTACGGCACTACGGCTATCGATACCAAAATCTTTATTGAAAGCATACACTTTAGCATGTTTCTCTTTAGCTACCTCTTCAATAATACGAAGAGGTGCATCCTGTGCTGCCGTTACAACAGGGACTTTAGATTTAATAATCCCTGCCTTATGACGTGCAATTTCCTCAACAGTATCACCACAGTAGGCTTGATGATCGATTGTTACATTGGTAATAACAGATACTTTTGGAGTCACAATATTTGTGGAGTCTAGTAATCCCCCTAAGCCAACTTCTATCACTGCATAGTCTACAGCTTGATCTTTGAAGAACAAAAAGGCTGCAGCCGTCAAAATTTCAAATTGCGTTGGTGCTTCTGTGCCGTTACTAATGATAGTATCAACTGCCACTTTTACACGGCTAATTAGATTACCGAAGGCTTCCTCTGTAATATTTCCATCATTAATTTGAATTCGCTCCGTATAGGATTGAAGGTGAGGCGATGTAAATCGCCCCACCCGTAATCCACTTGTAAACAGTGCGTAGGAAATATATGAGGTAACCGAGCCCTTACCATTCGTCCCTGTAACATGAACAATTTTATAGTCTTCTTGTGGATTCCCTAAGGCTTCCATAAGGGCTGTTATACGTTCAAGGCCAGGCTTAATACCGAATGAAGATGCCTGTTCTAAATAGGCTAAGGCCTCTTGATATGTCATATAAACCTCCTATTATAAGGTTTCAAGGAACGCTTCACGTTCCAATAACGCTTGTTGTTTTTGTTTATATTCTTCTAACTTTTCTTTTTCTTTTGCTACTACAGCTTCAGGAGCTTTTGCTAGGAAGCCTTGGTTAGACAATTTACCTTCCAAACGAGAAATTTCTTTTTCCATTTGGATTTTTTCCTTTGCAATACGCTCTCTTTCTTTTTCGCCATCGATTAAGTCTTTAAGCAAGAGATATACTTCCATACCATTTACAACTGTTACAGTCGCATTTTCTGGTTTTGGATCATCCGCACCAAGAATAGTTACCTTCTCAGCCCAAGCTAATGTTACAAAGTAATCGCTATGATCTGCTACAGTTTGAGCCAATGCTTCATCTGTTGGCGCAACGATAACCTCAGCTTTTTTACCTAAAGGCACATTCATTTCAGCACGCATGTTACGAATACCTTTGATGGCATCCATCATAACTTCCATTTGACGTGCTGCACCTTCAAGATTATCAAACTTCAATGCTTCTGGCCATTTAGTAACAACGATGCTATTCCCTTCATGAGGCAAGTGTTGCCAAATGTGTTCTGTTACGAACGGCATGAATGGATGTAATAATTCAAGCATGTGACGTAAGATTGTTACGAGTAAGTATTGAACTGTACGACGATCACGTTCATTACCATCGTTATATAAACGAGGTTTAGCTAACTCAATATACCAGTCACAGTATGTATTCCAAATGAAGTCATATACGGAGCTTGCCGCTTCACCAAGTTCGAATTTATCTAGGTTAGAAGTTACACTTTGTACTGTTTCATTGTATTTTTGAACAATCCATTGGTCTGCTAATGTCAAATCATCTGCTGTTGGAACAAAACTTTCATCATAATTTGTAAGATTCATCAATACAAATTTAGATGCATTCCAAATCTTATTAGCAAAGTTACGATTTGCTTCAACGCGTTCCATATAGAAGCGCATATCGTTACCAGGTGTATTGCCAGTTACAAGAGTAAAACGCAATGCATCAGCACCATATTGGTCGATAACTTCAAGAGGGTTAATACCATTGCCCAAGGATTTACTCATTTTACGACCTTGGCTATCACGCACAAGACCATGAATAAATACATGTTTAAATGGAATTTCATGTTCAAACTCAAGGGCCATGAAGATCATACGAGCAACCCAGAAGAAGATGATATCGTAACCAGTTACGAGAACACTTGTTGGGTACCATTGTTTAAGTTCTGGTGTTTGCTCAGGCCAACCCATCGTTGCAAATGGCCACAAACCAGAGCTAAACCATGTATCAAGAACATCTGGATCTTGAGTTACATGACCGTGACAATGTGGACATTCAGTAATGTCTTCACGGCTTACGATTGTATCACCGCAATCATCACAGTACCATGCAGGAATGCGATGGCCCCACCACAATTGACGGGAAATGGTCCAGTCGCGGATGTTTTCAAGCCAGTTTACATAAGTTTTTGTAAAACGTTCAGGAACAAACTCTACTTCGTGGTCTTTAACAACCTTAAGAGCTGGCTCTGCTAATGGTTTCATATCTACGAACCATTGTTTAGATACCATTGGCTCGATAATTGTATTACAACGAGAGCAATGACCTACTGCATGGTCATGATCATCGATTTTTTCAAGTAAACCTAATTCTTTGAGTTCTGCTACTACTTGTTTACGAGCTTCTTCACGAGTCATGCCATTGAACTTGCCAGCACCTTCATTCATTGTGGCATCATTGTTCATAACAACGATGGATTCCAAATTATGACGTTGGCCCATTTCAAAGTCATTAGGGTCATGAGCAGGAGTGATTTTTACACAGCCTGTACCGAAGCTAGCATCTACATAGTCATCGGCAATAACAGGAATTTCTCGATTAACAAATGGCAAAATCAATGTTTTGCCGATGAGATCTTTATAGCGATCATCATCAGGATTTACTGCTACGGCTACGTCACCAAACATTGTTTCTGGACGAGTTGTAGCAACAACTACAAAGCGATTTTCTTCACCCTTTACAGGATATTTAATATGCCATAAGTGGCCATGTTCATCTTCATGTTCAACTTCAACATCAGATAAAGCAGTAGCACAGCGAGGGCACCAGTTGATAATACGTTCACCACGATAGATTAAACCTTTTTCATAAAGGCTTACGAATACTTCACGCACTGCATGATAGTATCCTTCATCCAATGTAAAACGTTCGCGAGACCAGTCACAAGATGCGCCTAAGCTACGGATTTGTTTTACGATAGTATCACCGTATTCTTTTTTCCATTCCCATACGCGCTCTACAAATTTTTCACGGCCTAAATCATAGCGAGATTTCCCCTCTTCTTTAGCGAGCATCTCTTCTACTTTGATTTGTGTAGCAATACCAGCATGGTCAGTACCAGGCATCCACAACACATTGTAGCCTTGCATGCGTTTGAAACGGATAAGAATATCTTGCAATGTATTATCTAAAGCATGGCCCATGTGCAACATACCAGTTACATTAGGAGGCGGCAATACGATACTAAATGGTTCTTTATTTGTGTCTACTTCTTCGTGAAAGTATCCTTGGTTTTCCCAATAAGAATACCATTTCCCTTCTATTTCACCGGGGTTATAAGTGGTTAAATTTTCGTAGGTTTTCATCGTTCCTCCTAAATAAACTCCTTAGCGCTTCATAATCTTAGCCAATACAAATAGGCTCGTTTCATATAGCAATATCATAGGCAATGCAATCATCGTTTGAGAGAACATATCCGGTGTTGGTGAAATGACAGCACCTATGATAAAGGATATAAGAATAAATATCTTACGCTTCGTTTTTAAAAAACGCGATGTAATTAAGTTGAAATATCCCAAAATGATTAAAATCAACGGCAACTCAAAGATAAATCCAAAGGGTAGTACAAAGGATAATACAAAGTCCATGTACTGACCAATGGAAAATAACGGTTGTAATTCGTCTGTAGCAAAGCCCATAAAGAACTTAACGGCTGCTGGTAACACGAGAAAATAAGAAAATACAATACCGATACCAAATAGTCCTATGGCAACCGGTAAGATCCAGTTAGATAACTGCTTTTCTCGTACAGTAAGGGCTGGCTTAACAAATAGCCAAATCTGATGCAATATAATAGGCGCCGCTATAATAAGACCACCTACTATAGACACCTTCATATATGTAAAGAAGGCTTCAGTTGGTTTCATATAATAGAGCTTACCAGCTGGTTTTAGGAGTATTTCCAATAAAAAGTCTACATAATAATAAGAAATACAAGTTCCTATAACAACTGCAACAGCCATTATAATTAGACGCTTTCGCAATTCAGATAGATGGCCCACAAGGGATAGTTCCCGCGCTTCGTCCATCATTTTCTGTTCCATCTCAGTATAAATAGGTTCATCTTCTTGTTCCTCAGGAACCCGCTGATTTGCCACCTTATACCGTTCTTGCTCAGCCTTTAATTCAGCTTCACGACGCTTTTGACGAACTACACTATCAAAAGAAGGTTTTTGTATGGGATATTCGAAGTCCGGTTTTGGTTCGAATGGTTCCATATTATACCTTTCTATCAGCTAAATTTTCTACTGCCATCACGAGGAATTCCTTGCCTGGGAAATCGCGTACAGCATCGAGTGCCGCCAAAGCATCCTTACAATATTGATCAGCTACAGCTAATGTATTATCAATACCACCTTGACTGATAACATAGTCGATAATCGCCTGCTCATCACCGCCATTATTTAAGGACTTAATATCTGCAAGCAGTTTATCTTTATTATCATCATTGACGATACTTAACAACGGATATGTCAATAAACCTTCGCGAAGATCATTCCCCACTGGTTTACCAGTCGTCTCTGTTGTTTCACGATAATCCATAATATCGTCAGTGATTTGGAATGCCATGCCCAACGCATGACCATATTTTTTCAACTCAACGATTTCGGATTCGCTCCAGCCCCCCAAGAGCCCCCCCAATTCCATACAGCCTTCCATAAAGTCTGCTGTTTTCTTTTGGGTCTTGGTCATATAACGCTCAATACCTTGATCAATGCGATATACATCTTCCATTTGCATGAACTCGCCTTCTACAAGGCAAGTAATAATATGGGAGAAAACCTGCAAATACTTCATATTAGGCATTTCAGACACGATTTGGAATGCTTTAGCAAATAAGTAGTCCCCACTAAGGATAGCTACCTTATTGCCTTTGTGCATGTGAATCGTTTCTTCACCACGACGAATCTCAGCTTGATCTAATACATCATCGTGAATCAGTGTCGCTAAATGAAGCATTTCTACAGCTTCAGCAATTCTAATACGCTGACGTTCTACAGATGTACCTGCATTAGCAATCAATAAACATAATTGCGCACGCAAGCGCTTGCCACCTGCAGCAGATAATGGTCGAATCAATGCATTAAAGTCTTCTGCACCTGTATTAAAAGATGATGCAAGAGACTCTTCCACACCCTCTAAATCTAGAGCGATGCGTTCCATAATCTCTAATTCATTGGTTTGACTCATGCTTCATCTCCTACTAGAACTTTATTGATGCGTTGTTGTAAAAGCTCACGGCCTGTATGCTTCAAAGAACTATACAGAATTGGCGGCGTTGCAGTGGGATACATTTCTTTAATAATCGCTAAATTAGCAGATTTTTCTTTAGCTGTTAATTTATCGACCTTAGTCACTACGATTTGTAGTGGTACACCTGCTTCAACGAGCCAATCATAAGCGACCTTATCAATAGGCATCTCTGGATGACGACCATCAATTAATAAACATAACAACATCAATCGTTCAGAATGTAAAATATAATCGGCAATAAAGGAAGACCACAAATTGCGGTTTCCTTTATTTGTCTTTGCAAATCCATAACCAGGAAGGTCAACGAGGAACCAATGGTAACGGCGCTCCTCAGTTTCAGAAATATCCTCTTTTGATTCCACATCAAAATAGTTTATCGTCTTTGTCTTACCTGGTTGACCACTAACGAGGGCTAACCCACGATAATTACACAACGAGTTAATCAACGAAGATTTGCCCACATTAGAGCGTCCGATGAAAGCAATTTCCACAGTATCCCCTTCAGGATATTGATCCGCCTTCACACAGGAAGTATTATATTTTGCTGCTATAATACGAGGCCCCTTCGGTTCTTTTCGTGTATATTGTGGTTTTGGGCCCATTTGTTTAGTGGATTTTTTCTTTTTTTGCATTACACAAGTGCCTTTGCTAATACTTCATCCATTGTCTTAACTGGCGTAATAATGAGACCTTCTTTTACAATGTCAGGTAATTCTGCAATATCCTTTTCATTGCCTTTTGGAATCAAAACTTCTTTAATGCCATTAGACAAGGCTGCTAATAACTTTTCTTTTAAACCGCCTATTGGTAATACACGGCCACGCAATGTAATTTCACCAGTCATGGCAATATCAGAACGAACCTTGCGGTTTGTTAAGATAGATACCATCGCCAATGTCATTGTAATACCTGCAGAAGGGCCATCCTTAGGTGTCGCACCTTCAGGCAAGTGAACGTGAATATCGAGTTTCTTATAGAAATCGTCTTCAATTTTTAAGGCTTTTGCATTGTGGCGAATATAGCTCATGGCAGCTTGACCAGACTCTTGCATAACCTTACCTAAGCTACCAGTTAATGCAAGTTTACCTGTGCCATTCATAGTGGTTGCTTCACATGGCAATACAACGCCACCTACAGAAGTCCACGCTAAACCATTTACATAGCCAATTTGTGGTTTCTTTTCACGCTCTTGGTCAATAAAGATTGGAGCGCCCAAGAATTCGTGAAGATTTTTTGTCGTTACTTTCGGTGCATCTCCACCCTCTTCAACGACTTTATAAGCAATTTTACGACAAATCTTAGCAATTGTTTTTTCCAAGGTACGAACACCCGCTTCACGAGTATATTCGGAAACTACCTTTTTCAATACTGCATCAGATAATTTAACCTTGTAATCTTCAAGGCCATTTTTCTTGATTTGTTTAGGTACTAAATAGCGCTTAGCAATCTCTAATTTCTCTTGTTCCATATAGCTGGATAATTCAATGATTTCCATACGATCTAACAATGGACCAGGAATATTGGATGCAACGTTAGCCGTTGTAATCCAGAATACTTCAGAGAAGTCGAATGGAACTTCGATAAAGTGATCGCTAAATGTACTATTTTGTTCTGGATCCAATACCTCTAATAATGCAGAGGATGGATCACCTTTATAGTCAGATGCTAATTTATCAATTTCATCCAATAAGAATACAGGATTCTTAGTGCCTACATTCTTAAGACCTTGAATCATACGACCTGGCAATGCGCCAATATACGTACGACGATGGCCACGAATTTCGGCTTCATCGCGAACACCACCTAAGGATGCACGGATGAACTTGCGGTTCATCGCTTTAGCGATAGACGTAGCCAAGGATGTTTTACCAACACCTGGTGGGCCTACTAAGCAAAGAATAGAACCACTATTCTTACCAGTTAACTTACGAACAGCTAAGAATTCAAGGATACGTTTCTTAACCTTCTCAAGGCCATAATGATCCGCCTCAAGCATAGCGTGAGCTTCCTTGATATCCAAGCGATCCTCAGTCAATTCATTCCACGGTAATGCCAATACCCAATCTAGGTAATTGCGCAAAATAGTTGCTTCTGGCATCAATTGTGGCATGCGGCTATAACGAGAAATTTCTTTATCGATACGCTCATGTACATCTTCGCTAAGGTTAAGTGCTTTTAATTTAACACGTAACTCTTCAGCTTCTTCCTCTGGATCCCCTTTGTCACCCAATTCATCGTGGATAACACGGATTTTTTCGCGCAAGAAATATTCTTTTTGCGCTTTTTCCATAGATTGACGTACTTGATTATTAATGGAGTTTTCCAAATCAGAGATTTGTAACTCCATATTCAAAATGCCTACAATCATATTTAAACGACGAGCTATAGATAACTCTTCAAGTAACTCTTGGCGTTTAGTGTTATTAATAGGCAATAAGAACGCAACTTGATCAGCCAATTCACATGGGTCGCGTAACTCCATTACGCGTGTAACACCTTCATCTGTAACAGATTTAGCCTCTTCAGCCCATTCGCCGAATTTAGACTGAACCAAACGACGATACGCTTCTAGCTCAACATCGTCTTCAAATTCGGAGGCTACACGTTCGTAGTCCCCTACATAGTACGGATCCATACTTGTAATATTCATTACGCGAATACGTGTAATGCCCTCTACAAGAACACGTACAATACCACCTGGTAAGCGTAACATTTGCTTAATTTTTACTAATGTACCCATTTGGGCTAAGTCATGAACAGTTGGTGCATCAACAGCATCATCCTTTTGGCTGACAACTGCTAAAATGCGATCCTCGTTCATTGCGGCTTCTACCGCTTTAATGGATTTGTCTCGACCGATATCGAGGTGAATCACGATATTCGGGTATACAACCATACCTCTAAGGGGTACAGTTGGAATCCCAATTTCGAGTAAATTCATACTTCCTCCAGGTATTTATATTATGAAAAGAAACTCATTCCTACACAGAAATGAGTTTCTTCGAATTACGATTTCAACTGGATGTCTTGGTCTGCCTCATTTTTGAGTATAGGTTCACCTGTGCTCAACACGGATTCACGATTTACTATGCACTTAGCTACTTCCGGCATGGAAGGAACCTCGAACATAACGCGTTTCATCACCTTTTCAATGATAGCACGCAAACCACGAGCACCTGTTTTTCGCTGTAATGCTTCATCAGCGATTTCTTCTAATGCATCTTCAGTGAAAGTTAAGTCTACACCATCAAGGGATAGAATTTTTTCATATTGTTTTGTTAATGCATTTTTAGGCTTTGTCAAAATTTGGATCAATGCATCTCTATCCAATTGATCTAATGTTACCATTACTGGCAAACGACCAATGAACTCAGGGATTAAGCCAAACTTCAATAAATCTTCAGGTACAACATCCTTCAAGATAGCCGAAACATTACGTTCTTCTTTACGTTGTACATCTGCACCAAAACCAAGGGTTTTCTTAGCGGTACGCTTAGTAATAACCTTGTCCATACCATCAAATGCACCACCACAAATAAAGAGAATATTTGTAGTATCAATTTGAAGCATTTCTTGATTTGGATGCTTTCTACCACCTTGAGGTGGAACAGAAGCTACGGTACCTTCTAAGATTTTAAGCAATGCTTGTTGTACGCCTTCACCAGACACATCACGTGTAATGGAAGGGTTCTCAGACTTACGTGCAATCTTATCAATTTCATCGATATAAATAATGCCACGTTCAGCCCGAGCTATATCATAATCTGCAGCTTGGATAATTTTGAGCAAGATATTTTCCACATCTTCCCCTACATAACCAGCTTCAGTTAAGCTTGTAGCATCTGCAATAGCAAATGGTACTTCTAGCATTTTCGCTAAGGTTTGAGCCAATAGTGTTTTACCACTACCAGTAGGACCAATGAATAAAACATTAGCCTTTTGTAATTCTACATCATCAACTACATTATCTGTTTGTAAACGTTTGTAGTGATTATATACAGCCACAGCTAAAGAGATTTTAGCATCATCTTGACCAATAACATATTCGTCAAGATGAGCTTTAATTTCTCTCGGCGTTGGCAATTCTTTTAAGTTGAAGTCGTCCGTCTCTACGTCACCTAACTCATCAGCAATAATACGTTCACATACTTCAACGCATTCATCACAAATATATACGTTAGGACCCGCTACTAATTTGCGGACTTCTTCGCTTGTGCGTCCACAAAAACTGCAGCGCATAGTGTCTTTATCTTTTGCCAATGGGCGCCTCCATTACTTGCTTTCTACAGGTTCTCTTGTGAGTACCTCATCGATTAAGCCGTATTCAACGGCATCCTGAGCACTCATGAAGTTATCGCGATCTGTATCGCGCGCTACAACCTCAATATCTTGTCCACTGCGAGAAGCTAAGATACCATTTAATTCTTCACGCATACGAAGAATCTCACGGGCATGGATTTCAATTTCAGATGCTTGCCCTTGTACACCACCTAATGGTTGGTGAATCATAACGCGCGCATGAGGTAACGCATAGCGTTTACCTTTAGCACCTGCTGTTAAAAGCACAGCACCCATGCTCGCCGCAGAGCCTACACAAATGGTAGACACATCTGGTTTGATATATTGCATCGTATCATAAATAGCCATGCCGGCAGTTACAACACCGCCGGGGCTATTAATGTACAAATGGATATCCTTATCAGGATCCTCTGCTTCTAGGAATAACATTTGCGCAATAACCGCATTTGCTACATTATCGTCGATAGGTCCACCTAGGAAGATAATGCGATCCTTTAACAAGCGAGAGTAAATATCATAGGAACGCTCGCCGCGTTCACTTTGTTCAACTACGATTGGTACATACATGTATTCACCTTTTCATGTACCTAGTTGAGCAAACTATTATTTAGCCGCTTCAGCGCCTTTTGCATTATCAATAATGAATCGAGCTGCTTTTTTGCGAGCTACAGAGCCTGCCAACATAGCTACACGACCTTCTTTTGCAATAATATCCCAAACTTCTTTAGGATCTG
>OKRY01002858.1_pt1 | contig 13178 bp, 11 predicted proteins | sample 1601121 | NCBI WGS metagenome assembly OKRY01 (sample SAMEA3541546, study PRJEB24748) | human gut metagenome | biome: human gut; feature: human-associated habitat; material: faeces | place: China | collected 2012
TTTCCTGTAAAATCATAACTTTCCAGAAAAGTACTCCGGCCGATTTCTCCATGACAGACGAGAAAGACGACCTGCCGTTCTAAATGAATAAAAGAAATTTGAAAGCCTCCTTTGCTTCTAAAAAGATGAAGTGAAGGAGGTTTTTTATTGTCCGTTTTCGGCCGTGTACTTGACGGGTTGTCGGGGTTGGCAGGCATTTTTATAAAGTATATATACAGGTGTGGAAAAATATAACGCTTATATTTTTCCACACCTGTATATAGGAAGTTTGAAAAACCGGTGCCAACCCCGACAACCCGTCAAGCTTTCCGTTGTCGGTTTATGCTCCTTTGTTGGTTTAATGTTTGTAAATCAGGTAAGTATGGTTTTTCTTCCATTCTTCCTTATTATTGCTTGAAATCTTTGTTTGAAGGCATTTTCACACACTTTTTCGTGTTGGTTTTACATCTGTTTGCATTTGTATATCTTTGTGAAAAAACGCACTTACGTTTTGACTCAAATGCACTTGTGTTTTGATTCAAACGTACTTGCGTTTTGGGTTGAATGCACTTGCGTTTTTTAAAGAGTTGAGAGTGCTTTTATTTTCTGCAATTGGGGAGGTTTGCAGGGGAATATGTCTGTGTTTTTTTCTAACTTTGTAAAAACCATTGAAAGTTATGAAAACAAAATTGTTGATTGCCCTGTTCGGCCTGCTTTTGTGTTTGGGCGGAAGCTCTTGCATGGTGCATCGCCATGCACCTAAGCCACCACATAAGAAGGGGATTCCTCCTGGCCATGCGAAAAAAATACGTGGTAAAAAATCTGCAAAGTTTGATGCTCCCGGACATCGTAAGCATCTTCCTCCTCAATTGTAGATATATAAAGCGTAAAGGAATTAATTGATAAATCTTTTTATGCTTTCTACGTTTCTCGTGACCGAAACGTAGGTTTTCTTTTCTTGGGTTGGCAAGTTTGCGAATGAAAAAATTACGATGAATACATTGCGTAAAGGTACTCCGCTGGATGTGAAATACATCATATTCCAACGAGTGAATACCGCTGGAGTACCTTTAACTCCACAAGAAATGCGTCATGCATTGAATCAGGGGTCTGCGGCGATATTTATAAAGGAACTGGCTGATATGGAGTCTTTTAAAAAGGCTACCAATTATTCTGTGGAAAGCAAGCGAATGCAAGACCGGGATTTTGTAAACCGATTTATCACGTTCTTTATTGGCTATCAGGACTATATGGGCGACTTGGACATGTTCCTGAATGATAAGATGGGGGAATTGAACAAAATGACTTCTGAGCAAAGGGATGACATACGTGTCTCTTTTGACAAGGCGATGAAGTGCTGTTATGAGATATTCAAAAAAGATACATTTCGTAAGCGATATAAGCAGGAAGACAGAAGGAAACCCATATCCAAATCGGTATATGATACGTTGAGTGTAAATATCGCTTGGCTTAGCGATGAGGAAAGAAAACTTTTGCTAAAAAATACTGAAGCCTTCAAAGCCGGAATGATTCGTTTGTTTAATGATAAAAAATTCGATTTTTCCATAACAACCGGTACTGGAAAGAAATACAATGTAGAACAACGTTTTACGATGGTAAAATCATTAATAAAAGAAATAATAAGCCTATGATAACCCATTTGAGCATAAATAATTTAAAGTAAAGAAGATGCAAAGAACATGCTTCTGAAAGCCATTGGACAGATTTGCGGGTCCTTTATTTTTTCGACCAGATACACAACCGGTATATAGAATTCAAGCCTGAAAGTGAGAACACTTATCATGGATTTCATCTTGATACAATAGATGAAAAGAGGGTGCCGGAAGAAATTAAGATGATAATAAAAGAACTGATGTCACGATTTTTAAAAAACTGTTATTCGCTGTTTTCGATAAAAAACAGTACTTTTGTCCTCATTAATTAATTCACAATTTGAATAATGGCAAAAAAAACAGTCATACAAGATATTAAGCTCGTCGACTTCCCCGAGGAAATTGACGGACAAAACAACATTAAAGTCTATGGAGAAACCAGTTGGGAAAATCAATTGGCTGTACTCAGCCATTATCTGCATAACAACAATTGCATCGAAGGTGAAGAAAGTAAGTTGGAAGTGATGTATGCCATCCGTGAGTTTTTAGAGCAGAAAAAAGAGAACAAGGAAGATAAAATAACGGATGAATATGTGGCTAAGGTCGCAGAAGATCCTGCCGCATACGGTCTGTTCTTGGAATTCTTCAACGTGCCGTTTCCCGCCCCTAAAGAACCAAAATTCACTTTCATTGACCTATTTGCCGGAATGGGAGGTTTCCGTTTGGCCATGCAGGCGCAAGGTGGCAAGTGTGTGTTTTCATCAGAATGGAACAAGTATGCTCAAAAGACTTATTTGGCAAATTTTGGAGAAATGCCATTTGGCGATATTACGAAAGAAATGACAAAAAGTTATATTCCTCAAAATTTTGATGTGTTATGCGCTGGTTTTCCATGTCAACCATTTTCTATTGCCGGAGTTTCGAAGAAAAAAAGTCTTGGGCGGGAAACGGGGTTCAAGGATAAAACGCAAGGTACGTTGTTTTTTGACGTGGCAGACATTATCAGTCGTCACCGTCCTAAAGCGTTCTTTTTGGAGAATGTAAAAAACTTGATGTCACATGACAAAGGCAACACATTCAAGGTAATCAAAGGCACATTAGAGGAGTTGCGTTATTCGCTCCATTATCTTGTCATGGATGGACAAACCTATGTGCCACAACATCGGGAACGTATCATGATAGTAGGTTTTGACCAGGATATCTTTCATGGAAAAGAACGATTCGCCTTTCCCGAGCAGAAACAATCAACTCGGAGTATCAAAGAGATACTTAACCCTGATATTGACGAAAAATACACATTGAGTGATAAACTTTGGAACTATCTGCAAAACTATGCAGAAAAGCATCGCGCCAAAGGAAATGGATTTGGTTTCGGAATGGTGGATCTGAATGGTATTTCTCGTACGTTAAGTGCTCGTTACTATAAGGATGGCTCAGAAATCCTTATTCCACAAACAGGAGGAAAGAATCCTCGTAGATTATCTCCCCGTGAATGTGCCCGACTAATGGGATATCCAGATGAATATCGTCTTAACCAAGTCTCTGACGTACAAGCTTACAAGCAATGTGGGAATTCAGTTGTGGTGCCTCTTATCACAGCTGTTTCAGAACAATTAGTAAAAACCATGTTAAATGATTGATTGTTATGAGTGAATTTCTAAATAATGCCATAGTCAAAGTACAAAATGCCAAATATGCATTTTGCCGTTTCATTACAGCTAATGATGTCGGAAAAAATGGTTCACATCAAGCTGGCTTCTATATCCCCAAATGCGCAGCAGCACTTTTGTTCGATACTCCGGGAGTGAAAGGTGAGAACAAAGATAAAATGGTAAAGGTCAAGTGGCAAGATGATTTTACAACCGACAGTCGTTTTATCTATTATGGGCAAGGGACACGCAATGAATACCGAATAACCCGTTTCGGTAAGGGCTTTCCTTTTTTTGAGGAAGACAATGTAGGCGATTTGCTCATTATTGCCCAACAGAGTGAGGATTATTATTATGGTTTCGTTTTGCAAACAGATCAGGACATTGACGATTTCTTTGCCTATTTCAACCTTTCTCCGGAGAAAACAAATCAATTGATTGATATTACACAAGCAAGTACACCGGAAAAGCAATTGGAAATCGGCATCCAAGAGCTTGTTGCCTTATACGACGATTTTCCAGAAACCCGGCAAATGGCTCAGTTCGCCAGAGACATATACAACAAAGCTCATCATATCACGGACATTCATATTTGTAAGTCTCCAGATGAACAGCTATTAAAATGGATTGATACGGAGTACAGTTTATTCCGCAGTTTCGAGGAGAAAGTTTATGCACCTATTTACAATGTACCTTTTTCTAGCTGTCAAGAATTGGTTAAATTCTCTAATATCATTCTTAACCGTCGCAAATCCCGTGCAGGCAAATCCTTGGAACATCACCTTGCAACCATATTCACGGCGGCACAATTGGAGTACGAAGAACAAGTCGTAACAGAAGACAATAAAAAGCCCGATTTCCTGTTTCCCAATGGAGAAGCTTACCATGACATACTGTTTCCTGCTAATAAGCTGGTATTTCTTGGAGCAAAAACAACTTGTAAAGACCGCTGGCGACAAATCCTGAATGAAGCAGACCGCATCGAGACCAAGTATTTGTTTACCTTGCAACAAGGCATTTCCAAGAATCAGCTTCGGGAAATGAAACATGAACACCTTAAACTTGTCGTTCCTGCCCCTTACCGAACATCATTTGATAAAGAGTTTCAACCTGAAATTGAAACATTGGCTTCATTCATCGAAATGGTTAAATTAAAACAAAGCAGCGCCCCCATCTATTCAGTATAAATCTCCTCTTCTCATATCTCGTAACCATTCAAAAATGGCCTATTGATTAGCATTGCTCATTCCCATACCTTCGTGCTAAACTTAACCCCGAAAGAAAGAGTGATAAGACCGATTACTGTCCAACGAAAGAATAGCCTGTTCTTCGGACGTTTGAAAGGAATACAGAGTTCCGCAATCTATAATACATTTATAGAAACCTGCGAACAGGCAGGAGTCTCCTTCAGAGATTACTTCTGCAAGTTGCTCAGAGAATTAAAAAAGGGAAGAACGGATTACGAAAACCTTCTTCCCATGACAATATGCAAATAATAATCGTAAAGGGGCTATCCTAAAATTGGAAACTTACGTTATTATTAATAAATTGTAGGTATGAACGAAGAAAAGGATATACGTTGGTTGCAACGTTTCGATAATTATCGAAAAGCACTGTTCCGGTTAAAACAGGCTGTAAAAATAGTTTCAGGTAATATTGAAGAGGATGAATATGATGAAATTGATGAATTGCTGAAAGAAGGCTTGATACAGCGTTTCGAGTATACTCATGAACTTGTCTGGAAGGTGATGAAAGACTATGCAGAATATCAGGGATATACTGATATAAGAGGTTCGCGTGATGCTTTCCGCAAAGCTTTTGAAATGGGAATTATAACAAACAAACGCTGGATGAACTTAATAGAAGACAGAAATCTTACATCGTATAATTATGACGATGAAACGGCAGAAGAGATTTTGGAACTTATAATTAAAGTTTATTTCCCGTTATTCCTTGAATTTGAGAAAACGATGTTGTCAATTTCAGGTATTGAGCCTACGTTATTTTAATTATGCCCTACGGACTTACTGACATAGAATTACAGAAGCTTTTAGAAGTGTTTGCTCAAAACGGAAGAATAGAGCAGGTTATTCTTTACGGTTCGCGAGCCAAAGGAAATTTTAAGCCTTTCTCCGATGTGGATATAACATTGGTAGGGAGTGAATTGTCTCGTGATGATTTGAATAAGGTTATTCAGGAAATAGATGATTTGCTGCTGCCATATCAGTTTGATATTTCTTTGAAACATAAATTAAAGAATGTAGCGTTGATCGATCATATTGAAAGAAGAGGTATCGAAATTTATAAAAAGAGGGTATAGGAGAATGGAAAGACATAAAAACCCGAAATGATATCCGCAGAACTGATAAGAAAATAGTATTATGAAAGCCGTTTCAAGGTATTGCAAGCTCTATATGATTATATAACTATCCTCTTTAGTTATATTAACTATAAATATTAGTTTATAAACTAAAAATTTTAGTTCTTTGCAATAACCAATTGAAACGGATATGAAAACACTTACTGCCAAAGAAGAAGAAATCATGGGATTTTTCTGGGAGAAAGGTCCGATGTTCGTCAAGCAGTTGCTGGAACTCTACGAAGAGCCACGACCGCACTTCAATACCCTGTCGACCATTGTAAGGGGATTGGAAGATAAGGGGTACCTGTCGCATACAGCGTTTGGTAATACCTACCAGTATCATGCCGTAGTGTCGGAAGAGGAATTCCGACGGAAAACCCTGCGTGGGGTCATCTCCAAATATTTCAACAACTCTTTCTTAGGGGCTGTTTCCTCGCTGGTGAAAGAAGAAGACATCTCGGTGGAGGAACTCAAGGAACTCATCCGTCAGGTGGAAGAGGGACAGAACGAGAAACCACAATAAAACACGTCTGCTTATGGGAACCTTTTTAGTCTATATACTCAAGTCGGCTGTCTGCCTGGCGATGTTCTATCTGTTCTATCGCCTGCTGCTCAGCAAGGAAACTTTCCATCGTTTCAACCGGATGGCTTTGCTGGGAGTAATGCTGCTCTCATGCCTGCTGCCTTTGGTAAAGGTGACGGTGGAACAGGCTTCGCCGGTAAATGCACAAGTGATGTCGATGGAAGACTTGCTGCTGATGTACCAATGGAATAGCGAAGCGGTAGTGGTGGAAGAGGGAAGTCGCCCGTTCCACTGGCAGGAAGGGCTGGTGTTAGTCTATTTTGCGGGCTTGTTTTTTGTCATCGTCCGTCACCTCTGGTCGCTGGGACGCATGCTTTATCTCATTCGTCACAGCCGGTGTGAAAGGTTAGACAACGGTGTATGCTTGGTAGTTTACCGTCGCAAACTGGCTCCTTTCAGCTGGATGCGCTACATCGTGATCTCGGAAACAGACCTGAAGGAAAGCGGACATCACATTCTGGTGCACGAAATGGCCCACATCCATCACCGTCACTCATGGGACTTGTTGCTGACCGAAGCCTGTGCCTGGCTGCAATGGTTCAATCCGGCCATCTGGCTGCTCAAGCAGGAGTTGCAGAACATCCACGAATACGAAGCCGACGAAGAAGTTCTCCGTCAGGGCATCAATGCGAAAGAATATCAAATGCTATTAATAAAAAAAGCCGTTGGCGCAAGGCTCTACTCTATTGCCAACAGCTTTAATCACAGTTCACTTAAAAAACGTATCACTATGATGATTCGAAAAAAATCCAATCCGTGGGCACGTGCCAAGTACCTCTATGTACTTCCGTTGGCAGCCGTTACCGTAGCTGCTTTTGCCCGTCCTGAAATCTCTCAACCACTCGATGAGATTTCAAGTGTCAAAGTTAATGATTTATCGGCAGTTTTGGAAACGTATGCCGATAAAAATGTGTCGAATCCCGCCGAAAAGACCAAACTGAAGATGAAGGTGGTGGATAAAAAAGGAGCACCCATCATTGCAGCAACCGTACTTGTGGCGAATACGACTAACGGGGCCATTACCGACGAAAACGGTAATTTCACGCTGGAAGTCGGCACCGACCAAAGCATCCAGGTGGCCTACATCGGTATGAGTACGGTTACCATGTCGGTCAAAGACTGTCTGAAGAAAGCCGACCAGACAATTGTCTTGACTGAAAGCGACACAAAGAAAGATGTGAAGGTGGTAGCGCCTGCTCCGCAAGCTGTGGTGTCGGACGACCAGACGTTTAGCGTAGTGGAGCAGATGCCGGAATATCCGGGCGGTATGCGTGCTGGTCTGGAATTTATGGCACGCAATCTCAGGTATCCTGCAAAGGCACAGGAAGCCGGTAAGCAGGGGCGTGTCATCGTGCAGTTTGTGGTAAGGAAAGACGGTTCGCTGAGCGATTTCAAGGTGCTCCGTCCGGTCGACCCGTGGCTGGATGCCGAAGCTATCCGCGTAATCAGCACCATGCCGAAATGGAAGCCGGGCATGCAGGACGGAAAGCCGGTCAGCGTGAAATTTACTCTCCCGGTGACTTTCATGCTGGAGGGAACCAACAGCAAGCCGAAGGCAAGCGACAATGACGTCGTAGTAGTGGGATATGGAGTCACTCCGGCTCCTCAGAAAAACGAAGTTCCGGCAGCAATCGTCCAGATGTTTCAGAACGGAAAGGACGGTCAGGGAAAAGAAGAAGCATTGCCGATGGTGCTGATAGACAAAACGGAGGCCTCCACCGAAACAATGAACAAGCTCGACCCTCAGTGTATTGAATCAATCACTGTATTGAAAGACGCAGATGCTACCGCAATATATGGCGAAAAAGGAAAGAATGGCGTGATTCTCGTCACTACCAAAAAGAAATAAAAACACTCTCTATCTAAAAGAAACGCGCAAGGGTATTTGAAAATATCCTTGCGCGTTCTCTTTTAGTTTTCAGAGGTTTCTTTAAAGTGTGACACCATTCTTAAAAATGGCAATCTCACGGTAGTTCTTCTTCTCATTGTTCACAGGCTCTCCGCTGGCCACCTGAATCACATAATCAATGAAACGACGGCAGGTGATTTCCATCGGCTCGTTTTCTACGATGACTCCGGCATTGAAGTCAATCCATCCGGGCTTGTGCGCCGCCAGGTTGGAGTTGGTAGAAATCTTCATGGTAGGTACGAAGGTACCGAATGGCGTACCGCGTCCTGTAGTGAACAACACGATGTGGCAGCCGGAAGAGGCGAGGGCCGTAGCAGCTACAAGGTCATTGCCCGGAGCCGAGAGCAGGTTCAAGCCTTTTGTCTGCAAGCGTTCTCCGTAAGCCATCACACCCGATACGTAACTCTTTCCGCATTTCTGTGTGCAACCCAGTGCTTTTTCTTCCAGTGTAGAGATACCTCCGGCCTTATTACCCGGCGAAGGATTCTCGCCCACGGGCTCTCCATGTGAAAGAAAGTATTCCTTGAAATCATTAATCAGACTCACCGTCTGGTTGAACAGTTCCGTAGTACGGCAACGGTTCATCAGGATGGTTTCTGCCCCGAACATTTCGGGAACCTCAGTCAGTACCGAAGTTCCTCCCTGCGCAATCAGGTAGTCGGAGAACATGCCCAGCAGCGGATTGGCCGTAATGCCCGAGAAGCCGTCGGAGCCACCACATTTCAGTCCCACACGCAACTCAGAGAGGGGCACATCGGTACGCTCGTCCTGACAGCACTTGGCATACAGTTCACGCAAGATGCGCATACCTTCTTCGTATTCATCGTCTACCTTCTGTGCTACCATGAAGCGGATACGGTCTTCGTCATACGTACCGACAAATTCACGGAACACATCGGGCTGGTTATTCTCACATCCTAATCCTACTACCAGCACGGCTCCGGCATTGGGATGAAGCACCATGTCGCGCAGAATCTTCTTCGTATTCTCATGGTCTTCGCCCAACTGCGAACAGCCGTAGTTATGCGGGAAAGCCACAATGGCATCCACTCCCTTTCCTCCGTCCGTCTCGCGGCGAAGGCCCTCGGCCAACTGGTTCACGATACCGTTCACACAGCCCACGGTCGGGATAATCCAGATTTCGTTACGCACGCCGACGTCTCCGTTCCGACGGCGATATCCCTTGAACGTGCGGTGTTCCACCGGAATGTCCGTGTGCACCTCCACAGGCTGGTAAGTATAATCCAGCAGTCCTGCCAGATTAGTCTTAATTTCTTTCTCGCTCACCCATGTACCTTCGGGCACATCGGTAGTAACATGACCGATAGGGTAGCCGTATTTAATGATATTCTCTCCGGCCTGGAAATTCTTCAGCGTCACCTTGTGGCCGGCAGGCACATCCGTGCGCAGGGTAATCACCCGTCCGTCTGCCTCGATGGTTTCTCCTGTATGAAGGGGAGAAATAGCCACCGCCACGTTATCAGCCGGGTTGATTCTCAAATAAGTTGTTTTCATATTAATAGTGATGTAATCAGGTTATTCGTTGACATGTGCATCGAAATAGAAATCGATGTTTTCCGTCGTAATCAGGTTGATGGGCATGTAGTTGCAGTCCTTCACCTTCTTGCGCAGAATCAGGTGGTTGCACAGACATTCTATGCTGTTGTATCCCTGCACGGTAGGCTGCTGAGCTATGACAAAGTCAATGCTTCCAGCTTTCAGGCAAGCCACGTTGCGACGCAGCAGGTCGTAGCCCATAAGGTGGAAGTCCGTACGTCCGTGACGCTGCATATACTCACCGATGATATACGCCTTCGAGTTGAAGGTGATACCGCACTTCACGTTCGGATGCGCCGCAAAGAAATCATCCAGCAACGAAGCATCTTCACCCGGCTGTTTGGCATAGAGGTTCAGTTCCCACATTTTCAGTTCCGGACAGTGCTCCTTCATATATTCATAGAAACCCTCTTCACGATGGAGCTGCTGGTTCGAACCCAGACGTCCTTCGTTTATCTGACGGAAGAGGACAATCTCCGGCTCGCCTTTTGCCAGCAGACGCAACATGCGGGCGGCAAAGTATCCGCTCCGCTGGGCATGCTGTCCGTAGAAAGCCAGCGGTTCCAGTCGGGCAATATTCGAATCAATAAACACATACGGAATGCCGGCTTCACGCAGCAGGTTGACAAACTGCTGCGTTTCTTCTTCCACGGTAGGCGAAAGGATAACTCCGTCGGGCTGTGCGTCCAGAATGCGCATACCACTTTCTATAAAGGCGCCCGACTCATACTGGTCATAATAATAATCCGACAGAGAAACATTGAAATCGGAAAAGCGGGTGATGGCCTGTTGCATGCCGCGCTCCACATCTTTCCAATAGTCCCCCTCATTGTGCGAAGGAAGCAGATAGGCAAATCTGTATTTCTTGTTCGAAGCCAGCGCACTGGCATACATGTTGGGCTGATAGTTCAGCTTCTTCAATATTTCTTCCACTTTAATGCGGCTGGATTCGGACACACCGCTTCGGGAGTGAAGTACACGGTCTACTGTTCCCACCGATACTCCGGTCATCTGGGCGATGTCCTTGATTCGGATTCTATCTTGCTGTTTCTCCATGCGTTCTTACCTTATTATATTGTACAATCTGTGCATTCAGTAAAAAATCAATTTTTTCGATACAAATATATAACTTATTTTGGTTTTTAAAAAATAAACCGTACCTTTGTGTGCGTACACAAAATAGATATTTCAAAAGCAACCGATGAAAGAATCGTTTTTGTGATACGAGTTAAGAACTACATTATTAATCACATAAGTATAAAAATATCTGGCAATGGGAAAAATTGTTACTTTAGGCGAAATCATGTTGAGATTGTCTACACCGGGCAATACTCGTTTTGTTCAATCAGACAGCTTTGACGTAGTTTACGGTGGAGGTGAAGCAAACGTAGCTGTGAGCTGTGCCAACTATGGTCATGAAGCATACTTCGTAACCAAATTGCCGAAACACGAAATCGGACAGTCAGCTGTAAACGCATTGCGCATAATTGGCAATCGTACGCTGCAACAAACCGTCTTTTGTCTTTTTATCGAAATAGTCGAACGAGAAATTCAACCGATGATTCAAAATAGAGAAATCAAGACCCAAGTCCAACTGATGCGTCGTTTCCCACGTCAAATCAGGTGTAGCTACTGATGTACCGATCCAATAACCGGTATATTGAGACGATCCACCAAAAGCATACATAACCTGTTGCATCAATCCCAATGTTCCATACGGATCAATAGCTTGACTACCAATCACACCATAGCTGGCACGGAGCTTCAAGTTACTCAATACTTTATTGTCTTTCAGGAATGATTCTTCTGTCACTCTCCATCCTAATGCTACTGACGGGAACGTACCCCAACGTACATTTTTAGCGAAGCGCGAAGTGGCATCGCGACGTACAGTAGTAGTCAGCATATAGCGGGAGTTGAACGAGTAGTTCAAACGGCCATAATAAGAGAGTAATACATGGCGTTCGTCAGAGGCTTTCGATGTTTTCTGTATTTCTCCCAACGTGTTCATTTCGCTGTAAAGCGGAGTCGTGGATTTCCAGTACTGATAATCGTAACCGGCTGTAACATCAAAACTACTCTTAATGGATTCCACCAATTTGTTGTAGTTGGCATACAGAGTCAACAGACGGTTTTCTTTTTTCTGTGGGCCATAGCTGTAATCCAAACCGGAAGTGGTGTAATTCTGTGCAGCTTCTGCCGGAACATATACACTTCCTTTACCTTGTGCATAGTCATAACCTAACGTAGCATGCAACTTCAAATCGGGGAAAAAGTGAAGACGATAGTCTGCATCAATGTTTCCGATAAAACGTTTTACTGTACTTTGTGAGTCATTCATATTGAGAAGTCCCACCGGATTCATGACTGCTCCGTTCACGGGAGCACCGGTGTTGTCAATCGCTTCTGTATATCCGCCGAATGTGTCTAGACCCGAATATACTGGAATGGTAGGATTCATGGTCGAAGCAGCCCAAATGGCACTTGTATTGGCAAATGTGTTCTTATTGATAGAACCTTTAGCATTGATATTCAGTTTTAAGTGGTCTTTAAAGAAAGACGGATTCAGTGTGATGCTTCCGGTGTAACGCTCCGCGTTGTCAGTACGTAATAAACCACTCTGGTTGTAGTAACCGATAGATGCACGGAAAGGTAAGTTTTTGGTAATCTTTCCAGCAACACTTAGATTATTGTCCGTACCGAATGCATTCTGATAGATTTCATCGTTCCAATCCGTGTGTGCCGTGCCGAGTAACGCCCGTTGCGCATCGGTTCCTTTGCTTTGGATGGTATTGACAAATTCATCGTAGCTCAACATATCTGCCAATTTGGTGCGGGTTTGTACAGAGTTGGTCGTACTGAAAGTAAATTTCAGTTTATCCGAACTACCTTTCTTGGTAGTAATCAGAATAACCCCGTTGGATGCACGCGAACCGTAAATGGCAGTCGAAGAAGCATCTTTCAGAATGGTCATACTTTCAATATCGTTCGGGTTGATGAGGCTAAGGAAATTCCCGTCATTACCGCTGATGCCTCCCTGTTCCAAAGGAACGCCGTCCAGTACGATCAAAGGGTCATTACTAGCGTTCAGTGAAGCACCACCACGCACACGGATCGTGCTTCCCGCAGTGGGAGAACCACTGTTGGACATGATTTGCACACCGGAAATCTTACCATTAATCAGTTGCTCGGGAGAGCTGACCAATCCCATGTTGAAGTCCTTGCTGCTGACGTTAGTTACCGAACCTGTCAGGTCACTTTTACGCTGCGTACCATAGCCGATTACGACTACATCGTCCAACATTCCGACAGCTTCTTTCATGTGGATATTAATGTTCGAGGTACGTCCTTTCAACGGTTCTTTTGCTTCTTCCATACCTACATAGCGAACTATCAACACGGCCTTGGCTACATTGGGCACACTGGTCAATGTAAATTTACCATCCAAATCGGTCGTTGCACCTATTGAAGTGCCTTGCACCGTTACTGTGGCGCCAATTACCGGCCCCATGTCGTCGGTCACCGT
>OKRY01002859.1_pt1 | contig 13172 bp, 12 predicted proteins | sample 1601121 | NCBI WGS metagenome assembly OKRY01 (sample SAMEA3541546, study PRJEB24748) | human gut metagenome | biome: human gut; feature: human-associated habitat; material: faeces | place: China | collected 2012
CCCAAAAGAAAGAGAAAGACATAATTCAATAGTAATGGCAGAATATAATAGATTAACAAGTCAGCATAATTTTTATAAAGCAGGTCTACAAGATGGAATTGAAAAGCGGAAAAGAAGATGGAATAAAAGAAAATTCTATTGAAATTGCAAAGAAAATGTTAAAAATGGGATTTACATTAGAACAAATTTCAGAAGCAACAAGTTTGAGCAAAGAAGAAATAGAAAAAATAAAAAATAATTAAAAATAGAACTTTAAAAATGGAGGCATCTGAAAAAGCAGCCTCCATTTTGAAGTTTTATTTTTAAAGCTCAAATAACAATTTTTTTACAAGATTAATTGCAAAAACAAAATAAATAGCATATAATCTAACAAGAAAAAATGAGGTGATAAAAATGAAAGTAAAAGATATAATAAGAGAAACAAAAGGAAAGCTAATAATAGGAAATATAGAAAGTGAATGTGATAGCTTTTGTAAAGATACAAGAATATTAAAACCAGAAGATACATATATAGGAATAAAGGGAGAAAATTTTGATGGTAGTACATTATGGGAGCAAGCATTTGAAAAAGGTGCAAAAGCAGTAATAATACAAAATATTAATTTCTCAAAAAATGACCTTGAAAAATGGGAAAATAAAATAATAATAGAAGTAGAAGACACAATTGAAGCAATTGCAAAAATAGCAACATATAAAAGAGAGCTACAAGGAAAAGACTTTCAAGTAGTAGGGGTAACAGGAAGTGTAGGAAAAACAAGCACTAAAGATATTATTTCAAATGTAGTATCTCAAAAATACAAAACTTTAAAAACACAAGGAAATAATAACAATAATATAGGACTTCCATTTACAATATTTAATTTACAAGACCAAGAGGCGGCAGTAATTGAAATGGGAATGAACCATTTTGGAGAATTAAGTAAATTAACAAAAATAGCAAAGCCAACAATATCAGTAATAACCAATGTTGGAACATCACATATAGGAAATTTAGGTTCAAGAGAAAATATATTAAAAGCCAAACTTGAAATTCTTGAAGGAATGGACAAAAAAGTTTTAGTAATAAATAATGATAATGACTTATTAAATGAATGGAATAAAAAAGAACACAATGATATAGAAATACATACATACGGAATAGAAAACGCTTCAGAAGTAATGGCTGAAAATATTAAGTTAAATGAAAATGATAGTGAATTTATATGTAATATAAAAGGAAATAAATTTAAAGTAAAAGTACCTGTTGGTGGAATACATTTTGTTTACAATGCGATATGTTCAGCAACAGTAGGAAATCTATTAGGACTAAGTGCTAATGAAATAAAAAAAGGAATAGAAACTTTTGAACTTACTAAAAAAAGAATGGACATATTAGAATTAAAAAATGGTGTTACAATTATTAATGATACATATAATGCAAGTTTCGAATCTATGAAAGCATCTTTAGAATATTTAAAAGGATTAAATGCAAAAAGAAAGATTGCTGTTTTAGGTGATATGTTCGAACTTGGAGAATATTCAAAAGAATTACATGAAAAAGTTGGAGTAGAAGTTTATAAAAATAATATTGATATTTTAATATGTAATGGAGAAAATGCAAAAAATATTATTAAAAGTGCAGAAAAATGTGGAATGAATAAAGAAAATATCTACTATTTTGAAGAAAAAAAACAAGTTCAAGAATTTGTGGAAAATAATTGGGAAAAAGGTGACGCAATATTATTCAAAGCATCAAATGGTATGAAATTTTTTGATATAGTATCAAATTTAGAAAAAGCTTAGGAGGAAGATAATTTGAATAAGATAAAATTAGGAGTTATTTTTGGTGGGATGTCAACTGAAAATGAAGTGTCTTGTATTTCAGGTGCATCAGTTATAAAACATCTAAATAAAGAAAAATATAATGTTTTTCCTATTTATATAGATAAAATTGGAAATTGGTATAAAGTAAAACTTGAAGATGTAGAAAAATCAGAAGAATTAGAAAATAAAGAACATATAGAAAATATTACAGAATATTTAAAGCAAATGGATGTAATATTTCCAGTTCTGCATGGATTATACGGAGAAGATGGTACAATTCAAGGACTATTTGAATTATTAAAAATTCCATATGTAGGATGTGGTGTATTAGCATCAAGTGTTGGAATGGATAAAGTGTATACAAAATTAATTTTTGAAAAAGCCAATATTAATCAAGCCAAATATATTTATATAAGAAAATATAATGAAAAATATATTTATATAGATGAAGAATTTAATGAAAAAATTTTAGAGTTAGAAGATATTGCTAAAATTACAAACGATAAATTAAGATTTCCAGTCTTTGTAAAACCATCTAATTCTGGTTCAAGTGTTGGAATAAATAAAGCTCATAATATTGAAGAATTAAAAAATGCAATAGTAGAAGCTGGAAAATATGACAACAAAATTTTGATTGAAGAAGGAATTGTAGGAAAAGAAGTAGAATGTGCTGTTTTAGGAAATGAAGATGTAATTAGTTCTTGTGTTGGAGAAATAAAATCAGCTGATGAATTTTATAGCTATGATGCTAAATATAATAATGAAAATTCAAAAACATTAATACCAGCAGAGATTTCAGAAGAAAACTCAAAGGAAATTCAAAAGTTAGCAATAAAAGCTTTTAAAGCCATAAGTGGTAGAGGGTTATCTAGAGTAGATTTCTTTATTGAAGATAAAACAGAAAAAATTTATATAAATGAAATAAATACATTACCAGGTTTTACAAGTATAAGTATGTACCCAAAATTATTTGAAGCAGTAGGAATTTCATACGAAAAATTACTAGACAATTTAATAGAATTAGCAAGTAAATAAAAAATGAGAATTGAATGAAAAAATCCATAAAAACTATGGATTTTTTTTCTATTTATGTTATAATAGAACTACCTAATTTTAGGAGGATGTCAAATGATATATAAAGATTACTATAAAATATTAGATTTAAAAACAAGTAGAGTTTCTATAGATGAAATAAAGATTGCATATAGAGCGGCAGCAAAAAAATATCATCCAGATTTAAATGTTGGAGACTCATTAGCAGAAGAAAGAATAAAAGATATAAATGAAGCATATAGAACATTATCAGTACCAGCTTCAAAAAGAAAATATGATAGAATATGGAATTCTAGAAATAATATTAATAATTATCAAAAAATAAAGGGAAAAAATATATTTAATATGTTCCTAGGAAATACAGAAATCAATGAAGAGACAGATAGAAAATTACCACAAAGAGGGGAAGATATTGAAACAGAAATAAATGTTAAACTAGAAGAAGCTTTTTATGGATTAGAAAAAAAGATTTCATTAAGAACAGTTGATGGAAAAATGAAAACATTTTCTGTAAAAGTTCCAGATGGAATTAGAAATGGTGAAAAAATAAGACTAATAGGTCAAGGAAAAACAGGAAAAAATGGAGGAAAGAACGGTGACCTATTTATAAAAATAAATATTGAGAATAGCAAAACATTTAAATTATTTAGCTCAGATTTATATACAGATTTATTATTAACACCGTGGGAGGCAGCTTTAGGAACAAGAACTAATGTACAAACAATTGATGGAAAAACAACAATATATATACCACAAGGAATGGAAAGCGGAGAAAAAATAAAAATACCAAATAAAGGTTATAAAGATGGAAAAGGTGGAAGAGGAGATTTGGTAGCAGAAATAAAAATAGTTGTTCCTAAAAAACTAACAGAAGAAGAAAATAACTTATTCGAAAAATTGAAGGAAGTTTCAAAATTTAGTCCAAGAAATTCTGTAGAATAAAAGTTTGAAAAATGCAATTAACATAATTTATATAAATGTTATTGACAAAAATCTTTTGAAATAGTATAATTATAGGTAGTTGTGACAAACAAAAGAAGAATTCTATGGAAGATCATAGGAAGAGGGGTAAAAAATGGAAAATGTACAAGGAAAACATTTTAGTATAACAGACCCTAAAGGGGTAAATACGGTAATTTATCAAGTATATAAGACTAAAAAAGAATTTTTAAAAGAATATCCTAAATATACAGTAGAAAGATTAGAACACTCAGAAGAAATAAGAGGAGATTTAAACAGGAAAACTTTTTATGTTGAAGATCCTGCAAAGGACGGAAACACATTAGTTATCTTGTCTTTTGGGCAGGACAAAGTTGTAATAAATACTGGATTATTACTTGGTGATGAATTAAGAATTACAAAAAAACCAACACCATTTAAGTTCACAACATTATATTCAGATAAAGCAGAAGAATACAAAGAATTTAAATATACTCCAAATTTTAAAAGGCCTATATCTATTATAGACCCTGAAACTACAGAAGAAGTAAAACCTGTACTATATTTTGATGAAAAAACAAATGAAGTAAAGGGTAAGTGCAAATTAAAACCATATAAATCTTATTTCGCATTCGAAATAAGAGACAGTGAATAAGGAGGAGAAGCCAGATGGCAAAAAACATTAAGGAAGTAAGAGAAACAATAGGAAAAGATGACGAACCGATAAAAGTAGCGGCATATGAACCTAGAATAATTGTAATAGAATTAGGAGAATATAAATTAGATAGCAAAGCTAATTACAATCAAAAAGATGTTAAAAGTAATGAATTATCAGAAGGAATGGTAATACAAGCTGCTAACGGTGGAAATCCAAATAAAAATTTAGAAGACAGAGATATATAACCAAATAAATACTAAAGATAGTAGGTGATTTTAGTGAATTACAAAATAGAGGGAGCAATTAAAAAAAATAAAAATGCATTTATAATATGTTTAATACTATGGCTAATTCTAGCCATAGTATTTGTTGCGCCAGTTGCATATAGTTCATTTCAAGCTAATGCAAGTGGTGTATTTTCGTTAAATACATTTATGGAAGTATTAGTTGATAATATAACAAATCCATTTGCTACACTTGGGAATATCTTTTCTAAAGGTGCAACACATAATTTTACATCAACATTAATAGGATTTACAATAGTTTATGTAATAATTTTTCTTGTTGGGTTTTTCAAATCAACACCCAAAAATGAATATACAGACATTGAACATGGTTCTAGTGATTGGAGCCAAAAGGGAGAACAATATAAAATTTTAGATAAAAACAAAGGAATAATATTAGCAGAAAATAATTATCTACCAGTAGACAAAAGAGGAAACGTAAATGTTCTAGTAGTTGGACGGTTCAGGTTCAGGTAAATCTGCATCATACTCAATTCCGAATGCATATCAAATGTTAGGCTCTTATGTATTTACAGACCCTAAAGGAGAATTATATGACAGAACTGCTGGATATTTAAAAGAGCATGGATACGAAATAAAAGTATTAAACTTAGTAAGACCACAATATAGTGATGGTTATAATCCATTAATGCATATATCATCAGAACTAGATGTAGATGTTATAGCAAATACAATTGTAAAAGGTCAAAAAACAGACAGTGGTTCAGATCCATATTGGGATGATATGGCAGAAATGTTATTAAAAGCATTAATATACTATTTAATTGCAACAAGACCAGAAGAAGAACAAAACTTAGCAAGTTGTGCAGAATTAGTAAGAGCTGCAAATAAAAATGGTGGAAGTAACTTATTAACAGATTTAATGAACCAATTACCATATGATCATCCAGCTAGAATGAATTACAAATCAATAGAAATAGCACCAGAAAAAACATATGGTTCAATATTAAGTTCATTACAATCAAAATTAGGAAAATTCGACTCAAAAGAAATAGCAGAATTAACATCAACAGATACAATAAATTTTGAAGATATAGGAAATAAGAAAACAGCAGTATATGTTATTTCATCAGATACACACACAGCTTATGATTTCTTATTAACAATATTCTTCTCACAAATGATACAACAATTATATGATTATGCAGATCAAAATGGTGGTAGACTAAAAGAGCAAACATTTTTTATATTAGATGAGTTTGCTAACATAGGAAAAATACCGGACTTTGATAAAAAAATATCAACATCAAGAAGTAGAAAAATATCATTTAGTGTTATATTACAAAATATAGACCAATTAGAGGCTGTATACGAAAAATCTTATGAAACAATAATGGGTAACTGTGATACACACGTATTCTTAGGAAGTAACTCATTTAAAACAGTAGAGTATTTTTCAAAAGCACTTGGAGAAAAAACAATTGGTAGAGATAGTATTTCAGTAAATAAAGATAAACAAAATCATAAAACGGGAAAGAGTGTATCAGACCAAGTTATGGCAAGAGCCTTGATGACACCAGATGAATTAAGAAGAATGGACAATGATGAATGTATCATATTTGAAAAAGGAATAAAACCAGTAAAAGCAAATAAATTTTACTACTTTAAGCATCCAATGGCAAAAGAAATGGCAAGATGCGAAATAAGCCATAATGACATAGGAGAAATAGAAAGAGGAACTTGGAGGAAATATAATCCATATAATCCTTATGTTGAAGAAAAAGATGAAAAGAGTGTAGACAATTTAGATATAGAATCTTTAGATGATTTATTTAATGATGAACCAGTAAAAAAAGAGGAAAAAGTAGTAACTCCACAAAAAGAAGAAAAAAATGAATTAAATCTAGATGATTTTGATGATGCACCAATGTTACCACAAGATGATGATGATACATATGATTTACAAAAAGAGCTAGAAGCTAAATTTGATGAATTATTTGGTCCATTAGATGATGATGAAAATAAATAATATTTTAGATTATTGTAATTATTTACAATAATCTTTTTTAATATTTATTTACAAACTTTTGTTTTTATGATATAAATATAACAATATAAAAAAAGGAAAGTGATAAAATGAAATTTGTACATATAGCAGATATGCATTTTGACAGTCCATTCGTAAACTTATCAGACAAAGAAAGCTTAGGAGATTTACGAAGATTAGACCAAAGAAAAGCATTTAAAAAAGTAATTGAATATATAAAAGAAAATAAAATAAAATATTTATTTATTTCAGGAGATTTATATGAACAAAAATATATAAAAAAATCAACAATTGAATATATAAATAATTTATTTAAAGAAATACCTGAAACAAAAATATTCATATCACCAGGAAATCATGACCCATATATAAAAAATTCATATTATTATAAATTTAATTGGAGTGAAAATGTAAAAATATTTTCTTCAAAAATAGAAAAAATTGAATTAGAAGATGCAGATATATACGGTTTTGGATTTGATGATTTTTATTGTAAGGATTTTAATATAAAAGAATTAAATATAGAAAATAAAAATAAATTAAATATATTAATAATTCATGGAACATTAAATGGTGGAACAATACAAGAACATGAATATAATCCAATATCAAAAAATGAATTAGAAGAAAAAGGTTTTGATTATGTTGCATTAGGACACATACATAAATTAGATTACAATACACAAGAAAATCAAAGAATAGTATATCCTGGCTCAACTGTGTCCCTAGGATTTGATGAACTTGGAAAACATGGAATGATAGTTGGAGATATAGAAAAAGAAAAAATAAAATTAGAATTTATTCCATTAGATGAAAAAGAATTTAAATTAAAAGAAATAGATGTAACAGAAATAATATCAAAAGAAGAATTAATTGAAAAAATAAATGAATTAAATTTTAATGAAAATGAATTAATAGAAATAATATTAATTGGAAAAAGAAATTTTGAAATTAATACATATGAATTAAATAAATTAATATTTAATGAAAAAATAATAAATAAGTTTATAGAATCTTCAAATTTACCGGGTATATTATGTAATAAGGTTGGTTCGGGAACGAAAGTAATAGAAGAATATGGAGTCGAACATATTAAGACGAAGAAACCAATTGTATATACCTCAGCTGACAGTGTTTTTCAGGTGGCATGTCATACATCTGTTTACAGCTTGGATGAATTATATGAAATGTGTGAAAATGCCAGAAAGATTCTTTGTGGAGATGATAGCGTGGCAAGAGTAATTGCCAGACCATTTGATGGCAATCCGGGAAACTTTGTAAGAACAAGCGATAGAAGAGATTTTTCAGTTAAACCATCAGACTCTAATTTGCTTAAAATATTACAAAACAATGGAATTAGTGTTACGGCAGTTGGAAAAATAAATGATATATTTTGTGGAAGCGGAATAGAAAAGGCAATTCATACAACGGATAATATGGATGGCGTAAATAAAACATTAGATGAAATGAAAGAACTAGAAAAGGGGCTTATATTTACAAATTTAGTAGAGTTTGATTCAAAATGGGGACACAGAAGAAATGTAGAAGGTTATGGACAGGGACTTATTGATTTTGATAGCAGATTGCCTCAAATAATTGATAATTTAAGGAATAATGATTTACTTATAATTAATGCAGACCATGGCTGTGACCCTACTTTTAAAGGAACTGATCATACAAGAGAATATATTCCTGTTATTGCATATTCTAAGAATTGTAAAAATGGAGTAGATTTGGGAATATTGAATTCATTTTCTGATATTGGAGCTACAATAGCAGAAATATTTGGTGTAAAAATAAGCAATGGTGAAAGTTTTTTAAATAAAATTCTTTAGCATTGTTTTAGTTGAAAAATATAATGATTAGAGTACAAAAATGGATTTTGCTATTTGAGGATGTGTTTGCATTATTCCCATTTTTGATATTATATCATATGATTTTAGACAAATTCATCATGGCACTTCCAATATTCTCTTCGCTTTTGGTATCGCCTGTATGTTTGCCGCTGCTACGCGCTCCGGTAAAGGCGCCATGTCTGTGATGCTCACGGCTGTTGTCGCTTCTGCCATCAAGTTAGTTGACTTCTTCCTTCCCGGTTCACCGCAGAGTGTCCTCCATCCTGCGCTTTATATCCTTTTGGAAGGAGCCATGACAGCTATCATCAGTCAAATCTTCTCCATCCAGCCGCGCCAGGAGACGCATCCGAAGTGGTCGCTCCTTGAAGCCCGTCTTGCTTTTCCCGCTTTGGCTGTGGCCTTGGTCCTCACCCTTGCTGTTGGATAAAGGCGGAAGACAATGGTTGACTCTGCGTCTCCTCCCCTCTTTGACATGACGGGTGGCATCCTTGCCGGAGGCCATAGCAGTCGGTTCGGAAGCAACAAAGCCCTATTCTCGCCCGACGGCGAGACACTGATTTCGCGGGCTGCGCGTCTGCTCCGTCCGCTCTGCCGTCAGGTGCTCGTCAGTGCCAGTCATGCTAATGCTGGGGCCTATGCCTTCTTGGACTTGGATATTGTAGAGGACCTGCACAGCGACTGCGGACCATTGGGAGGGTTGGAGGCAATGCTCAATCGTTGCACGACCCCTTGGCTGCTCGTCCTCACGTGCGACATGCCCTATGTAAATAGCGAAGCACTCCAAACGATGATCGGACATGCACGGCTGTCTGATACGCTTGACGACAGTCTTCCCCGCGCCTTTGCCTGGCAGCGGGAGTCCGACGGGAGCCTCTCTCCCTTCCCGTTGCTCATCAAGCGAAGCGTGTTGCCACAGTTGCGCGAGCAGATGCATCATGAACACTTTGGCGTGAAAGCTTTTCTTCGCACGGTGGACACCTATTATATAAAGACTGATTCCGAAGAGCTGCTCCGCAATGTCAACCGTCCTGAAGATTGGATTCCGAACAATAGCTAAGCAACCGACCGGAGAACCGGAAAGAACCGGTCACGAAGTAATAAGAATCTAAACATAAACAGATAAATGCGACAATCTAATTTCAAACTCAAGGGCACACCCACACAAGCACTGTTGGGCGCAACCATCGGCTTCTTCTTCGGTGTGATGGCCATCTCCCTCTTTGGTCCTACAAGTACGACGCTCGGTGCCGCTATGGGCTTGGGCGCTACACAGCTGGGCCTGCTCGTCTCGGTACCTTCCCTGACGGGTTCTCTGCTGCGCATCCCCTTCGGTGCCATGGTCGACAGCAATGGTGGCCGCCGTGGCTTCCTCTTCCTGCTCGCTGCTGCCGTCGTGGGACTGGGCGCGCTGAGTGTCCTCTTCACCCTCTACCCCGTAGAGACGCCTGGCAGCATGAAGGGTCTCTATCCCGTGGTGCTCCTCCTCGGCTGTCTGGCCGGTTGCGGCATCGCCACCTTCTCCGTGGGCGCCTCACAGTCCAACTACTGGTTTGCCAAGAACCGCCAGGGCTATGCCTCTGGCATCTACGGCGGACTCGGCACCACTTCCGCGGGCATCCTCGCCTTCGCCCTCCCGCTGCTGCTCCATCAGTTTGGCTTCACGGCAGCTTATTATATCCTGACGGGTGTCATGCTCGTAGGACTCCTCTTATACGTCTGGCTCGGTGCCAATCCCCCTTACTTCCAGTTTCTCAAAGCCGGGAAGTCTGAGGAGATAGCCCGCGACAACGCGCTGGCCTGTGGGCAGGAGCTCTTCCCCAAGGGCAATGCCGCGACAAGTCTGAAGATCTCCGCCAAGATACCGCAGACGTGGATGCTCGTCCTCTGTTATTTCACCACCTTCGGCGGCTTCATGGCACTGACGGCATGGTTCCCCACGTTCTGGAAGAAAGGCATGGGCCTTGACCCGATGCTTGCCGGCGGTCTCACTGCTGTGTTCTCCATCCTTGCCGCACTGCTGCGTGTGCCCGGTGGCAAACTTTCCGACCGCATCGGCGGCGAGAAGGTCTCCATGGGAGCTCTCGCCCTCTTGGCTGTCGCCGGTGTGCTGATGAACATCCCGATGGGGTGGGGCGGTCTCTTCCTCGTCAGCCTGCTCATCTCCGTGGCCTTCGGCTTCAACAATGGCGCCACGATGAAGCTCGTCCCCGTCTATGTCAGCGAGGGTGTGGGCGGTGCCAACGGATGGGTAGGCGGTCTCGGGGCCTTTGGCGGTTTCGTCTTTCCGCCACTCATGGGCCGACTCGTCGATCTCTCTCCCGAGTATGGCTACGGCCTGGGCTTCCTGCTCTTCACAGGCTTTGCCCTCGTCGTTATGGTCATCAACTACTTTGGCATGATGCGCAAGAAACATTGATGTGACTTGATTTTTAGGCTATGAACACGATATTCAACCAACTCAAATACTTCATCAACCGCAAGAACGTTACCAACGAGGAGTGGGAGCATTTCTATCGCACCCGCTGGGCCCACGACAAGGAGGTGCGCTCCACCCACGGTGTCAACTGCACCGGTTCCTGTTCGTGGCGCATCTTCGTCAAGAAGGGCATCGTCACGTGGGAGATGCAGCAGACCGACTACCCCGCTACGCGGCCCGGTCTGCCCAACCATGAGCCGCGCGGCTGTCCCCGCGGCGCCAGCTACAGCTGGTATCTCTACAACTCCGGCCGCGTGAAGCATCCGATGATTCGTAAGGAACTCCTCGACCTCTGGGAGACGGCTTTGGCAGCCCATCCCGACCCCGTCGAGGCCTGGGCCTCCATCGTCGAGGATGCCGACAAGCGCAAACGCTATAAGCAGGTGCGCGGCCTCGGCGGCTTCGTGCGCCTCGACTGGCCGACAGCGCTGAAGATCATGGCGGCCAGCAACATCTATACCATCAAGAAGTTCGGTCCCGACCGTCTCGTCGGCTTCACGCCAATCCCCGCCTTCTCCATGCTCAGCTATGCCTCCGGCACCCGCTACCTGAGTCTGCTTGGTGGCGCTTGTCTGAGCTTCTACGACTTCTATTGCGACCTGCCGCCGTCGTCGCCACAGACCTGGGGCGAACAGACCGACGTCCCCGAGAGCGCCGACTGGTACAACTCCTCCTTCCTCCTGCTCTGGGGCAGCAACGTGCCGACGACGCGCACACCCGATTCGCCCTTTTATACCCAGGTGCGCTACAAAGGTACCCAGGTCGCCGTCGTCTCTCCCGACTACAGCGACGCCTCGAAGTTCGCCGACGTGTGGATGGCGCCCAAGCAGGGCACCGACTCCGCCTTGGGCATGGCTATGGGCCATGTCATCCTCAAGGAGTTCTACCACGACCGCACCGTGCCCTATTTCGACGACTACGTGCGCAAGTTCACCGACCTCCCCTTCCTCGTCAAGCTCGAGGATACCGGTGACGGACGCTATGCCGCCGGCATGCTCCTGCGCGCCGCCGACCTCAAGGACAACTTCGGCGTGAAGCAGAAAGCCGAGTGGTACCCCATCACCATCGATGATCCCTCCGGCGAGCTCGTCACACCCAACGGCAGCATCGGCAGCCGATGGAACGACGAGGGGCGCTGGAACCTCAAATGCGAGGACGTGCGCACGGGCAAGCCCTTCACGCCACGTCTCTCCCTCCTCGACCATCGCGACGACGTCGTGACGCTCCTCGACCCCTATTTCGGTGGTGCCGACTATAAGAATCCCCATTTCGCCGCCACGCGTCATGCCGACATCATCGAGCACAAGGTGCCCGTCATCCATGTCGAGACCAAAGATGGTGTGGTATGCTGCGCCAATGTCTTCGACCTCCTCATGGCCCATTATGGCATCGACCGCGGCCTGGGCGACGTCAACTGCGCCACGAGCTACGACGATGACCTGCCCTACACCCCGAAGTGGCAGGAGCAGATTACGGGCGTCTCGGCCGACAAGGTCATCCGGACGGCCCGCTCCTTTGCCGCCACAGCCGAGAAGACACGCGGCAAGAGTATGATTATCATCGGTGCCGGTGTCAACCAGTGGTACAACACTGACATGACCTACCGTGCCGCCATCAATATGCTCATGCTCTGCGGTACGCTCGGTGTCAACGGTGGTGGCTGGAGCCATTATGTCGGTCAGGAGAAGGTGCGCCCGCAAGCTGGCTGGGCACAGATGGCCTTCGCCCTGGACTGGCACCGCCCGCCCCGCCACATGAACACCGTGAGCTATATCTACGAGCATGCCGACCAGTGGCGCTACGAGAAGGTCACCGTCGACGAGCAGCTCTCGCCCCTGGCCCATAAGGAGCCGTGGAAGGGTTTGACGCTTCTCGACTGCAACATCAAGAGTCAGCGCATGGGATGGCTGCCCTCCTCACCGGAGTTCAACCGCAACTCACTCGACCTCTGCCGCGAGGCTGCCAGGGCCGGGATGAGTGAGAAGGACTATGTCTGTCAGCAGCTCCATGAGGGTAAGCTGTCATTGGCTGCCGAGGACCTCGATGCCCGTGAGAACAGTCCGAAGGTGCTCTTCATCTGGCGCGCCAACCTCAT
>OKRY01002867.1_pt1 | contig 13135 bp, 10 predicted proteins | sample 1601121 | NCBI WGS metagenome assembly OKRY01 (sample SAMEA3541546, study PRJEB24748) | human gut metagenome | biome: human gut; feature: human-associated habitat; material: faeces | place: China | collected 2012
GTTTGCCTGGGCGTACACATTTTATTAACTGCTGTGGACTTGATGTAGACGGACATACATCAAGTGCGAGAGATGTAGCGGTTATGAGCCGGGAGCTTATTAATAACCACCCACAGATAAAAGAATTCAGCAGTATATGGATGGAGAGCATAACACACGTTACAAGAAAAGGCGAGAAGGATTTCGTGCTTACCAATACTAATAAGCTTATGAAACAGTATGCCTATGCCACAGGCTTAAAGACAGGTTCAACGAGCAAGGCAGGCTGCTGCCTTTCAGGAACAGCCAATAAAGACGGAATAGATCTTATAGCAGTTGTTATGGCGGCACCGACAAGCAAGATACGATTCAGTGATGCGATAACGCTTCTTAATTATGGTTTTAGTGTGTGCAGTATATATAAAGATGAAGAACCGCTTGATACAGAGAGCATTAAAATCTCATCGGGCAGGCAGGATAAGATTAAGATAACAAAGGAAAAAGACTATTCATATATGTTCATTAATAAATATAACAATGATGATATAAGACGGGAGTGCATAATTAATGATAATATTAAAGCTCCATTAAAAGAGGGTGATGAGGTAGGCGTTATTAAATATTATTACAATGAGGCTTATATTGGAAGTGTTAAGATAATAAGCTGCGAAAATGTTGATACAGCAGGCTTTATGGACACGGTTAAGAAAATATTTAAAAGCTTACTTTAATTAAAGTAGTGCCATTTGCCGTATAATATGCTATATTATTAAATAATATTCATTAAGGGAATCACAAGGACACAATTATGGATTTATTTGATTATATGCGAAAGACTAATCAGGAGAATGATTCTCCTCTTGCGATGAGATTAAGACCAAGAACTTTGGAAGAAGTTGTAGGACAACAGCATATTGTTGGTAAGGATAAGCTTTTATACAGGGCTATAAAGGCGGATAAATTAAGCTCTATTATATTTTATGGACCTCCTGGAACTGGAAAGACTACATTAGCCAAGGTTATTGCCAATACGACAAGTGCGGATTTCTGTCAGATTAATGCTACAGTAGCAGGCAAGAAAGAGATGGAAGATGTTGTAGAGAGGGCGAAAAATAATCTTGGAATGTATGGTAAGAAGACAATACTTTTTGTAGATGAGATACATAGGTTTAATAAGGGGCAGCAGGATTATCTTCTGCCGTTTGTAGAGGATGGGACTTTGATCCTGATCGGGGCAACGACGGAAAATCCGTATTTTGAAGTGAATGGTGCTTTGATCTCACGCTCCAGCATTTTTGAATTAAAGCCGTTAGAGAAGGAAGACATTAAGAAACTTCTGGTGCGTGCGGTAGAAGATACAGAAAAAGGAATGGGAAGTTTTCATGCACAGATCGACCCGGATGCACTGGAATTTCTGGCAGATGTATCCGGTGGAGATGCAAGAAATGCTTTGAATGCGGTGGAACTTGGCATACTTACGACAGACCGCAGCAGTGACGGAATCATCCATCTTACACTGGAAGTTGCATCAGAATGTATTCAGAAACGGGTTGTGAACTATGATAAAAAAGGGGATAACCATTATGATATCATTTCTGCCTTTATTAAAAGTATGCGGGGGTCAGACCCGGATGCAGCAGTCTTTTATCTTGCAAAAATGCTGTATGCGGGAGAAGATGTGAAGTTTATTGCGAGAAGGATCATGATCTGTGCCTCAGAAGATGTAGGAAATGCAGATCCGATGGCACTGACCGTGGCAGTGGCAGCAGCACAGGCAGTTGAGAGGATCGGTATGCCTGAATCCCAGATCATTTTATCCCAGGCGGTGACTTATGTGGCATCTGCACCGAAGAGCAATGCGGCAGTGAATGCGATTTTTGCTGCGACTGAAGCAGTGAAAAAATATAAAACGACTGTACCGTCACATCTGCAGGATGCTCACTATAAGGGAGCAGAAAAGCTGGGGCATGGAACAGGCTACAAATATGCACATGATTATCCGGGACATTATGTGGAACAGCAGTATCTTCCGGACGAAATAAAAGACGCCAGGTTCTACGAACCCGGCGACCTTGGTTATGAAAAAAAGATCAAAGAGCATCTACAGAAGCTGCGAAAGCAGTGATGCGTAGATCTCCTGATTTTTCAGATTCCAGTTATTTACAATGGCTTTGGCTTCTTTTTCTGTGGGAACGGTGATTCGCATGTCAATGAGGCTGGAGCCATTTTCTACGATCTGACACTGCACTTCAAACTGATGGTCTGTCTTGAGATAATAGTCGGATTTGACAGCCACTTCTTCTTTCAGATCGTACTGTTTTTCTTTCAGAAAATCATCAATTTCGGTACGGATTTCGGGTGAAATCTTATTGCTGAAAAAGTGGATCGTGTCTGCACCGGTCTCTGTCAGACGGTAGAGTGTACGGTTGTGCGTTGTCTCGATCTTCAGAAGTTCGGAATCCGTCAGTTCTGATAAGGTTTCCTGAAGCCGGAAATAAGTCGTATATCCCTTGTCCAGTATAAATTCGGAAATCTGTGAAGTAGTCAGTGGAAAATCCACTTTGTCCAGCATATAGAGAACAATCAGTTTATATAACGTGTAAGTTTCAGCCATAATACTCCTTTCCCTGCCAGATATCCTGTTTTTTCAGGTATTGGTGGATGTGGTTTAATACAGTACGCTTTGCTCCGGTCCATTGTGGTTCGATGAGCAGATCCTTTGGACCGTCCCCGGTAAGCCGGTGGATGACGATGTCAGGGCGTAAATGTGCGATACAGTTTCCGATGCAGCGGATATATTCGTCCATGTCAGGAATATGAAAAGGCGAGCGTGCATAATCGCGTGCAAGATCGGTTCCCTTTAAAATGTGGAGTAGCTGCAATTTGATCCCATCAATGGGATTGCAGTTCAGATAATCGATGGTTTTAAGCATCTGTGCTTCTGTCTCTCCCGGAAGAAAAAGGATGACATGCGTGATCACCTGGATTCCGGCCGCTTTCAGTCTGACTACAGCATCGTCAAAAACCTCCAGCGGGTATCCCCGGCGGATGTAGCGGGCAGTCTGCGGATGGATGGTCTGAAGACCAAGCTCGATCCAGACCGGCTTGATCTGATTTAAGCGTCTCAGAAGTTCTACGGTCTCATGAGACAGACAGTCAGGACGCGTTGCAACGGCGAGTACCCGGACATCGGGATCAAGGATTGCCTCGGTAAAAATCTTTTCCAGGTATTCGACAGGTGCATACGTATTTGTAAATGCCTGGAAATAGGCAATATAGGAATGAACCGGTCGTTTCGCCTGAAGAGCCGCTTTTCCGGCAGCAAGCTGTTCGCAGATACTGAAAGAGGCAGATCCGGCAAAGTCGCCAGATCCCATGCCACTACAGAAGATACAGCCGCCCCGGCCAATCTTTCCATCCCGGTTGGGGCAGGTCATCCCCCCGTTTAATGCAATCCGGTAGACTTTTTCACCAAACTGACTTTTTAATGCATAATCCAGGGAATGATATCTTTTTTCACCCCAGCGTACAGGCATCGGTACAGAACGGGTTGTGGTAAAGCCATCTGCCATATCAGATCAGATCCTTTATTGCTTTACTTACAGTTTCAGCTACACGCGGGTCAAATGCCTCCGGCAGGATGTTGTTCTCGTTAAGTTCTTCTTCAGGAACAAGACCTGCAATCGCATTGGCGGCAGCCAGCTTCATCTCTTCGGTGATCTGAGTGGCACGTCCCTCTAAAGCTCCTTTGAAGATTCCAGGGAAAGCAACAACGTTATTGACCTGGTTCGGGAAGTCGGAGCGTCCTGTACCGACAACTTTTGCACCGGCAGCTTTTGCGAGATCCGGCATGATCTCAGGTACCGGGTTCGCCATAGCAAACAGGATTGCATCCTGGTTCATGGATGCAACCATCTCCGGGGTAACAATATTCGGGGCAGATACACCTACAAAGATGTCAGCACCTTTCAGAGCATCGGCAAGAAGACCGATCCGTCCCTCAAGATTTGTCACTTTTGTCATTTCTTTCTGCATCCAGTTAAGGTCGTTGCTTGCTTTTGTCTGCCGGGGCTACTACGATTTTTTCAGTGTCGTGCTCGAATAATCGAATGGGACAACGGAAAAAGTTAACCATTAACAGGTAAACAACGATACTTGCGGTGGCAAATATATAAAATGGAATTTTGCACTCAATTCCCCAAAACAATAGGGCATTGATACCAATTAACAGGATGGCACTGACAATCAAGATGCTTGTTCCCTCTCTATGTAGTCTTATTTTCTTTAATTTCTTCAGTCGGTTCATGATTGTATAAAACCAATTATCGTGCAAAAATAAACTTATTTTGAAAACCTTGCAAATAAAAGTTGTTAGAAATGCCTATTTCGACTTCATTTAAGATAAAAAAAGCGAATGTTGATAACTTCTTCTTTATCTTTTTGCAGGTTTTATGAAAGCAGAGTATCTTTAGACAATTTTTTAGTAGAGTAACGATTATGCAGGATTTTGTCCATTTACATGTCCATACCCAGTATTCCATCCTTGATGGCCAGGCGTCTATTCCACGTTTGGTAGACAAGGCTATGGCTGATGGAATGAAAGGTATAGCCGTAACAGACCATGGTGATATGTTCGGTATCAAGGAATTCTTCAACTATGTAAATAAGAAGAATAGCAGTACTAACAGTGAGATAAAGGATTTGAAGAAAAGAATAGCCGGACTGGAAAAAGGTACGGTGGAATGTGATAATCCCGAGACGGAACTTGTGGCATGCAAGGAAAAATTGGAAACGGCAAAGAAGAAACTGTTTAAACCGATTTTCGGTTGTGAGATGTATGTGGCGCGCCGTCGTTTATTCAACAAAGAAGGAAAACCCGATCAAAGTGGTTATCACTTGGTTGTGCTTGCTAAAAATGAAAAAGGATACCACAACCTCATAAAATTAGTATCAAAGGCATGGACGGAAGGGTTCTATATGCGTCCGCGTACTGACCGTGTGGAATTGGAAAAATACCATGAAGGGTTGATTGTCTGTACTGCGTGTATTGCCGGAGAGGTTCCTAGAAATATCATAGCTGGAAAATATGAAGAGGCTGAGGAAGCTATCCAATGGTATAAACGTGTATTCGGAGATGATTTCTATTTGGAATTGCAACGTCATAAAGCGACGGTTCCTCGTGCGAACCATGAAGCTTATAAATTGCAGCAAATTGCTAACGAAAAGCTGATAGAGTATTCTAAAAAATTCAATGTCAAGCTGGTTTGTACCAATGACGTTCACTTTGTAGATGAAGAGAATGCTGAAGCACACGACAGGCTGATCTGTCTGAGTACGGGTAAGGATTTGGATGATCCTAACCGTATGCTCTATTCAAAGCAAGAGTGGATGAAGACACGTGCCGAGATGAATGAAGTTTTCGCTGATGTTCCCGAGGCTCTTTCAAATACGGTGGATATTTGTGATCAGGTGGAATTTTATAGTATAGATCATGCACCGATTATGCCTACTTTTGCTATTCCTGAAGATTTTGGAACAGAAGAGGGATATCGGAAGAAATATACAGAAAAGGACTTGTTTGATGAGTTCACTCAAGATGAAAACGGTAACGTGGTAATGAGTGAGGAGGCCGCTAAAGCCAAAATAGAGAAACTGGGTGGCTATGACAAACTCTATCGTATTAAACTGGAAGCTGATTATCTGAAGAAATTAGCGTTGGAAGGTGCGCATAAGCGTTATGGAGAAGTATTGAGTGAGGAAGTGCAGGAACGGATCAAATTCGAACTTCATATTATGAAGACGATGGGTTTTCCCGGTTACTTCTTGATTGTGCAGGATTTTATTCGTGCCGCGCGTGAAGAATTGGATGTGTCTGTGGGACCGGGACGTGGATCGGCGGCAGGTTCTGCCGTAGCATATTGTTTGGGTATCACTAAAATAGACCCTATTGCATACGATTTGCTGTTCGAACGTTTCCTGAATCCCGACCGTATTTCTTTGCCTGATATTGATGTGGATTTTGATGATGATGGTCGTGGACGAGTATTGAATTGGGTAACTGAAAAATATGGTCAGGAAAAGGTGGCGCATATCATTACATACGGTACGATGGCAACCAAGCTGGCAATCAAGGATGTAGCCCGTGTACAGAAATTACCTTTATCGGAGTCCGACCGTTTGTGTAAGTTGGTTCCGGATAAGATTCCTGATAAAAAAATGAATTTGCCTAATGCCATAGCTTATGTTCCCGAACTACAGGCAGCGGAAGTCTCACCCGATCCTATTTTGCGTGATACGATAAAGTATGCAAAGATGTTGGAGGGGAATGTCCGTAATACAGGTGTGCATGCGTGCGGTACTATTATATGTCGAGATGATATAACGGACTGGGTGCCTGTAAGTACGGCAGATGATAAGGAAACCGGTGAAAAAATGCTGGTGACCCAGTATGAAGGTTCAGTTATTGAAGATACTGGATTGATCAAGATGGACTTTTTGGGTCTGAAGACCCTTTCTATTATCAAAGAGGCGATTGAAAATATCAAGCATAGTAAGGGGATTATCTTGGATATTGACGAGGTTGACATTTCGGATCCTCCTACTTATGCTCTTTATAGTGAAGGACGGACGATTGGTACATTCCAGTTCGAATCTGCCGGTATGCAGAAATATTTGCGGGAATTGGAACCTAGCACTTTTGAGGATTTGATTGCGATGAATGCTCTTTATCGTCCGGGACCTATGGATTACATTCCGGACTTTATCGACCGTAAGCATGGCCGTAAGCCTATTGAGTATGATATTCCTATTATGGAGAAATATTTGAAAGATACATATGGTATTACGGTATATCAGGAGCAGGTCATGCTTTTGTCACGTTTGCTGGCGGATTTTACTCGTGGCGAATCCGATGCCTTGCGTAAAGCAATGGGTAAAAAACTGAGGGACAAACTAGACCATATGAAGCCTAAGTTTATTGAAGGCGGACGGAAGAACGGTCATGATCCCAAAGTACTTGAGAAGATTTGGACGGACTGGGAAAAGTTCGCTTCTTATGCATTCAATAAATCTCATGCTACTTGTTATTCGTGGGTGGCTTATCAGACAGCTTTTCTGAAAGCAAACTATCCGGCGGAATATATGGCGGCTACGATGAGCCGGAATATTTCGAATATCACGGAAATTACTAAATTGATGGACGAGAGTAAGGCGACTGGTATCATGACCAAGGGACCTGATGTGAATGAAAGTTATCTGAAGTTTTCTGTGAATCGTAAAGGGGATATCCGTTTTGGACTGGGAGCCATTAAGGGAGTGGGGGAAAGTGCTGTGCAGTCTATCCTTGAAGAACGTGAGAGAAATGGAGAATATAAAGATATTTTCGATTTTGTACAGCGTGTAAATCTTTCGGCTTGCAATCGTAAGAATATAGAAAACTTGGCTTTGGCAGGTGCTTTTGATAGTTTCACAGGAATAAAGCGTGAAGACTTCTTTGTAAAGAACGCTAAAGATGAAACATTTACCGAAGTGTTGGTACGTTATGGGAATAAGTATCAGATGGATAAAGCCGCGGCTGCAAATTCTTTGTTTGGAGGTGAGAATCAGGTGGATATTGCTACTCCCGAAATCATTCCGTCTCCTGCATGGGGGGATTTGGAACGTTTGAATAAGGAACGTGATTTGGTAGGTATCTATCTTTCTGCCCATCCGTTGGATGAGTATGCTGTTATATTAGAGAATGTATGCAATGTCCACATGGCGGAACTTGCCGATTTAACCCCTTTGCAGAACAGAGACTTAACCATGGGAGGGATTGTGACCGCAGTGCGTGAGGGGTATACCAAGACGGGAAAACCATACGGTATTGCTAAAGTGGAAGATTATTCGGGCTCAGCAGAATTTGCTTTCTTCGGTAATGAATGGGTAGAGAAGAAGAACTTTTTTATGACCGGTATGTTTTTATTTATGCGAGGGAAATGTCAGCCAAAACAATGGCGGCAGGAAGAATGGGAGGTGAAGATAAGTACTATTGAGTTGTTACCGGAAGTAAAGGAAAAGATTATTGAGAAACTTACAGTTTCAGCTCCTTTGTCTGCATTGGATGAAGAGCTGATAACGGAGTTTTCAGCCTTAATCAAGGCACATCCCGGTAATGCAGAGCTTTATTTTCATGTGATGGATGAGGATGGACAAATGTATGTCAATCTGATGTCACGTACTATGAAAATTTCAGTTCAAAAAGAGATCATGACTTATTTAAAGAGCCAACCACAGCTCTCTTACAAAATTAATTAGTATATTTGCGCTAACATTTTAAATAACTAAGTATAATAATTATGGCACTAGAAATTAAAGATAGCAATTTTGAAGAATTGCTGGCATCAGGCAAGCCTGTAGTAGTGGACTTTTGGGCAACATGGTGTGGTCCTTGTAAAAAAATAGCTCCGGATGTTGAAGCTTTGGCAGAAGAATATAAGGATCAGGTAATAATTGGAAAGTGCGACGTGGATGATAACGACGAACTGACCGGTAAATTTGGTGTACGTAACATTCCTACTGTTCTTTTTATCAAGGACGGTGAAGTGAAAGATAAGACTGTAGGTGCAGTGACCAAAGCTCAGCTGGAAGAAAAAATAAAAGCTTTACTGTAATAAAAAGAATATTCACCCCTTTAATATATACGACTATGGGAATGGAAGACGATTTCTTATTGGAAGATGAGGATGATCAAAAAACTATAGAGTTTATCAAAAATTATCTGCCTCAGGATTTGAAAGATAAATTCACGGAGGATGATTTATATTATATCCTTGATGTGATTGTGGATTACTATACCTCCAGCGGATGCCTTGATGTACAACCTGATGAAGAGGGATACATTAACATTGATCAAGATGAAATTGTGAATTACATAGTCAAGGAAGCCAAGAAAGACGGAATGGGGCCTTATGACCCCGATGATGTATTCTTTGTAGTCCAAGGGGAAATGGAATATGGGAATTCATTGGGACAAGTGGATTAAGAAGAAAGTCTCATAATAAAATAAAAGATGCGTATCTCTATGTGGGGGATGCGCATTTTTTTATACTTGAAAACAAGGTAGTATCTACTATTAGCTCTCTTATTTCTTTTGTAAAAGAAAATAATAGAATACCTTTGTAAAAACACTCATGCTCATTTTAACTATAAAAACATTGCTTAATGGCTAAAAAGAAAAATTCCCAATTCCTACCTGGTCTTTTGGAGGATATCATGTCTTTATTGACCCCGGAAGAACAAGAAATTGCATTTGAATTGTTTAATGATGGAGCGAATCAGGTAGATGAAGAACTGTCTCATATTTATTATCATCATCAGTGTCCCGATTATAGATTGATTGCGCAGCCGATCGCATCTTATCTGATGCCTTTGTGGACGATGGATGATATGAGTAGTCTGTCACCGGCTGAAATCTACTCTTCTTGTGCTGTTATTCCACAAGAAACATTGGAACGAGATCTCCGCAATTTTATCTTTAATATCTTTGTCGTATATCGGAAAATGCCCGAAAAATGTTATTCATATAGAATGTGGTATGCATTAGGAATAATGGAGCATTTTCGTATGGAACATTGTTTGGATATTGTTTTGGAAGTGCTGCGGCAAGATTTGGATTTTTATGATTTTTATTTCGGTTATTTGTATGAAACAATGTTGTCTGCCATTACCTATCAATTGGGACAGAATCAATTAGATGTCTTGATGGACTTTATGAAAGAGCCCGGACTGCTTCCTATGTCTAAATATAGAGTTATTGAAGCTGTTGCTCATATTGTGATAACTCATCCTGACAGAAGAGAGGAAGTGATGGATTGGTTTGGTAATTTGTTGAGTTATTATTTTGATGTACTGAAAGAGCAGAAGAATGATATTTGTTCTACTTTGCTGCTTGATCATGTTACAGCTTGCATGATGGATATTCGCGGGGTAGAAACTTTACCTATTTTGCAAAAGATTTATCGGACTTATCATATTAAACCTTATGGTATTCCAAGTATTAATGAACTAAAGAAAAAAATGCCTTATGCGGAAATGCATGGGTTGGAAATGGAACGGGTAGAGGATTATCTAGTTGAAGTTTTCGAGGTTGCTACTGACGAGGAAGAAGATGAGGAGATTTATGATGATCCGCTTTATATGGAGGATCAGCCTGCTAAAAAATTTAGAATAAAAATAGAGTTGAAAGACTCTGAACCATTAGTCTGGCGCATATTGGAGGTTCCTTCGAATATTTGTTTGGAAAGATTTTCTGAGGTGGTAGAAGTGGCAATGGGATGGGATGGTTATCATTTGCATCGTTTTATTAAGGGGAACACTTATTATCTTCCTCCCAAAGATCGGGCAGATGATTGTTTTTTTGAGGGTGTACCCAAACAGTTTGATTCCGGTATGCTTTCTTTAGGTGAATTATTAAGTCGTAAGGGATCAAAAATTAAGTATGAATATGATTTCGGTGATAGTTGGATACATGAAATTATATTAGAATCCTGCCAGTCCTATAAGAAAGAGGAAATTCCGGTTATAGCCTTGTTGGATGGTGAAAATGCTTGTCCGCCAGAAGATTGTAATGGCATATGGGGGTATAGGAAAATGCTGAAAGCTTTAGAAAAGCCTCGCTCTAAAGCTGCGCGTGAATATAAAGAATGGTTGGGGTATAATTTTGATCCTACTGAATTTGATCTTGATGAAACTAGGGGGCTGTTGGCTGAAATTGTAGATTGATTTGGATTTTTGTTATAACAGGGGGCGGGTGGAAATCCTGCTCTTTCCTAAAAAACTTGTTTTATGTCTGTGGATAGGGGAATGTAATATCCACAGATTTTGTTCACTATGTGTTTATACGATGCCTTGTACATTCAAAAAGAAATAAATGCCTGTAGCTATCATTAATAGTCCTAATATAGCATAGAAAAGTCGTGCACGCTGACGCCCTGCATTACTGACAATGAACTGTGTGTTGTGTGCGGTAAAGAACCACTCCCAATTAAATAAGGCTGCCAGAACGGACAATAGTCCTACCAATACGAATATGGCTTGGATCAGATAATGCATTCCCATAATTTAATGAATTTGGCTGTAGGGGCAGATTTTGTTCGTCCCTACAGTGAATATTTTTCTTTTATTCAGCTTCAAAGTGCATGATGCGGCTTCCATCTTCAGATTCTTCAATCTCGACTTTTACAGCATTGCCAGGCAAAAGTTCTTCTACCAGTTCCGGCCATTCGATGAAGCAGAGGGCACCGCTATAGAAATAATCCTCATATCCCATGTCGTATACTTCGTCCAGTTTCTTGATACGATAGAAATCAAAATGGTAAATAAGTTCACCGGTTTCATCCGAACGGTATTCGTTGACAATGGCAAAAGTTGGCGAGTTGATGACATCTGTTACCCCCAGCTCTTCGCATACAGCTTTGATAAATGTTGTTTTACCGGCTCCCATCTTTCCGTAGAAAGCAAAAACGGTATTATCACCCATAGCTGCGATGAATTGTTTGGCAGCTTCGTGGATAGAGTCTAAAGAATTGATTTTAATTTCCATATCCATTGGTTTGATTGAGTTTCTTTTGTTTGCAAAGGTACATGCTTTTCCCCATTTTGCAAAAAGTATAGATGAGGATTGAAAAAAAGATTATTGCTGCACCCGAAGGAACTTGTAATTTATAAGAAATGAACAGTCCGCCTAAACAACCTGCATAACCGGTGATGACAGACCACCAGATAATTTTCTTGAAACTATGGGTAAACAAATTGGCGGTCATTTGCGGTAAAGTCAGCAGGGAAATGGCAAGTACTATACCTACCATGCGGAGGCATGATACGATGGTCAGTGCGATGAACATCATCAGAATATATTCAAATAAAGCTACCGGTATACGTTGGGAACGGGCGAATTCCCGGTCGAAAGCGATGCAAATGATAGGATTCAGAAATAAAGTGAAGAATAGTGTCAGCAGCACGGAAAGAATGGCAAGTAACAGAATATCTGTGGGCGTAATGGTCAGAATGTTGCCGAACAGAAAGGCGGATAAATCGGGAGTGAATCCTGGAGCTAGAAAGCTAAAGATAATACCTACTGCCATACCGAAAGTCCAAAACACGGCGATAGCGGAATCTTCGCGCATATCTTTCCGTTTGCTTAACCATTCTACCCCAAAGGAAGAGAGTACGGAGAAGATTGCAGCAGATAATAGAGGGGAGATTCCTGCGTATAATCCTAGGCCGATACCTCCAAAAGAGGCGTGGGTAATTCCTCCACTGATGAATACCAAACGGCGCGTCACAATGTATGTGCCGATAATGCCACAGGCAATGCTGGCAAACAAGCTTCCTAGCAAGGCATGTTGGAAGAAAGTATAATGCAAAAGTTCTAATATATCCATATTTTTTTTCAGTGGTTTTTATTCAAATGGAAACTTTGCTTGGTGTAGGCGGATTATTTGAATCTTCGTTCACCTACAATCAGGAAAAGCTCGTCTTTCAACTCGTCCGGCAGTTCTATTCCACGCAATTGCAGGCTACGGCTCCATCCGGCTACTTCATCTTCTTTACAAGTGTACATGATTTCCCGAAATTCTTCCACTTCTTCTTCATTATAACCATTTGAGGGACGGCCGCGAAAGCGGTCCAGTTCCTCGTCATCATAATATTCTATTTTTTTGCTGACAGCGGCAAGCAGGCTTTCTTTTTCACAAATTTCATGTTGCCCACAACATTCAGCGTCTGCTTCCACTATTTCGGGAGCAGCCTTCAATTCTCCGCTTTCTATCTTTTTTTGTATCTGGCGGTTGTGTAAAACTCCCACTGTCATGGCGATACCTGCCAAAATAATCAGACCAATAATAAGTATGAGCATAACTTTATACCTCCTCTATTATAAAACCAGCTTTCTTTAAATCTTCCCAATAGTAAGGATAGGATTTTGAAACGACCTGTGGATTGTTAATCCGGATTTCGGGCATTACTACACAAGTCGGAGCGAATGCCATAGCCATACGGTGGTCCTCATAAGTGTCAATGGCAACATCAGCGGTCATTTCACATCGTTCACCTTCCCAAGACAGAATACGATCATCTGTTTCATGAAGTATATATCCTAGCTTTCCCATTTCTTGTA
>OKRY01002890.1_pt1 | contig 13055 bp, 11 predicted proteins | sample 1601121 | NCBI WGS metagenome assembly OKRY01 (sample SAMEA3541546, study PRJEB24748) | human gut metagenome | biome: human gut; feature: human-associated habitat; material: faeces | place: China | collected 2012
CACCGAGAAATGCTTGTAGAACAGCGTAAGCAGCTAATAACAGCCGACAAGAGCGAGGATTGTCGTCCTATCAGAAGTCTTGCCGTCAAGCGAAGCATGGACCGTATCAAAGAGATGTTGGATACGGAAATTGCAGAGACGGAAAAAGAAATGTTGAAAGTCATAAATGGACATGAGAGCATTCACCACAACTATGAGCTTGTTAAAAGTGTCGATGGAGTTGGGCTGATTACCGCAGTAGAACTATTGGTAAAAACAGAGAATTTCACAAAAATAACTACAGCGCGCCAATATGCTGCTTATGCAGGAACTGCGCCATACGAAAAATCATCGGGGAAAATGGACAAGGGAGCACATATATCCAAGATTGGTAATAGACGGTCAAAGACCTTGTTGTACATCTGCGCAGAAAGCGCCAGATTGCACAACAAGGAGATTAAACTGTATTACGAGAGACGTACTTTAATAGATAAAAAGCCGCGTCATTATGTACTAAATGCCATAGCAAACAAGTTGCTAAGGATCATATTCACCCTCGTGGAAAAAGGTGAATACTATGACGCAAACTTCATCAGGCAAGACCCAAGGGTCGTTAAACATAATTAACGTTAAAAAATACGCTCAAAGCTTGCTCAATTAGAGTAAAACAGGGCGTGTGGAGTTTACGGTCGGAAAACATGGATTGAAAAATGACCATGACCGAAAAGACAAAAAAAACACGGGGAAAACAGCAGAAAAGTGGGGTTTTGATGCAAATAGTGTTAAAAACACACTATAGAAGAAAAAAAGTTGGGGAAAAGTATTGTGGTTTCAAAATAAAGTTGTAATTTTACACCCAAAATTAGTAAACAACATTAAAGCAACCTAGAAATGAACAACGTAAAGAACCTTTTTATGGGAGTTGGTTTCGCAGCAGTCGCTACCCTCTCAGCATGTTCTTCAAGCAGCAATGCTAGTTTAACACAGTCAGGCTTGAATCCAGCAGACTTCGATTCTACTGTTTTGGGCAAGAAGACTGAGTTAGTTACCCTCAAGAATGCCAATGGCATGGAGGTTTGCCTCACCAATTATGGTGGTCGTGTAGTTTCCATCTCTGTTCCTGACAAGGATGGCAAGCCTACAGATGTTGTGCTCGGCTACGACAACATCCACCAGTATGCAGACACCCTCAACTCTCCTTCTGATTACGGATCTTCAGTAGGTCGTTACGCCAACCGTATCAAGGACTCCAAGTTGACTCTTGCTGGCAAGATATATAATCTGAAGCCAAACGACAATGGCAACTGTCTTCACGGCGGTGGTGCTACCGGTTGGTTGAACCAGGTTTACGATATTACAGCGAAGAATGATTCTTCTGTAACCTTCACTATCCAGGCAAAGGATGGCGAGAATGGTTTCCCTGGCAATGTTACAGCAACAGCAAAATATACGGTAAAGAGCAATAATACACTCGACATCGAGTTTGGTGCTACAACCGATGAGGAGACCGTGGTTAACATGACCAACCACAGTTACTTCAACTTGAATGGCGATCCATCCAAGGAAGGTTTCGACCAGGTAATGTACATCAATGCAGATAAGTTCACACCTGCAGATTCACTCTACATTCCAACAGGTGAAATCAAGGACGTAGAAGGAACTCCAATGGACTTCCGTACTCCTACCGAGATTGGCAAGAAGGTAGATTACAGCTTCGACCAGATCAAGAACGCTACAGGTTACGACCACAACTGGTGTCTGAACACCTATAAGGATGGCAAGGGCGACGACAAGACCGTCTGCGCAAGCCTCTACTCACCAAAGAGCGGAATCCTCCTCGAGGTTTTCACCAATGAGCCAGGAATCCAGGTTTATACAGGTAACTTCCAGGGAACAGGTATTGCCTGCAAGCACGGAATCAAGTATCCTAAGCACGTGAGCGTCTGCTTCGAGAGTCAGAAGTATCCTGATTCACCTACCAAGATTGCCCAGGGCGTAAAGGGATGGACAGATGCAACCTTGAAGCCAGGAAAGAAGTACTACTCTCACCTCGCTTACAAGTTCAGCATTAAGAAGTAAGGAAGGCAATGCGGCGGATTGCAAATCCACCGAAACCTACGGGATAAAACTTCCGGAATGACTACGGGAGGCATCCAATAAAAGAAAGAATAAACAAACAATAAATAAACAAACAATCTTATAGTAATTATGAATTGGAATTCAACAGAATTCGTATGGCTTGATTGGGCAGTACTCGCCATTGGTGTAATCGGCGTAATCTGGGCTGTCTGGCATGCGATCGTGAAAGACAGAAAGGCTCAGCAAGGAGAAGACTCTTCAGCTTACCTCTTCGGTAAGGGTGAGCCATGGTATGTAATCGGTATGGCTATCTTCGCAGCCAACATCGGTTCTGAGCACCTCGTGGGTCTTGCTGGTACTGGCGCCAAGAGCGGTGTAGGTATGGCTCACTGGGAGATGCAGGGTTGGATGATTCTCATCCTCGGTTGGTTGTTCGTACCATTCTATCAGTTGCTCATTAACAAGATGGGTAAGATCATCACCATGCCTGACTTCCTGAAGTTCCGCTACACTCAGCGTACAGGTTCATGGCTCTCTATCATCACACTCGTTGCTTACATCCTCACCAAGGTGAGCGTTACCGCACTTACAGGTGGTATTTTCTTCGAGTATCTCTGGGGCTTGAACTTCTGGGTAGGTGCTATCGGTTTGATCATCCTCACCACTGTCTTCACCGTATTCGGCGGTATGAAGGGTGTGATGACTCTGTCAACCATCCAGACTCCTATCCTCGTCATCGGTTCATTCCTCGTGCTCTTCCTCGGTCTCTCTACCCTCGGCGGTGGAAGCATCTCTGCAGGTTGGGCTGACATGATGGACTACTGCGGCAAGTTGAACAACGGCTATGGTACAACCCACATGTTCCACTGGGAGGCAGGTGACTCTATGTATCAGGAGTATCCTGGTTTCGTAGTATTCATCGGTGCAACCATCATCGGTTTCTGGTACTGGTGTACTGACCAGCACATCGTTCAGCGTGTACTCGGTCAGGTTCCTGGCGAGAGCAACGTAGAAGTAATGAAGCGTGCTCGCCGCGGTACAATCGCAGCCGGTTTCTTCAAGGTTCTCCCTTGCTTCATGTTCCTCATTCCAGGTATGATTGCAGCAGCCTTGGCTCAGAAGGGCGCTATCCAGATGAACGAGACTGACGCAGCCTTCGCCATCATGGTAAAGACCGTTCTTCCTGCAGGTATTAAGGGAATCGTAACCATCGGTTTCATCTGCGCATTGGTTGCTTCATTGGCAGCATTTTTCAACAGCTGTGCTACCCTCTTCACCGAGGACTTCTACAAGCCATTGAAGAAGGGAATGTCTGAGGCTCACTACGTACTCGTTGGCCGTATCGCTACAGTAGTAGTTGTAGTTCTCGGTTTCGCCTGGTTGCCAATCATGATGAAGATGGACACCCTTTACAACTATCTCCAGGGAATCCAGTCACTCCTCGCTCCAGCCATGGTAGCTGTATTTGCGATGGGTATTTTCTTCAAGAAGATTACTCCAAAGGCAGGTGAATACACCATGATCACCGGTTTCCTCATCGGTATGCTCCGCCTCGTTACCAATGTCATTACCGATACTGGTAAGGCAACAATGGATGGTGCATTCTGGGATTATACCGCATGGTTCTGGCAGACCAACTGGCTCGTATTCGAGTGCTGGCTGCTCGTCTTCCTCATCATCTTTATGGTAGTAGTGAGCTGCTTCACTCCAGCCCCAAGCAAGGAGCAGGTAGAGGCAATCACCTTCACATCCGACTTCAAGAAGTCTATCCGTGAGAGCTGGGGTGCGTTCGATATCATTGGTACACTCGTAGTAATCGGCCTCTGCGCTGCATTCTACGCTTACTTCTGGTAAAATATAGAAAGTTAGGAGTTAGAAGTTGGAAGGATGGGATTTTCCTTTAGTGTGTAATAGTTAGCAGGTTCCTTTCTTCTCCTTCTGACTCCCAACTTCCCTAAAGAATCTCTTTAGCGACAAGGCTCCCTTTTAGAAGCTCAGTAAGAAGTGCATCCTGAAGCGCAGCCATAAGCCGAAGCGACCAAAACTATCAATCAAATTCATTGAATCTTAACATCAAAATCAACACGACCATGACGCAGTTTTATAATGAATACTCCAAGGTTCTGGTTTCCGTGGATTGCATTATCTTCGGATTTAGCGGCAACAGCCTTCAAGTTCTGATAGGCAAACGAAAAATGGACCCGGGACGCGGCGAATGGTCACTCTATGGTGGTTTCGTTGGAGCCAACGAAAATCTAGAGGACGCTGCAAACAGAGTCATCCTGGATCTAACAGGAATGAAGAACCTTTATATAAGACAAGTGGGTGCATTCGGCCGAATCGACCGTGACCCAGGTGAGCGAGTTATCTCCATCGCCTATTGCGCCCTCATCAATGTGGTAGATTACGATGATAGTCTCCGCATCGAACACGGTCTGGAATGGGTAAGTCTGAATGAGCTTCCAGAACTCTATTCCGACCACCGTATCATGATTCACGACGCCATCTGTCAGATCCGCCGTCGCATCAATCATGAGCCTCTGAGCTTCAAGCTCCTCCCCGACCTCTTTACGCTGACTCAGCTTCAGCACGTGTTCGAGGCTGTATTGGGAGAGGAGATAGACAAGCGCAACTTCCGCAAGCGCGTGAAGGATATTGACTTTATCGAGAAGACAGAACTCATCGATAAGATTACTTCGAAACGAGGCGCTGCCCTCTACCGCTTCAACAAGAAAGCATACGAGGAAGACCCATCGTTCAACTTGAAATAGAAAACAAACAATTCCTTGCAGGAATCATCTTATCGGATTTCATCAAGAAAAAAGATGATGGATGGTTCTTGCAGAAGGAACTCCAGATATAGAAGCAAATAAACAAACAACTTTAACGAAATATATTATGTTAGAAGAATTAAAAGAAAAAGTGTTCAAGGCAAACCTTGACCTGGTGAAGCACAACCTCGTGCTCTTTACATGGGGAAATGTGAGCGGAATCGACCGTGAGAAGGGTCTGGTTGTCATCAAGCCATCAGGTGTTGACTACGACACTATGAAGGCGAGCGACATGGTGGTTGTTGACCTGGAGACCGGCAAGGTTGTTGAAGGCGACCTGAATCCATCTTCAGATACTCCTACCCACCTGGTGCTCTACCGTGCATTCCCAGAGTTGGGCGGTGTGGTTCATACCCACTCTACCTACGCTACAGCCTGGGCTCAGGCTGGATTGGACATCCCTAACATCGGTACTACTCACGCAGACTATTTCCACGACTGCATTCCTTGCACCGATGCAATGACAGAGGATATGATGGCCGAGTATGAGCACAATACAGGTGTAGTAATCGTTGACAGATTCAAGAAGGACAACATCAACCCGGTTCACACTCCAGGCGTACTGGTCAAGAATCACGGTCCTTTCACATGGGGTAAGGATGCTGATCAGGCTGTCTATCACGCAGTGGTAGCCGAGCAGGTGGCAAAGATGGCGTTCATCTCTTTCAGCGTGAATCCAAACACCACCATGAACCCATTGCTCGTAGAGAAGCACTTCAACCGCAAGCACGGTCCTAACGCTTACTACGGACAGAAGAAGCACTAATATTAAAAAGATTTTCAATAACAATATTTAAAAACAACAAACAATCATGATTAAAGCATTTGAGAATTTAGAGGTATGGTTTGTAACTGGTGCACAGCTTCTTTACGGAGGAGAGACAGTTAAGATAGTAGATGGTCACTCAAAGGACATGGTAGATGGTCTGAACAACAGTGGCATCATTCCAATCAAGGTAGTTTACAAGGGCACAGCCAACTCTTCTGCAGAGGTAGAAGCCGTGATGAAGGCTGCCAACAACGACGTTAAGTGCGTAGGTATCATCACTTGGATGCACACCTTCTCTCCAGCTAAGATGTGGATCAAGGGCTTGCAGGCTCTCGAGAAGCCTCTCCTCCACTTCCACACTCAGTACAACGCAGAACTCCCTTGGGATTCTATCGATATGGACTTCATGAACCTCAACCAGTCTGCTCATGGTGACATCGAGTTCGGTCACATCTGCACCCGTATGCGCATCCCTAGAAAGGTTGTTGTAGGTTACTGGAAGAGCGAAGAGGCTCAGAAGCAGATTGCTACATGGGCTCGCGTAGCTGCAGGTGTTGCAGATGCTCACAACGTACGCTGCCTGATGTTCGGTATGAATATGAACAACGTAGCCGTAACTGATGGCGACCGCGTAGAGTTCGAGCAGCGCATGGGTTACCACGTAGATTACTACCCTGTATCTTCACTCATGGAGTACTTCAAGAAGGTAACAGATGCTGAGGCAGATGCTCTCGTTGAGGAGTACAAGAAGGAGTACACCATCAAGATTGATGAGTCTGGCGAGGAAGTTTACTGGGAGAAGGTGAAGAACGCAGCTAAGGCTGAGATCGCTCTCCGCCGTGTATTGAAGGATGAGAATGCAGTAGCATTCACAACCAACTTTGATGACCTCGGTGACGCTAATATCGACGATCCTAACTTCTGCGGTTTCGACCAGATTCCAGGTTTGGCTTCACAGCGCCTGATGGCAGAGGGTTACGGTTTCGGTGCAGAGGGTGACTGGAAGACAGCTTGCCTCTACCGCACACTCTGGGTAATGAACCAGGGCTTGGAGAAGGGTTGCTCATTCCTTGAGGACTACACACTCAACTTCGCTGAGGACCGCACATCTAGCCTCCAGAGCCACATGCTCGAGGTTTGCCCATTGATTGCTTCAGACAAGCCAAAGCTCGAGGTTCACTTCCTCGGCATCGGTATCCGCAAGCAGCAGACAGCTCGCCTCGTGTTCACTTCTAAGACCGGCAAGGGTGTTAAAGCAACCGTAGTTGACCTCGGCAACCGTTTCCGTCTCATCGCAAGTGAGGTAGAGTGCATCGAGCCAAAGGCAATGCCTAAGCTCCCTGTAGCTTCAGCACTCTGGGTTCCACAGCCAACCTTCGAGATTGGTGCAGGCGCTTGGATCCTCGCTGGTGGTACTCACCACAGTGCGTTCTCTTACGACATCACTGCTGAGTACTGGGAGGACTTCTGCGAGATTCTGGGTATTGAGTTCGTCAACATCGACAAGAACACAACTATCAGCAGCTTCAAGCAGCAGCTCCGCAACAATGAGATTTACTACATGCTCAACAAGGCGTTGAGATAATTTAAGTAAAGAGTGAAGAACGAAGAGTGAAGAATCCGATTGATTTTCATGGCTTTGTCCTTTGTTCTTTACATAAAAAAATGAAAATATAATGAGCGCAAAAACTATTATAGAATCAGGTAAGGCCATTCTCGGTATCGAGTTTGGCTCTACCCGAATCAAGGCTGTCTTGATCGACACCGACAACAACCCTATCGCACAGGGTAGCTTTGAGTGGGAAAACCAGTTGGTTGATGGCCTCTGGACTTACAGCATCGACACCATCTGGAAAGGTTTGCAGGATTGCTACGCTGACCTCCGCAAGAACGTGAAGGCAGAGTACGACTGCGAAATCAAGCAGTTGGCTGCCATCGGTATTTCTGCGATGATGCACGGCTACATGGCTTTCGGCAAGGATGAGAACATCCTCGTTCCTTTCCGCACCTGGCGCAACACCAACACCGCCCAGGCAGCAGCCGAGCTTTCAGAGCTCTTCCACTTCAACATCCCACTGCGTTGGAGCATCTCTCACGTTTACCAGGCTATCCTCAACGGTGAGGAGCACATCAATAAGATTGACTTCCTGACCACTCTCGCCGGCTACATCCACTGGCAGCTCACTGGCAAGAAGGTTCTGGGCGTAGGCGACGCATCAGGTATGCTCCCTATCGATTCAAACACCAACAACTACGATGCTGAGATGGTAGCCAAGTTCGACAAGCTCATCGAGCCTAAGAACCTGGGCTGGAAGATTCTCGACATTCTCCCTGAGATTTTGAACGCAGGTGAAGATGCTGGCGTTCTGACCGAGGAAGGTGCCAAGAAGCTCGACCCATCTGGCACACTCCAGGCTGGTGCTCCTCTCTGTCCTCCTGAGGGCGATGCTGGTACAGGTATGGTAGCTACCAATGCCGTTCGCCAGCGCACTGGTAACGTAAGTGCAGGTACTTCTTCTTTCTCTATGATCGTGTTGGAGAAAGCCTTGAGCCAACCTTACGAAGTCATTGATATGGTGACAACTCCAGACGGAAGTCCTGTTGCCATGGTTCACTGCAACAACTGTACTTCCGACCTCAATGCATGGGTAGGACTGTTCAAGCAGTACCAGGAGTTGCTCGGTGTTCCTGTAGATATGAATGAGGTATTCGGCAAGCTCTACAACCACGCTCTCGAGGTACTGACTTTTCTCTATCTTCATCAGTATTATATACAAAATGTAGGCCTTTTGTTAATGCAAAAAGCCCTTTTCCTGCTGACCATAATGTGAAAATAATTGATATAGATATTGTACCTATTGATTTTGAATATACTTCCCTTACAATTCCAATAATAAATTCGTTCATACTTGATGGAATTATTTTTGAAATTACATCAAATAATGTTTGTTGTTCAATATTTGTATATTGAATAAGTGTTATCAACAAGATTACAAACGGTATAAATGAAAGTATTGTGTAATATGAACATTGTGCCGAATACTCACTTATATGGTCATCACCACTATTTTTTAAAATCACATTAAATTGTTTCATTCTTTTAGAAATCCTCAACTTTAATTTTTCCATAATATTTCATCCTCTATTTTTTGTCTTTTGATTTTTTTGATAAATCTTTCAAATCTCCGACCTTTTCTTTTATTTCTTTTTTCTGACGTTCTACACTTTCTTTAAATTCATCTGTCTGTTCTACAACCTGCCTTTTTATTTTATCTTTTTTCTCTTTAATTTTTACTTTAATTGATTGAATTTTTGGATATGATTCTAACAATCTTCTATATAATCCAGATTTGTTTAATAAAGCTTCTTTTACTCTATTTGTAATTTCTTCTGTATTATCAAGGCTTTTTCCAAATTCTTTTGTTGTTTTTCCAACATAACTAATTACATTTGTTGAAATTATATTATCTAATACAAATATTACAAGCAATACCCAAAATACTATATTTAGTGCTGTCTCAGGTAATGATTCAATTGCTCCTAATAAGAATGGATTTGATACATACATTATAAACATTCCTAGCAATCCAAACGGAATTATAGTATTTAAACATACTCTTCCATTTATATTGAATTTTCTTTGGCTATAATCCCACCATCTTGCATGATATATTTTTTCCATAAAATAACTTGTTAGATATTCTAGTGTTCCGCACACTAGTATTGCCATTACAAATAATGCAAATGGGTCTGATACATATTTTTTAAGTAAAAATGTTATTAAAATTGCTCCTGTTCCATATATTGGACAATATGGTCCAACTAAAAATCCTCTGTTTATAAATCTTTTATATTGTATTAATTTTCCAATTACTTCCATGCACCATCCTGCAAATGAATATGTTAAAAATAGTAAAAAATATACTCTTATATCTATTCCAAATATTATCATTTTTTTCCTCCATTTTTTGTCAAAAATGCGATCTATTTTTAAAGATTTATTATTTATTCTTTCTATCTAAAAAGTTTTCCTATTTTGACAAGTTTTAAATTTCTATTCTATCTGTAAACTTGTTCTTTACAGATAATTTCAATAATTTATTTTCTTCTTTTTCTAATTTAGGGTCATTACTTACAACCTTAATAGCCGCCTCCTGAGCCAATTTCAAAATATCCATATCTGTAAACAAATTAGCAATCTTAAAATCAGGAATTCCATGTTGCATTGTACCAAAGAAATCTCCAGAGCCTCTCAACTCTAAATCTTTCTGAGAAATAAGAAAACCATCATTTGTCTCACACATAATCTTCATTCTCTCTTTTGTATTTTGCCCCTTGCCTTTAAATTTTAGCACACAATATGATTTATACTCACCACGGCCAACTCTTCCCCTTAATTGATGTAATTGTGCCAATCCGAATCTTTCTGCATCTTCAATTACCATTATATTTGCATTTGGTACATCAACACCAACCTCAATAACAGTCGTAGAAATAAGTATATCAATTTCCTTGTTTTTGAATCTCTCCATTATTTCATCTTTATCTTTTGGCCTCATTTTACCATGTATGTACTCAACTCTATAATCAGGAAAAGTCTCTTCTTTGCATTTTTCATATAAAGTTGTAACAGCTTTCAAGTCTGTATCCTCTTCTTCACTTTCTTCAACTAATGGACATACGATGTAAGCTTGTCTACCTTCATCAATCTGTTTTTTTATAAAATTATTAATTCTTTCTTCCATTCTATTTGTAACAGCAAATGTTTCTATTGTTTTTCTATTAGGTGGAAGCTCATCAATTATTGATATATCCAAATCTCCATATAAAATTAATGCAAGAGTCCTTGGGATTGGTGTTGCTGACATTACTAGCACATCTGGGTTCTGACCTTTTTGTGCAATTTTTGTTCTTTGCTTTACACCAAATCTATGTTGTTCATCTGTAACAACTAACCCTAAATTTTTAAACTCTACATTTTCTTCTAGCATAGCATGTGTTCCAATTAATATATCAATCTTACCATTTTTCAATCTTTCTAAAATATCTTCCTTTTTCTTTTTGCTAATACCTGATATCAACAATTCACATTTAATATTAAATTGATTTAGCATTTTTTCAAAATTTACCATATGTTGTGTTGCTAGAATTGCAGTTGGAGCTAGGATTGCTGTTTGATATCCAGATTTTACAGCTTTATATGCCGTAATCATTGCAACAACAGTTTTTCCAGATCCAACATCTCCTTGCAAAAGTCTATTCATTGATTTTTCTGATTCCATATTTTCATCAATTTCCTGTAACACTCTCAGCTGAGCTTTTGTTAATTGAAATGGTAATGTATTTATTACATCTGACATTTTTACATTTTTATCAAATTTTATTCCCTTTTTATCTGTTAAATTGCTATTTTTTAATTGTAATAATGCTAATTGGGTTGATAACAATTCTTCAAAAACTAGTCTTTTTCTGGCTTTTTTGAAATTATCAAAGTCTTTTGGAAAATGTATATCATAATTCGCCCTGTTTGCATTTTCTAATTTGTATTCATTTAAAATATAGTCTGGTAAAGTCTCTGGCATACCACCTTGTTCTTGAACCTTTTGTAGTCCATTTTCAATTATTTTTCTCAATGTATTTTGTGTTAAACTAAATGTTAATGGATAAATAGGTATTATTTTTCCAGTATTATTTGAATTTTCTATTTCATCAAATACAGGAGCATTCATACTTACCTTTCCATATTGAAATTCTATTTTTCCATAGAATCTATATCTTTTTCCGAGTTTGAAATTTAGACTTTAAATATGGTTGATTGAACCAAGTTATTACTGCTTGTCCTGTTTCATCCATAACCAATAGTCTTTGCATTGTTCTTCCTTTGCTTATTCTGCTATCTACTAATCTTGACATTGCTACTGCTTCTATTAATGCAATTTCTCCATTTGTACATTCACATATATTTTTTGGTTTACTTCTGTCTTCATATCCTCTTGGATAATATGTGATTAGGTCTTTTATAGTGAATATTCCTATTTTGTTTAATAGTGTAACCCTATTGGGTCCTACTCCTTTTACATATTTTACATCTTCTGTTAAATCCATATTTTCTCTCCATATAATTTTTAGGTTAGATTTTCAATAATTTAAAATCTAATCCATCACTGCTAACTAATTTATATTCTATTCCATCAACATTTCCTTCTACTGCATCTAAAATTGAGTTTGCATGTAAATGTCCATAATAACATCTTTTAATATTGTATTTTTTCAACATATTTGTATATTCTGTATTCATATAGTTTTTCGTTAATGGTGGATAATGCATAAATACTATTATTTCTTTATCTTCTCCATGTTTTTGAATTCCATCTTTTATTGATAGTTCTAATCTTGCTACTTCTCTTTTTGTTAGTCGTATATCTTCTTGTATGTTCCAGCCTTTTGTTCCTGCTATTATTTTATTTTCATATTCATAGCTATTATTATATAAAAAATCAATGTTTTTGAAACTTTTTTCTTCTATGTATTTTCTCATACTTGTTACTGTTGTCCACCAATACTCGTGATTTCCTTTAAGCATTATTTTTTTTCCTGGCAAACTATTTAAATATTCAAAATCTTTTAATGTATCTTTTAAATACATTGCCCACGAAAAGTCTCCTGGATGAATTACAGTATCATCTGGTTTTACTTTAGATATCCAGTCATTTTTTATTTTTTCTTCGTGATTATTCCAATTTTCTCCAAATATATTCATAGGCTTTGGATTTTCAAATGATAGATGTAAATCTCCTATTGTATATATCGCCATAATTCATCCCTCCTTTTTTTGTATTTGGGACGGTTCCAAATGCTAAAAATTATAATTTCAAATTAGGTACTGCATTCAAATCCAATTCATCTATTTTTCCATTAATAAAATTATAATACCCAGCCGAACCAATCATTGCAGCATTATCAGTACATAGCTTTAAATCTGGCATATATACTTTTAAATCATCACTTTGTAATTTTAAAATTTCACTTCTTATATATGAATTAGCCGATACCCCACCTGCTATTGCTAAACTTTTCATTCCAGTTTGTTCTATTGCTTTTCGTATATTTTCTATTAAAACCTCTGTTACTGTTTTCTCAAAACTTGCACATAAATCTGCTTTATTTATATCTTTAGTATTATGATTTATATTTATTACCGCTGTCTTTATTCCACTAAAACTAAAGTCCAATGAATTCTCAAAATGTGTTTTTGGAAGCTTTATATTAGGAGTTCCCGTTTTTGCAAGTTTGTCAACTTTAGGTCCTCCTGGGTAATCTAGTCCTACCACTCTTGCAACTTTGTCAAATGCTTCTCCTATAGCATCATCTCTTGTTTTTCCAAGGACTTCGAATTC
>OKRY01002892.1_pt1 | contig 13041 bp, 13 predicted proteins | sample 1601121 | NCBI WGS metagenome assembly OKRY01 (sample SAMEA3541546, study PRJEB24748) | human gut metagenome | biome: human gut; feature: human-associated habitat; material: faeces | place: China | collected 2012
GGAAGGTACAAATGAACTGTCGGCTGTTTTTCACAGCATGAAAATTATACCACAGAAAATCAGTTTGTCAAATTGGTTTTTCTATTTTAACGAAATGGTATCCTATTTCCCATATTCTATTCTCCCAGGAAATATCTTCCGTAAGCATCTGCTGCCTTAATTGCTGCGCATACAGTCTCAGGTGTCACCTCAAATGGCATGTTATGAAGTGTATCATTCTCTGCACAAGCTGCTGTCGCAACTGCCATAAGCTTCTCGTCTGTCACTTCTGTGATACCAAGTTCTTTTAATGTAACAGGAAGTCCCAGTTCAATGCACCAATCTATAATATCTTCCAGTTCTTCTGCCGGAATGTCTTCAATGGTTGGAGCACCGCCGTCCGGTCCCCAAGAATATTTCTTCATTAAAAGTACATCAATCAACGAATTGAAGTCAGGTCCTGTACTAAGCGGATACTGAACCGGAACAACTTTAGAACCATAATTCTCTTTCAACTGTTCAAGCACATGGTCAAAATCGCATTTTTCACTATCCAACTGGTTTACCAGGAAAATCACCGGCTTACCCAGTTTTTCAGTATAACGGAAGTGATTCTGTGTACCCACTTCCGGACCATATTGCCCGTTCAACAACAAAATGGCTGTATCAGTCACATTCAATGCGGTAATGGCAGCTCCCACGAAGTCATCACTTCCCGGACAGTCGATAATATTCAACTTCTTTCCGTTCCATTCTACATGATATACAGTAGAAAATACCGAATATCCGTATTCCTGCTCTACCGGGAAATAATCACTCACCGTATTCTTGGCAGTAATTCTTCCGCGACGTTTTATAATACCACTCTCATAGAGCAAAGCTTCTGTGAGAGTGGTTTTACCTGAGCCATCATTACCGAGAAGGGCAATGTTCTTGATTTCGTTTGTTTGATATACTTTCATGGTATTTCAAGATTTAGTTTAGTAACGAAAGGATATGCTTTTCATATCTCTTATTTTTTAACGAAGCGCAAATTAGAGATTATAATTCAGAAAAACAATAAAAAGTTTCGTGTTACTAAACTATGTTTTCAGACATACAAAATCTGTATTCCTTCTTTCCTCCCATAAATTATCCGTATCTTTACACCCGTAAAACAACTTCTTACAGTAGATTAATTATGGCTGGAATCTATCTTCATATCCCTTTTTGCAAACGACGTTGCATTTACTGCGACTTCTTTTCTACAACAGAAAATGATAAAAAAAGCACATACGTACAGGCTCTGTCCAAAGAACTTGAGCTGCGGAAAGCCTATCTGGATGGAGAAATTATTGACACCATCTACTTTGGTGGAGGTACGCCTTCACAATTAGAAGGAAAAGATTTCATTCAGCTTTTTGAAACCATCTATAAGATATATACTGTAAATCCGGAAGCCGAAATTACAATTGAAGCAAATCCCGACGATCTGACACCTGAATACATAGCCATGTTGCGTACCCTCCCGTTTAACCGATTAAGCATGGGCATACAAACCTTCAAGGAAGACACTCTTCGTCTGCTTCACCGCCGGCACACGGCTGCTCAGGCTCAACAAGCATACCAACATTGCCGAGAAGTTGGTTTTCAGAATATCAGTATCGACTTGATGTACGGACTGCCTGGAGAAACATTAGAAGATTGGCAGAAAGACCTTCAAACAGCCCTTCAGATGTATCCGGAGCATATTTCAGCCTATCATCTGATTTATGAAGAAGGCACTCCTTTATGGAATTTGAAAGAAGCACATCAAGTGGAAGAAACGGATGAAGATTTAAGTGTCTCCTTATTCAAGGAGTTGATACATACCCTCAAGAGCAACGGATATGAACATTATGAAATATCCAATTTCTGTCTCCCGGGATTCCATTCACGTCACAACTCCAGTTACTGGACAGGCAAAAAATACCTGGGCTGCGGTCCTTCTGCCCATTCGTACGACGGGACTTCCAGACAATGGAACGTAGCTTCTCTTTCTCAGTATATACAAGGTATTCAAAAAGGAACACCTTATCAGGAAAAGGAAGAGCTTGATCTGTATACACGCTATAATGACTTTATTATTACCCGTCTGCGCACTGCTTACGGTATCCCCACCCATATACTGAAAGAGACATTTGGAGAAACCTTATTCGATTATTGCATGCGCATGGCTTCTCCCCATCTGAAACAAGGATTCCTGACACTCGACAATCACGTCATGAAGCTCACAGAAAAAGGGATATTTATTTCTGATGGAATTATGAGCGACCTGTTATGGGTAGACGATTAGATTATTTAACACTTTTCAGATAGGGGGATATTCATATTTTGGCGTTTTCATTATAAATCCCTAAAAACAACGCATTATGGAAACTCAAAAAGTTATTCTGCCCTTCTTTTACGCATTATTCCATGCTGGTTTCTCGTCAGAAGAAAACTCGTCCCCTATTCTTTCACCACAAAAAGAATCAGCATTACATTCAGAATTAATCCCCATCCCTTCAGAAGAATCTGAAAAGGAATAACCCTACACACATTTTCTCTATCACACATTCACAAAAAAAATTCCGGAATGAAAACCAGCTAACCGCTTTATTTCATTCCGGAATTCATTTTATTTTCAGAAGAATGCGCTAACGCCTCTCTTATTTAGCCAGACTGTATACAATGTCCATAATCTGCTTACCGATTTCATCAGCAGCTTCCATTGTAGAAGCTTCTGAGTATACACGAATAATCGGTTCTGTGTTACTCTTACGCAGGTGAACCCACTTATCAGGGAAATCAATCTTCACACCGTCAATGTCATTGATTTCTTCATTCTTGTAAAGTTCTTTTACCTTCGCCAAAATAGCATCTACATCTGTTTCCGGAGTCAGATCAATACGATTCTTCGCAATGAAATAGTTAGGAAAAGTAGCACGCAATTCGCTTACTTTCTTTCCTTCGTGTGCCAGATGACTCAAGAACAAAGCAATACCCACCAATGCATCACGTCCGTAGTGAGATTCCGGATAAATCACTCCACCATTACCTTCACCACCGATAACCGCATTAGTAGCTTTCATCTTGGTTACTACATTTACTTCACCCACTGCAGAAGCATTGTATTCCATGCCATATTTGCGAGTGACGTCACGCAACGCACGAGTAGAACTCAAGTTAGAAACTGTATTTCCCGGAGTATGCTTCAATACATAATCAGCTACTGTTACCAGCGTATATTCTTCACCATACATAGCTCCATTTTCACAGATAATAGCCAGACGGTCTACGTCAGGGTCTACCACAAAGGCTACATCACAAGTACCTTTCTTCATCAAGCCCATGATGTCACCCAAGTTCTTTTCCAGAGGTTCTGGATTATGCTGGAAGTCGCCAGTCGGTTCGCAATACAACTTTTCCACATGCTGTACGCCCAGCTGCTCCAACAACTGAGGCAGTACTACACCACCTACAGAGTTCACACAATCAATTGCCACGCGGAAATTAGCCTTACGGATAGCTTCTACGTCTACCAGTTTCAATGCCAATACGCTGTCAATATGTTTCTGGTTGTATGTATTATCTTCACGATACTTACCAATATGTTCGATATCTGCAAATTCAAATTCTTCTGCAGCAGCAATACGCAAAACCTCATTACCTTCGGCCGCATTCAGGAATTCACCATGCTCATTCAACAACTTCAAGGCATTCCATTGTCTCGGATTATGGCTGGCTGTCAGAATGATACCACCACATGCACCTTCCATAGTTACTGCAAGTTCTGTAGTCGGAGTAGAAGCCAATCCGATATTTACTACATCGAATCCCATTCCCATCAACGTTCCGCAAACCACATTCTTCACCATCTCACCAGAGATACGCGCATCACGGCCTACTACAATCTTATTTGATTTATTGGTCGTAGTCTTACGAATCAATGTAGCATACGCTGAAGTGAATTTCACGATGTCCAAAGGATTCAATCCTTCGCCGGCATGGCCACCTATAGTGCCACGAATTCCGGAAATAGATTTAATAAGTGTCATAAATAAAGGTTTTTAATTATTTAGGTTATCTTGTCATGTTATAGGTCAATTCATAAAAACATGGATATACGGACTGAGTAGCCGAAGAAGTACCTTCACTATGCGGCACAATCAATTTCACACGTGCTATTTTCTCTGCATCATTTGTTCTTCCCGGTTTCAGATAACGCAGCGGAATCAACCACCCAGAAGGAACAGCTACTGTTTTATACATGCCATACATACTATAAGAATCATTACGAGTAAACGAAGCCGAATAAGAATCACCGCTAATTGTCAGTTTAAAATCCTCGCCCTTGATTGTATAAGAAGGATTGGCTACGTGAAAATTAGCCAGCAAAGTATCTCCAGCTGTCATACCTAAATCAGTGCGCGTCTGGAGTGCCACTTCCACAAAACGGGCTACCATATCATAGGTTCCATCTCCCAACACAGCCTGACCAGCTCCTCGATTATCCACATGCATATAGACTCCACTTTCGTCCAACAACACATATTCATTTTCTTTCGTCGTAGAATCCTGTGCAGCAAAATCAGCCTCAGAAATAACTTTTATGTCATTTTCCAAAATGTACTTATTAATGGCATCTGCCTCCTCTTCTTTCATTTCAGCATATGTCTTTCCGTTATTACAACTTTGCAGCGCCAGCATTATCAGGGCAGTTACAGCCCACAGCAAATAATTCTTTTTCATCTTAATAAGCATGTTTACACGGGCAAATGTAGTAAAATGTCTATAAAACATCCTTCCTATTTTGTCCAATTATGTCTAATATTGTTCAAGAATAAAAATTTCTCACTAATTTTTCAATAACAAACTCTCATATTTCACCAAGGCCTGCTTAAATAAATCCACAGCCTCATCCATTGTACCATAAAACTCTCCTCCAGAAGCATTCAAATGCCCCCCTCCGTTAAAGAATTCTGTCGCAACCTGATTACATGGGAAAGCCCCAACCGAGCGAAGTGAAACCTTAATCATATTCTTTTCCGTATCTTCACGCAAGAATACCGAAAAGCAGATTCCCTTCATCTGAAGAGGAATATTTACGAATCCTTCCGTATCTCCTTTCACGTAACGGAATCTACCCTGCTCTTCCTTTGACAGACAGATTAAAGCCGCACGGAACTGAGGATATACTTGCATTTTTTCATAAAGCACATACCCCATCAAACGAAGACGACCTTCTGAATATGTATTGAATACTTTACGATAAATATCATCCTTATCAATGCCTTTAGACAGCAGTTCACTTATAATGAAATAAATTTCACGGTTATTGGAATTATAAGTAAAACCTCCCGTATCCGTCATCATTCCGGTATAAATACATTCTGCTCCTTCCAATGTAATGTCATCAAAACATCCCAGACGGCATATCAGCCTAAAAATCAATTCTGAAGTAGAAGATATTTCCGGATGTGAAATAGTCACCCTACAGAATGGTTCCGGATTCAAATGATGGTCAATCATGACCTTTCTCCCTTGAGCTGTTCTGACGGCTTCTGCCATCTGGTCAATACGAGACAAGGCATTAAAATCAAGACAACAAATCACGTCTGCTTCTGCAATCAGTTTATCGGCAAACTCAGCATATTTATCATAACGGATAATATCTTTTGCTCCAGGCATCCATCGTAAAAAGTCAGGAAACGCATTAGGCACAATTACATTTACAGTCTTGTCATGTACAGACAAAAAATGATACAAGCCCAACGAAGAACCCAACGCATCTCCGTCAGGAGAAACGTGAGTCACAATCACCACTTTATCAGCCCGTTCAAAATAAGTCTCAACTTTATCAATATGGGCCTGAAGAATTACTTTTGACAACATATTCTTTTTCTTAAACTTACACTTTTGAAAGGAGCAAAAGTACAAATTTATTTTTAGAAACTACAGCACAACAGAATAAGAACCGTGAATAGAAAGGTCTGTATAAGATATTTTAAGTAATTGACATTCCCTTATAAGCTTTTCTCGGAAAGCATCACTCAATGAACTGTCCAAAATAACCTGCCGAATAACAAACAGTTTGTCCAACTGTGAAAGACTCCCCTTAAATCCCCTACAGATATATGCATATTCCAAAGGTAAACGTAATGAAGACTCACATGTTCTCCAGCGAGCATCATCCAGTACTGCAATATGCACATTTCTGATACATAGCAATCCCGTTTCAGAGCGATGAGTAGAAACACAATCTCTTTTACGGGTGTATACTTCCGAGCGGAAAAAGTACAACTGTTCCGGAGCTTCACCTGTATATTCCACACAAGACACCACTACAAACAGATTGCAAACCATCAGTAAACGAATCCAGTCAGAAGCCTTACGGTGTATACCGGATGCCCAGCATAAATAGAAGCAAATAATTACCGCAGTCAGCAGACAGGCCTGAGAAGAGGATAAATAAACAGAAGTAATCTGAGACCCGTCCAGTTGCTGAACCCACCGGGTGGATTCATTCAAAACCGATGTACACCATTCCAATAAGGTCATCACCGTACTTCCTACCATAGGTACGGAAGCTACACATAATGCAACCAGCGTCAACATCAGTATTCCACCTGCCAATATAACAACAACCAGATTGGCCAGTAGAAAATAAGTCGGAAAACTTCCGAAATAATACAGAATAAAAGGTAGCGTACCTAACTGAGCCGAGATAGATAGGCTGAGTATGTTCCACACATAACGCAACACACAATTTTTTATGCATAACCAACGTGAAAACAAAGGATAAAACGCCAAAATAGAAAAGACAGCTGTAAACGAGAGTTGAAAACTTATATCAAAAAGAAAAAACGGATTATATATCAACATCAGAAAAGCAGCCAACACCAAGGAATGCATACCCGAAAAACGCTCCTCTGAACAAAATGAAGCAAAAGTATATAAACTATACATTACTACTGCACGTACCACCGACGAACTTAGCCCGGAAATAAAGGCAAAAAGCCATAACAAACAGACTACCAGAAAAGCTAAAATCTTACGCCCATGCTTTAAATAAGTCAACGGATAAAACAACCACAAAAGAATACACGAAAGAATACCCACATGCAGTCCTGATAACGCTAATACATGACTGACCCCAGCTGCACTATACATTGCTTTTAATTCAGGAGTCAAATCCGTTTTCTCCCCAATAGTCAACGCCGATACTACAGCCTGCACGTCCTGATCAAATCCCCAACTCCGATATACATCCACAACCTGTTGTTGACATACCTTTGCCAACTGGCTGACAGATAATGAACGAGGTTTTCCCGTACAACGCCAATTCCCGGCATAAGCCAAAGCCGTTCCGCTAATACTCTTTCGTAAAAGATAGTCACCGTAATCGAATCTTGTCAGTTCTTTCCCAGAAAAAGGATACGAAACTTTTGCATAAAAACACACACTGTCTCCACAAGCCAAAGGTTTTGATAAAGAATCCGGCATCCATGACAAAAGAATATTCCGGTCTATTCTTTTCCAGTTTCCGTTTGACAACCGTTGGACATCTACACGCACTTCCGCCCGAAATGTTTTCCCCCTGACTTCCGGCACACTTTCCACTATACCTTTATATATAGCAGGCTCTCCATCCCAATCATATTGCACTGTTTCTCTTTGATGGACTACCGATATTCCTCCCCATAAGAAAAAAGCCATGCCAGCCATCACTCCAAAGAGCCAGCGCCATCTCCATCGGGAAAACCAAAACACTCCTCCGCAAACAATAACCAAAAGTAACCATATCGCAACCCAATATGACCATGAAAAATTTTCCGGCCACAATGTGTCGAATAAAAAAATTCCGGTTGCCAGACAAATAGTCAACCGGAACAATGGGTATGCTATTAAAGAATGCAAGGCTCCCAATACTTACTCCACATATTTCAATTGCTGAATAGCTTTAATCATGTCTGGAGAATTAAATACAGAACTGCCGGCCACCAGCACATCTGCTCCAGCGCGCCGCAGAAGAGGGGCATTTTCCTGATTAACACCTCCATCCACCTCGATAAGGGCAGAAGCCCCGTTACGCGTTATCATTTCGCGAAGCTGCGCAATCTTTTTAAATGTATTAGGAATAAATTTCTGGCCACCGAATCCTGGATTGACACTCATCAGCAACACCATATCCACCTCTGTGATAATATCCTCCAATACAGATATCGGAGTAGCCGGATTCAGCGTAACTCCCGCCTTCATTCCAGCTTCCTTAATCTGCTGGATAACGCGATGCAGATAAGGACAAGCTTCATAGTGTACATTCATCATCATGGCTCCCAAATTCTTTACTTCACGAATAAATTTTTCCGGCTGCACAATCATCAGATGCACATCCAACGGCTTCTGACTAATTTCAGCCACATATTTTAATACAGGAAAACCAAATGAAATATTGGGCACAAACACACCGTCCATAATGTCCAGATGCAACCAGTCCGCCTCACTTTGATTTATTTTTTCCAAGTCACTCTTCAAATCAGCAAAATTTGCAGAGAGCAAGGAAGGAGCTACCATAATTTTTTCCATCGATTTATTTTAGTTAATCAGATTCTTTTCAACAAAGATAAGCATCTTTTCTAATAAATCAACTATAAAAACTTATTTGGTCACATTGAAGCGTAAGCCTAACTGCAAATTAAAATTAAGAGGGTGTTCTTTTCGTATGGTTTCTACTCCGCTATGGTCATCAAAATAATATGCAATTCCGGGCTCTACATATAATCCAAAACGTGAGGTAAAATTCACTTGCGCTCCGGCTGCTGCAGTCACTGACCACTGAAGCGGATCCACATCCAATGATGTGTTCTCAGACGTACGATTACCTCCATTCGTCACGGTAACAGTTTCCAGCTTACCTGATACACATTTCTCCATTACTCCTCCGGCAGACGCATATACAGAGAGCCAGCTATTTTTCCAAATAGAACGATGCAGTTTTACCGGTATACCCACATAATGCAATTTCTGGGTCTCTTCCACATACGATTTGGAACCGGAATAAATATCTGAAGATAAAAGTGTATAATTTAATCCTGTTTCCAATGCCCAGTCTTTATGAAAATGCCAGGCAACTGTCAGCCCCACCGTGACAGGCATATGATGCTTCACACTCGTCTGAGGAGTTTGTATCGCATTCTCCAACAAGACCTGACTGTAAGCCAGTCCTCCATTACTTATTGGAGACATATTCAAATCAGAAGAAGTATAATAAGCCGAACGAGCCACAAAACTACCCATTCCATCAAATGTATTCAACGAGCTATAAGGCGTATTGCCTGCTCCAACTCCAACCGAGAATCCAGAAGACTTATCCGACTTATTTTTCAGTGCCATGGCATTACGTTCCATACGTTCACGATCAGCTGCCCGATTTTCTTTCATGCTTCTGCTTCGTTCTGTTGGTGTTCTGGTAACCTCTTGTTCTACATTCACATTCTCTTTCGCCACTTCTTCAGGTTCTTCCTGATCCATTTCCGAAATAGCAGAAACTGGATCTACCTCTTCTTTATTCTCCACAGACTGTATAAGCGGAGTATGAGCTAAGAGAGAGACTGATTTTTCAGAAGATGTTTCTACAAGCTCAGTTTCTGCCATCCGCTCCTCTTGAAGAGGCACATACTCTGGCAAAGGAGTATCCTTCACCTTTACGGCCAGTTCCTGATTACGAAAATCAGCCTGCGGAAAAGACCAGAACCAATATGTCAGTGAAGACACCAGCAGCACCAGCACCGCCGCAGCCACTTGCCAACGTTTCCATAGAGGAATTACCTTCGGAACTTTAGGTTCCTCCAGTTCCTTGGACAACTTATCCCAAAGCCCCTCAGGAAGAGGTTCAGAATAGCCCTCCATCTGGTTACGTAAATTATCTATCCATTCTTTCTCGCTCTTCATTGCCTATAATTTCTTTCTATATTCATTTATTTTCTTTGCCAATAAAGTCTTTGCACGATAAAACTGAGAAGAAGAAGTATGCTCAGTTATTCCCAGCATCTGCGCAATTTCCTTATGACTTTTATCTTCAAACACATATAAGTTGAATACCGTACGATACCCATCGGGAAGTCCAGCAATCATTTTCATCAATTCAGCTTGAGGAATATCACCCACTCCCTCATCATCCTCTTCCGTATCAGGCAACTGCTCCATCAAAACTTCCTGCTGAGCCAGTTGATTGCGTTTTCGCAAATGCCCCAACGCTTCATTGACCATCACACGCGAAAGCCAAGCTTTTAAAGAACCTACACCTTGATAAGTAAACTGCCCAATTGATTGGAATATCCGGACAAACCCATCATGTAACACATCCTCTGCAGCCTCCCGGTCCCCGATATAACGAAGACAAATAGCCATCAGCGAACCGCCATACAGCTCGTACAACTCCTTGCGAGCCTGATTATCTGCCAGCTTGCATTTCGACGCTAATTCTTCTTCTGTCATATTCAGCTTATCGTGCTTTGGTTAATAAATGATGAATACACAAAAATACTGCACCTTTTTCTAATTAAAATCGTCATTAAAATGTTTTTAACTAAAAAAGGTGCAGTATCCGAAAATCATTTCATTTATTTACATGAAAAATCCAACTAAATTATGAGATATACAAAATACATCACATACATACTTTTACTTCTACTATACGGACACTTTTCTTCTTGTTCTGTTGAAGAAGAAGACCAACTTCTACTATCCTCAAGCAGTGGCAGCTTTTCCACATTGGGAACTGTAGTAAACACCGAACAACTCACAATAGACTCTGACACTTATGGTGCTTTACTTCCCGTTAACACCCATATCTTTACAGACAACAAAGTGAACATCTTAGGCCAAAGAGTTTTACTAGAAGTTTTATTTCTTGATAAAAATAAACAAAACAATAATTCTGAAGCTAAGAAAGTAGAAATCATCAGCCTTTACAAAGTACTGACAAAAGATGCTGATTGTATAACTCCTGAAGAAACAGTTGAATCAATCAATGATATATTCGGCACAGCCCCGATATGCATTACTTCTTCCAGTATCAGCAAAGAACATCTAAATATCCAATATGAAATTGGAGGAAATAACAGCAACATCAGCCATCGTATCAGTTTACTGGTTCCACAAAATGCCCATCTGGATGAAAATGGATTGCTGCCGGTAGAGTTACGCCATAACCCGGGAGCAGACTTGCAAATCAACTCCTATTGGGGAGTAGTTTCCTTTACGCTTTCCAGCATTCCGCAATATCAGGACTCTGCTTTCAAGGGTTTCCGCATTCTATATAAAATTAAAGAGGGCGACGATATACATACCGTCACCCTGCACAAATAAATATTGCCATATTCTTTATTCTACAAAGGAATTTTCCACGTGGCGGTACCCGCGAAGGAAGTCAGCTACCTCCATTCGTTTCTTACCTGCCAGCTGCAAAGACAGCACTTTGACAAACCCGTCAGTAGAAGCAATCTGAAAACATGTCTTCTTATCGGTTACAATGCTACCGGGCTTCAGATTATGTGCGACAAAGACTTTCTCCGTTTCAAAAATCTTCAATGCCAACGGAGCACTCAATTCTTTCATACGCTTTATTTCTTTTGACAGGTTTGGCGGAAATAAGTTTTCGCTTTGTTGAATATGCCGAGTGCAGCCTGTTGCTCATTATTTATTACTGTTGCTCGTCCTACGTGTGTTTCAATCAAGTCTATGGCTTGCTTGCACGCTACTTCTAAGTCTTTTTTTTCAATGTTGTCTGAACTGAGCAGCCATTTGTTGGTGTAGTTGTCAATTTTTCTGGCTGTTGTCAAAATATAATCGGCACTGAGGCCAAGCATTGCAGTCTGTTTTTCTTTTATGATTTGGAAGTCACACCGCATATTTTGGATAGTATCCACGTAACAGTTATAAGTTTCTATGTTTGACTGGATGTCCGGACAAGTGCTTGTTTCTTCCATTTTGGGATATTGTTTCAGTAGGAGCGCTTTCATCTCATTAAATATTTTTGCTCCCTCAGGATTATTCAAGTTAGAGTGCGCGCCGAATTTCTGATAAAGTGTGATATATCCCGCTTTGATGTTTTTTACTTGAGTGGCTGCAGCCTGTATCTCTTTTTCCTTTCCGAAGCAAGGATCTCTTTTGATGGAAATATTGTATTTGCGGTTCAAGTCTGTTTGAAAGAAGAGATCATATGTAATCTTCTTTTGACTTGCCTGTTCACTCATGACGAGTATATCTCTAAGAGTGATAGATATGTCGGCTGATTGATAAAGGATGTCAAATGTTTGTTCAATGTAGTCGTTCACCATTTTGTATTCAGTAGGCTGTGGCTGGAGTCCTTCATATTCAATCCAGTGCTTGAAGATGTGTTTCCTTTTGGGCTTGATTGATTTTCTCAGGGATTTCGCCATCTTGTATTTTGCCTTTTCGTCCGATTCCACTACGTAAGGTAGTCTGTCGGGATGGAGTTTATGGAAACGGACGGCATGTGAGTAGCGTACGTTGTCTTGGAAAACGAAAAGTTTCCGATAGGATATCAGGTTAACCGTTAGTCTGTTGTTAGGTTCATTGAAGCTGATTTTTACCAGAAGGTCCATGTCGGTTGTTCCCGGCATAAGTGAGATATGATCTACGTATGGAGCATTTCCAGCTACTTCAATTTGCTTGACCGTTTGTGCTTTCAGGTTACTGCTGAAGCAAAATAGGATAAGGATATATATGACATTATTCAGGGATTTCATGTTTCAGCATTTAAATATATGAGCAAAAATACGAATTTAAATTGAAAAACAATTGTTCTATTGCCTTATTTTAAAGCAGGTTACTGATTGAAATAAATCCATCCTTGAGGTTCTCCTTGTTTGACCACCCATTCTGCCACTTTCAAATCTTCCGGGTAGGGAGGTTCTAGAATGGCATGATAGCGGTCATAAGTCAAATAGTGTCCGATACGTTCTACGCACCAGGCCAGACTGGAATAGGTGTCAGGGTTATTCAGACATACTCTCCCAGCGAAATTTCCGAAAT
>OKRY01002898.1_pt1 | contig 13026 bp, 9 predicted proteins | sample 1601121 | NCBI WGS metagenome assembly OKRY01 (sample SAMEA3541546, study PRJEB24748) | human gut metagenome | biome: human gut; feature: human-associated habitat; material: faeces | place: China | collected 2012
CGCGAGCTGGGTTCAGAACGTCGTGAGACAGTTCGGTCCCTATCTGTCGTGGGCGCAGGATATTTGATGGGAGCTGTTCCTAGTACGAGAGGACCGGAGCGGACGTACCTCTGGCGCACCAGTTGTTCTGCCAAGAGCATAGCTGGGCAACTATGTACGGATCGGATAAACGCTGAAAGCATCTAAGCGTGAAGCCGACCCAAAGATAAGATATCCCATTGTTTCAAACAAGTAAGACCCCTTGAAGACTACAAGGTTGATAGGCACGATGTGTAAGTGGAGCGATCCATTCAGCAAGCGTGTACTAATAGGTCGAGGGCTTGACCACAATTCGCTTGAGACTTTTAAGTCAACGAAAAAATGTTAGCAGTGATTATTCAGTTTTGAAGGCACGTCCTTCTAAAAATACTGGACAGTAAAGCAGAAATGTGTTATACTGATTCAGTCAAATCGGTCGGTGTCGATGACGGTAAGGTTCCACCTGTTCCCATTCCGAACACAGAAGTTAAGCTTACTTGTGCCGAAGATAGTTAGCTGGAAACGGCTTGTGAAAATAGGTAGTCGCCGACTTAACAAAGAGCTCTGAGATGAAAGTCTCAGGGCTTTTTTGTTGCGTTTTTGGGCAAAAAATAGTATTATAAAAGCAGAACTTTATACTTTCTACAGATTTCCCTGTTACACTGAATGCACAAGGAAAGGAGAGTCTGTATGGACAAATTAACGAAAAAAGGGCTGGACGGTACCCAGCTCAAAACCATTGCACTGGCGCTGATGGTGCTGGACCACATTCATTATTTCTTCGAGTTCACCGGCTGCATCCCGACGGTGTTCAGTATGCTGGGGCGGCTCAGTGCGCCGCTGTTTCTGTTCTGCACGGTAGAGGGCTTTGCCCATACCCATGACCGCAGGCGGTATTTTATCCGCATCTGGGCTATCGGCGCAGCCATGGCGGCGCTGGAATTTTTTATGATTTACGCCAAGGCCTTCCGGCGCGGGGATGGCTTCTACCCGCAGAATGCTATTTTTCAGGATCTTGTGCTGCTGTGCATCGTCTGGCAGGGCATTGACTGGCTGCGGGAGAAAAAATTCGCAAAGGGCATTGGCGCCATTGCCGCCGTTTTGTGCTGGCCGTATGTGGTGGTAGTATTTCTGCTGCTCTTCCCCGGGGTACAGGAGATGCCCATTGCTTCAACGATCGTGGCCTTTGTCATTACAAGCCCGCTGCCCATGTGGACAACCATCACGGACGGCGGCTGGAGCTTTTTGCTGGGCGGTGTGCTGCTGTATGCCCTGCGGGGGCATCGCCGCGTACAGCTGACGGCATGGGCCGTGCTCATTTTCCTATGTGATTTTGTGCCGACCTTTGGGATGCTTTGCAGACAGGCGGATTTTGTGTGGACGCAGATGTTCACCGACTACTACGAGTGGTTCGGCGTAGCGGCGGTACTGCTGATGCTGCTGTACAATGGGCAGCGTGGCAGCGGACATAAGCGGCTGTTTTACTGGTTCTACCCCGCCCATGTGTACCTGCTGTATGGAGCATCCTGCCTTGTTTATAACGTGTTGAGGTGATCTTGTGGCAAACATTCTGGCAGTGGATGACAATCTGGAGGTCTGCAAGCTGATCTGCACCGCTCTGGAGCGGGACGGTCACCGGGTAGAAACGCGGCAGGCGGGCGGGGCGTTGACCGAACCGCTATGCCGCTGGGCAGACTGCATCCTGCTGGACGTGATGATGCCCAGAGAGGACGGCTTTGCGGTCTGTCGGCGCATCCGCAGCCTGACCGAAGCACCCATTCTGTTTCTGAGCGCCCGCACCGACGAGGCTGCTGTGCTGGAGGGGCTGGGTATCGGGGCAGATGACTTTTTATTGAAGCCCTTCCGGGTGGCAGAGCTGCGGGCGCGGGTGGCGGCACATCTGCGGCGGCAGAGCCGCACCCCGGCGCACCGGATGGTGCGCAGCGGCGTAGCCTTTGACCTGACCGCCCGGAGCGCGGCGGTGGAGGGGAAGGCGCTGCCCTTGACCCGCTCGGAGTATGCCATCTGCGAGTATCTGGCGCTGCACGCCGGGCAGACCTTTACCAAGGAACAAATTTACGAAGCAGTTTTTGGCATTGACGGCACTGCGAACGACACCGCCGTGACCCAGCACATCAAGAATATCCGGGCAAAGCTGCGGGCGGCGGGCGTGCCGGAGCCGGAAAAGCTGCTCAATACCGTATGGGGCGTGGGATACCGATGGAAAAGCGAAGACTGACCTCTCTGCGCAGCGTGCTGCTGCAATATCTGGTGCGCACGGCGCTGGCCTGCCTGCTGGTCGCGGTGGGGTGGCTGCTGGTGCTGCTGTTGTGGATCCAGAACAGCGGGCTGTTCCTGCCCGCGAATCAGGCCGCGCAGGCCTGCCAGAAGGCCGCACAGGACGTTTTGCCAGGCATGACCGCCGAAACCTTTGACGAAACGCAGCTGGACTCCTTGTGCCGGTACGCCCTGTTTGCCGCGCCGGACAGCAGCGAGGTGCTGGCCACCAACATGGATGCCGGGCACTTGCAGCGGGCAATGGAGAACCAGCAGGGGAAAACCCGCTGGCATTTTGGCTACACACAGTATTATATGACGTCGAAATTGCAGGACGGAACGGTTTGCCTGCTGCAATTTGACTATGCCGTGCCCTACGCCGACCCTGCGCTGCGGGGCGTGCTGCCGGATATGCAGACCGTGCACTGCATTCTGGGCATTCTGCTGCTGATAGGGGCAGTGGTGTGGAGCACCCACAGGACAGGGCGCTTCCTGACCCGGGAGACCGAAAAGCTGACCGCCGCCGCGCAGGCGGTGGCGCGGAAGGATCTGGACAGCGCCGTGTTTTCCGGTGCGAAGGTGCGGGAGTACGAGAGCGCTTTGCAGGCATTGCAGACCATGGGCGATGAATTGACCGGCAGCCTGCAGAAGCAGTGGGACATGGAGCAGCGGCAGCGGGAGCAGATCATTCAGCTGTCCCACAAGCTGAAAACGCCGCTGACCATCATCGAGGGCAACGCGGAACTGCTGGCAGAGGATGACGGCCTGACTGCAGAGCAGAAAGCGCAGGTAGAGTCTATTCTGCAGGGTGCAGAGCAGACCCGCACCTATCTTGGCAAGATCCGCGCCGAGGTGCAGACCCCGCTGCGCTATAAACGGAACGTGGAATAAAAATAAAAGGGCTGCTGCACGTTTTGTGCAGCAGCCCTTTGTTCGTTTTACTGTTTTGCCAGCTGTTTGTCCAGCCATGCGGCGATGTCCCCGAAAACCTCCAGCTTGTTGGTCTCCACCAGCAGCTCGTGGCGGGCACCGGGGTAGAAGATGCTTTCAATGTTCTGCACACCGGCGTCCTTCAGGCTCTGGATGGCGCGGCGCACGCCCTTGCCCTGCTCGCCCACAGGGTCGGCATCGCCGGAGAGGAAGAGCAGCGGCAGCTCCTTGGGCATCCGTGCCAGAAAAGCCGGGTCGTGCAGGCGCAGGATGCCGCTGAACATACTGTAATAGGCGTTCAGCGTAAAGGTAAAGGTGCAGCGCTCCTCGGCCAGATACTTGTCCACCTCGGCCTGGTCGCGGTTGAGCCAGTCGTGGGTGGTGCGGCCCTCCAGCCCCTTGTTGTAGCCCATAAAGGAAAGGTTGGCCACAAGGCTGCTGCGGTAGTGCCAGCCGTGGAAGGCGGCCAGCACCCGGCAAAGGGTCTTGGCAACCTTGACCAGCGCCTTGGGCTGGAAACCTGTGCCCATGATGATGGCACCGTTCAGCTCCCGGCCATACTCGCACAAATACTGCCGGGCGTAGAAGGAGCCCATGCTGTGTCCCAGCAAAAAGTAGGGCAGGTTTGGGTACAGCTCCTTGGTAAGCACGGTCACGGCGTGCAGGTCGGCCAGTACGGCGCGGTTGCCGTCCGGCTCGGCAAAGTAGCCGTAGTCCTCCTTGGTGCGGATGGATGCACCGTGCCCCAGATGGTCGTGGCCGGTGACCAGAATACCCCGGTCGGCCAGATATTCCGCCAAGGGGCGGTAGCGGTCGATATACTCCACCATGCCGTGGGACAGCTGCAGCACCGCCCGCACCTGCCCCTCCGGGACGCAGCGAAAGCCGTGCAGGGTGCGCCCCGGCACGGTGGAGGGAAGGGTAAAGTCGATGAACCGGCTCATGGAAAGAGCCCCCTTTCTGCGTTACAGTGCGCTGAGCTTGCGGCGGCAGGCGGTGCAGATGCAGTAGCCGCCGAACTGGATGGCCTGCTCGTCCACCTCGCCGCAGAAATCGCAGCTGCCGGCGGGGCGGTGCTTTTTCAGGACGATGGCGTCCCCATCCACAAAGATCTCCAATTTGGTGTCGGTGTCGAGGTGCATACTAGTGCGCAGCTCCTTCGGCAGAACGATCCGTCCCAGCGAGTCAATGCCGCGAACGATGCCAGTGCTTTTCATAATGTGTCATTCTCCTTCACTATTCCTTATTCCTTTTTAGCAACCACTGACACAATAGGAAAATTGTGCCAGCGCTGATAAGCTTAGTATACAAAAAATAACACTGTTCGTCAATGATTGCGTGCGGATTCGACAAAAAACGACCTTTTGCACATAAAGGTGGGGGAGATTCTCTCCGTGAAAAAAGGGGTTCTGAAAAGCCTGCAGGCTTTTCAGAACCCCTAAATTACAAATAATTCTTTCTCGCCGTCTCAGCTCAGCTCCACAGGGGCTTCGGGCTGGTTCTCCACGCGGGCGCTGGTGCGTCCCTCGGGACGAATCTCTCCGGCGGCGACCAGCGAGATCTTGGTCAGGGTGGGGCCTACCAGCTCGTACACCAGCACCGAGAACAGCACCACATTGCGCACCATGTGGCCGTCCGACAACTCGGCGGCAGTGGCCGCCATGCCCAGTGCCACGCCGGCCTGCGGCAGCAGGGTGATGCCCAGATATTTCTGAATAGCCGGGCTGCAGCTGGTGGCACGGCAGCTCAGGTAGGAGCCGCTGATTTTACCGGCAGAGCGTGCCACGATGTACACCACGCCGATGAGCAGCACCATGGGGTTGGTGAGGATGGTCAGGTCCAGCTCTGCACCGGACAATACGAAGAACAGGATATTGATGGGGGACACCCAGCGGTCCAGACGGTCCATCAGCTCGTCCGAGGTGGGGCAGACGTTGCAGAACACGGTGCCGGTCATCATGCACACCAGCAGCAGAGAGAAGCCGCAGCGGGTGCCATTGATCTCGAACTCGGTCATGGACAGACCCACCGTCAGCAGCACAAAGGCCACCGACAGGCTCATGCGCTTGGAGCGGGAGTGGAAGTAGACCTCCAGCAGGTTCAGCAGGTAACCGGCGGCAGCGCCCAGCGCCAGCGAGAGCGCGATCTCCAGCAGAGGCTCCAGCACTACGCTCATGGGGTCGATGCGTCCCTGCTCCAGCGCGTTTGCCACGCCGTAGGAGGCTGAGAACAGCACCAGACCCACGGCATCGTCAATGGCGACCACCATCAGCAGAAGTTTGGTCAAAGGGCCGTCGGCCTTGTACTGCTTGACCACCATCAGGGTAGCGGCAGGGGCGGTAGCGGCGGCGATGGAGCCCAGCGTGATGGCAGAGGCCAGCGAGATGACGTCCGGGCGGGCAAAATGCAGGGCAACAAGGGCGATATCCACCAGCGCGGTGGTGATCACCGCCTGCGCAATGCCCACGGTCACGGCGCGGCGTCCCATGTGCTTCAGGGCGCTGAGCCGGAACTCGTTGCCGATGACGAAGGCGATAAAGCCCAGCGCCACCTGTGTGAGGATGCCGTAGCCCTCCACGGCGGCAAGGCTGCCAAAGCCAAAGCCGAAACGGCTCAGCCCCAGCCGACCCAGAAAGAAGGGCCCCAGCAGCAGGCCGGTAAGCAGGTAAGCGGTGACGGCGGGCAGACGCACGGCCTTGGCAGCGCGTGACATGAGCAGGCCGGCGATCAGGGCAAGGGACAGACAGATCAACATTTGTTCCATAATGTGGTTTGTATTGGGTGCGCAGCCAAAGGCCGCAGCACTCGGTTCCTCCTTGTCAAAAAAGTATCGAACTCCTGTGTGAAATCCAGTGCGGGGTCCAAATGGGAAAACGTATCCAGTATACCGGAACAACGGAGGAAAAGCAATCATCCTGCGCGTTTCATACATCTTTTGAGACGAAAAGACAGAAACAGGACGAGAAAGGACGGAATACAAGCAGTTCGGCTGCCGTTTCCCTTTACGACCCCAGCCGTGAAAAAGGGATAGCGGAGCGCCCGCAGGCGTTCCGCTATCCCGAAATATAAAATATGCTCTTAGTTGAACTTGAAGATCTTGCGCAGCTGGCGGTAGGTGGCTACGACCACCTTGTCGCCGCCGGGGAAGTGCAGGTCGGTCAGGCCGCCAAGGTTCACGCGCACGGCGCGGTAGACGCCGGGGGTAACGTGATCCTTGAGGTACTGCCACAGCTCTGCCTTTTTGGCGTGTGCCTCGGCGCTGCCGTCCAGCAGCAGGAAGATGTCGCTGACTGCCATCATGACGGACAGGTAGTGCACCATGTAGGCGCGCAGACGCTTCTGATCCTTCAGCGCGTCCAGATCCTGACAGTCGATCATGTGCTTTGTGACCCGCAGCTGCTGGTCCACACGGCCGACCATCACGCTCTCGTTCACGCTCTGGTCTGCTCGGCCGATGAAGTAGCGGTACAGATCCAGATCCATATAGTACATGCTCTTGACGTAGGGCAGGGGCTGGTACACAAAGATGTTGTCCACATAGAAGGTGTGCTTGGGCAGCACCATGCCGCACTCACGCAGCACCTCGGTGCGGTACATGACCGAGTGCATCAGCAGGTTCTGATCCGGGCGGAAGCGCCGGACGTGTACCCAGTCGAACAGGCGGTTCTGCGGGAACACATTGGTGTAGCGCACGGTATGGCTGGTGCCGTCCTCCACATGCTCGTACACATAGTTGCAGATCATCAGATCCGGCGCGGTGCCGCGGGCAACCAGTGTGGTCAGGCGCTCCAGCACCTTTTTCAGGGCGTCGGTGTCCAGCCAGTCGTCGCTGTCCACTACCTTGTAGTACAGGCCGGTGGCGTTGCGGATGCCCTGATTCACGCCCTCGCCGTGGCCGCCGTTCTCCTGATGGATGGCCTTGACGATGGTGGGGTACTTTGCGGCGTACTCGTCGCAGATGGCGGGGGTGTCATCCTTGACGGAACCGTCGTCCACCAGAATGATCTCGGCCTGCTCGCCTGCGCTCAGCAGCGTTTCGATGCAGTGACGCATATAGGCTGCGGAATTGTAGCAGGGCACGGCAAAGGTGATAAGTTTCTGCTGCATATTATAAATGCTCCTTTTTACGTTGCATGGTCCATGCCGGGCAGTCTGCGGGGTGGCATGGAGATATGTGTTCTCATTATAGCATTTTCGCGCCTGAAAAGCTATCCTTCCCGGGCAGAAAGAGCGCTTATCGCACACTTTTGCGCAAAGTGACGCTTTTTTCTGCCAAAAGTATCAGTTTTGTGGTATACTGATAAGGTTTTGAGCGTTCTGCGCGTCAGTGCACCTATATATATAACGGAGGAAACCATGGAAAACCCGCACAGTATCCTGAAAAAAGTTTTCGGCTACGACAGCTTCCGCCCCGGGCAGGAGCAGATCGTCAGCCGCCTGCTGGCCGGACAGGATGTGCTGGCGGTTATGCCCACCGGCGCGGGCAAATCCATCTGCTATCAGGTACCGGCGCTGCTTTTGCCGGGCATCACCATCGTGGTGTCCCCGCTGGTCAGCCTGATGAAGGATCAGGTGGGGGCGCTGGTGCAGGCGGGCGTGGCGGCGGCTTTTCTGAACAACAGCCTAACCGACAACCAGAAGGCGCTGATGCTGCACCGCGCCCGGGAGGGCTGGTATAAGATCATCTATGTAGCACCGGAGCGGCTGGAGATGCCGGGCTTCCAGCGGTTCGCGCAGGAGCGGCAGATCAGCATGGTCACGGTGGACGAGGCGCACTGCATCAGCCAGTGGGGACAGGATTTCCGCCCCAGCTATCTGCGCATCAAGACGTTTGTGGACGGCCTGCCCAGCCGCCCGGTCATGGGCGCGTTCACTGCCACCGCCACCGCCCATGTGCGGGAGGATATCCGCACCCATCTGGCGCTGCAAGCGCCCTACGAGGTGACTACCAGCTTCGACCGCCCCAACCTGTACTTCGAGACCCGGCGGGCACTGCCCAGCCAGAAGCCCAAGGAGCTGCTGGAACTGGTGCTCAAAGAGGGCAATCATGCGGGCATCGTGTATTGCAGCACCACCCGGCAGGTGGACGAGACGGTGCAGCTGCTGCAGAGCCGCAGCATCCGGGCGGCAGCCTACCACGCCAAGCTGGATGCGGACACCCGGCGGCAGAATCAGGACGATTTCCTCTACGACCGGGTACAGGTGATGGTGGCCACCAATGCCTTTGGCATGGGCATCGACAAGCCCAACGTGCGGTTCGTCATCCATTATAATATGCCTAAGGATCTGGAAAGCTATTATCAGGAGGCCGGGCGCGCCGGGCGCGACGGTCAGCCCGCCCGGTGCACCCTGCTGTATTCCGGCACGGATGTGCGCACCATCCGCTTTTTCATCGACAAGGAGCGGGAGGCCGACAATGGTCTGCCTGCGGATGTAAAGGCTGAAGCTGCCCGCAAGGCAGAGGAGCGGCTCAAGTACATGACCTTCTACTCCACCACCCAGCACTGTCTGCGCGGCTTTCTGCTGCAATACTTCGGGGAGGCCGCGCCCAAAAAGTGCGGCAACTGCTCCTGCTGCCTTGCCGCCGAGCAGGAAGCCCAGCTGCAGGTGGAGTACGCCCGCCGCCGTGCCGCCCAAAGCGCCGACCGGCTGGAAAAGCCCCGCCGCGCAAAGCCCGCCGCAGCGGGCAGCCTGAGCGAGGCGGACGAAAAGCTGCTCAACGCCCTGTATGCGGTGCGCAAGCGCCTTGCGGGCAAGCAGAACCTGCCCGCCTTTATGGTGTTTAACGATGCCACCCTGCGGGAGATGGCAGAGAAAAAGCCCATGAGCATCGACGAGCTGCTGAACATCAGCGGCGTGGGCGAAAAGAAGGCCGCCCGCTACGGCAACGCTTTTCTGCGCGTTATCGAGGACGCCGTGGGCAGCCGGGAGTGAGAAAAGAAAGAAGCCGTTGCACAGACTGTGCAGCGGCTTCTTTTAGTGCGGGACGATTTCGAATGGCCTCCGCGTTGCTTTGGCCATATTCAGCGGAAGAATTATTTTTAATAGAGCGTTTGTCGCGGCCTGCGGGCCGCGACAAACGCATTTTCATGGGAGGTGATTCAATACGGTTTACCGTTCCATGCTATGGGTGGCGAACACCTTTTCGTCCTCCCACCACACAGGCTGCCCGGCGGCAAGGGACTTGGGTACATCCAGCAGGCGCTGGTTGCGGCTGCCGCGGAAGCGCAGGGAGATGTCGTGCTCGGCCTGCACGAATCTGCCGTCCACCAGCACATCCAGCAGCGCCAGCAGCTCGTCGGTCACCTCGCACCGCGCGGGGCTGGGTTCTGCGCCGGTAAGCTGTTCCCAAGTGTAGCCGGAGTAGCACCACACCGTCTTGGCGGGGTACAGCGCCTTGAAGTTGCGCACAAAGGGCAGCAGCTCCCGCTGGTTCTCCGGCTCAAAGGGTTCGCCGCCCAGCAGGGAGAGCCCGGCGATATAGTCCGGCTGGCAGGAGGCGAATACCTCGTTGCGCACGGTCTTATCAAAGGGCTGCCCGTAGTCAAAATCCCATGCCACGGCGTTGAAGCAGCCCGGGCAGTGGTGGCGGCAGCCGGACACAAAAACGCTGGTGCGCACCCCGGGGCCGTTGGCGATATCGTAATATTTGATGTTTGCGTAGTTCATGCTCATGTTCCTGTCGTTTGCTGAAAAGATATTTGGAGCGGCCGAAAGGCCGCTCCAAATATCAAATCAAAAATAAAATTTAGCTGTTGTTACAGATGCAGCACGCGATCCTTGATCTCCTGCGTGCGGCCCTGGTTCCAGAACTGGGTGCCGATATAACCGCAGGTGCGGCGGGCGACGTTCAGCTTGTTCTGGTCGCGGTTGCCGCACTTGGGGCACTCCCACACCAGCTTGCCGTCGTCCTCCACAATCTTGATCTCGCCATCGTAGCCGCACACCTGACAGTAGTCGGACTTGGTGTTCAACTCGGCGTACATGATGTTGTCGTAGATGAACTGCAGCACGCTCATGACGGCTTCCAGATTATCCTGCATATTGGGCACTTCCACATAGCTGATGGCGCCGCCCGGGGACAGGCGCTGGAAGTCGGCCTCGAATTTCAGCTTGGTAAAGGCGTCGATGGGCTCGGAGACATGGACGTGGTAGCTGTTGGTGATATAGTTCTTGTCCGTGATGCCTTTCACGATGCCAAAGCGCTTTTGCAGGCACTTGGCAAACTTGTAGGTGGTGGATTCCAGCGGGGTGCCGTAGAGGGAGTAGTCCATGTTCTCGGCCTTCTTCCACGCGTTGCACTTGTCGTTCATGTGCTGCATCACGCTCAGGGCAAAGGGCTTGGCACCGGCGTCGGTGTGGCTCTTGCCGGTCATATACTTCACACACTCGTACAGGCCGGCATAGCCCAGACTGATGGTGGAGTAGCCGCCGAAGAGCAGCTTGTCGATCTTTTCGCCCTTCTTCAGGCGTGCCAGCGCGCCGTACTGCCACAGAATGGGGGCAGCGTCGCTGGGGGTGCCCAGCAGCCGCTTATGGCGTGCCTGCAAAGCCCGGTGGCACAGATCCAGACGCTCGTCAAAGATCTTCCAGAACTTTTCAAAGTTGCCGCCGGAGCTCAGCGCAACGTCCACCAGATTGATGGTGACCACGCCCTGATTGAAGCGGCCGTAGTACTTGGGTTTGCCGGTCTCGGGGTCTACATAGGGGGTCAGGAAGCTGCGGCAGCCCATGCAGGTGTAGCAGTGACCCTCGCCGTTCTTGTCCACCTTGAGTTCCAGCATCTTCTTTTCCGAGATATAGTCCGGCACCATGCGCTTGGCGGTGCACTTGGCGGCCAGCTCGGTCAGGTAGTAATAGGGGGTGCCGGGGCGGATGTTGTCCTCCTCCAGCACATAGATCAGCTTGGGGAAGGCGGGGGTGATCCACACACCGGCCTCGTTCTTCACGCCCTGATAGCGCTGCCGGATGGTCTCCTCGATGATGATGGCAAGGTCGGCCTTTTCCTGCGGATTGCGTGCCTCGCCCAGATACATGAACACGGTAATAAAGGGTGCCTGACCGTTGGTGGTCATCAGGGTGACCACCTGATACTGGATGGTCTGCACGCCGCGGTTGATCTCGTTGCGCAGACGGCGCTCCACGATCTCCTTCTTGCGCTCGGCAGAGACGTCCAGACCTTCCATCTCCAGCTCTACCTCGGCGGCGATCTTCTTGCGGGAGACGTCCACAAAGGGAGCCAGATGGGTCAGGCTGATGCTCTGGCCGCCGTACTGGTTGGAGGCCACCTGTGCAATGATCTGGGTGGCAATGTTGCAGGCAGTGGAGAAGCTGTGCGGCTTCTCGATATAGGTGCCGGAGATGACGGTGCCGTTCTGCAGCATATCCTCCAGATTCACCAAATCGCAGTTGTGCATGTGCTGGGCGAAGTAGTCGGAATCGTGGAAGTGGATCAGACCCTCCTGATGTGCCTTTACGATCTCCGGGTCCAGCAGCAGACGGGCGGTCAGATCCTTGGAGATCTCGCCGGCCATATAGTCGCGCTGCACGCTGTTGACGGTGGGGTTCTTGTTGGCGTTCTCCTGCTTGACCTCTTCGTTCTGGCACTCGATCAGGCTCAGGATGCGCTCATCGGTGGTGTTGGTCTGGCGCTTCAGGCTCTGGATATAGCGGTAGGTGATATAATGGCGGGCGATGTCGTGCGCCTTCATGTCCATCAGCTTGTTCTCGACCATATCCTGGATCTCTTCCACGCTGACGGCGCGGTTGAGCGCCTGGCACTGCTCCGTGACGTCGTCGGCGATCTGGTTGATCTGCTCGCGGGTCAGGCGGCTCTTGCCGCCCACGGAATCACTGGCCTTGGTAACAGCGGTGATGATCTTGGTGATATCGAACGGGACCTCGGACCCGTTGCGCTTGATGATCTTCATGGCGTTCCTCCATCTTTTTGTCGCGTTGTGGTTTTCTGCCGCAGTTCAAACGGGCGTCTCCCGGAACAGGAGCCGCCCGCATATCTTCTGAAATGCGTTCATCGGAATGTGATTCTATGATATCACTATTTAGTGATATGTCAATGGGAAAACCACTACATTTTGTGCTTCGTCGCTTTCGCCAAAAATCCGGGAAGATTTTCGGAGCAAAATTTGAGGCCGGAGGGCTTGACAAATCGCACAAGAAAAGTATCTGCATTCCGGGCCGTAATATCCGCCTGTATCTATACGCAGACTCTATATTACTACATTATATAGGGAGAGAAAGCAGAAAAATAAACTGTTGTATCCATCACGTCAAAGGAGAGGCGAGTTCCGCGCAAAAAACTGGTAAAAAGGCCGAACCGAGAAAAAAGGGCAAAAAAGTTGAAAAAAGGGGTTGCCAAACGGGCGGGTGTATGGTATTATACTTGAGCGCCAAGCGCTGAGACAAAAGAATGACTTCCGAAGTCCCAGCTGAGAAGCGAGAGAAAAGAACCAATAGACGCTGAAAGATTCCAGTCAGTTCTGAGAAATCGGAAGCGATCCAAGTTCAGAACGTTCGAAACGCTTCGAAAAAAGTGCTTGACAAAAAATCACTTCTGTGATAAAATAATCAAGTCGTCAGCCGGTCGGCTGAGGCGCACAGGACCTTGAAAATTGAACAATATCGAAAAACTTGTAACGGAACCTATTTTCGTGTTGGAAAAACACGTTAAACAATTCCAAACAAAGTAATTCACACAGGACGCAAGCGATTGCGTGCTGAGCGAAGAGAGATTTAACACTTTTAAGTGATAAATATCATTTATAAAGAGTTTGATCCTGGCTC
>OKRY01002899.1_pt1 | contig 13026 bp, 10 predicted proteins | sample 1601121 | NCBI WGS metagenome assembly OKRY01 (sample SAMEA3541546, study PRJEB24748) | human gut metagenome | biome: human gut; feature: human-associated habitat; material: faeces | place: China | collected 2012
ATGGAAGTAATCGCTTCTACTAACTTCTTATCCTCTGCCATAAATATACCTCATTCCTGCGCTATCTGCGCTATCTGTTAAATGTGTCACATAATCTGTATTAGTTTAACATCTGACCTGATTAATTTCAAGGCACTTTTCATATATTCCGTTTTTTCTTTTATTCCTTTTTCTATGCTTCATCCATCTTCATAACACATCTAAGCCTTAAAACCAGTGCTTTTATTATAACAAAGCTCACAGGACCGGTTATGAAGCCTGGAATACCATACACAAGCAGTCCGACAAATATAATGACAAGCATGGCAAAAGGCGATATTCCAAGCTTGTCTCCCATACATTTTGACTCCATAATCTCACGTACAAAATAAGTTATTACATATGTCACAAGCACAACCACTGCCGATAAGAAATTCTTCATAATCAGGTTAAACAACATCCATGGTATAAGTATCGTACCTGTCCCAAATACCGGAAGTGCATCAACAACTCCAACTATTATTCCGAGCATGACTGCATATGGACTTTTTATTATAAAAAATGCTGCCATGCTTATAGCTGAATTAATAAACATGATTCTTAATTCAACTTTAAAATATACATTGATAAGTCTCTTTACCTCATGCCACAGCATCCTTATCTCTTCCACAAACACACTGTCACGTATCTGTGTCCTTATTTCATCCATATCTGTTGACAGATATATAACTGATATAAAGCCAACAACCAGACCTCCAGCCACTATAACTATATTTTTTATAACAGGTACAGATATATGAAATATCTTTTCAGGCATTATACCTGCCAGCCTGCGTCCACACATTATAAGAGTATCAAGACAACATCCACCATCAAGTCCAAGAAAATCATCCGCTTCAAGGCATATCCTGGCAGTCTGCTGCCTTATACCTATCGTATTGTAATCCCAGTTCTTTAAAAAATCACTTATCTCATTCGCTCCTGTTATAACTGCTGCAGCAAGCAATATTATTATAACAACAGATATTATTAACATTATAATTGTGGCTATTATGCTTTTTATGCGATGTTCTTTAATTCTTTGTGCATGTACTTTTCTTTTATCCAGCCTTATCCTTTTGCATATCCACATATATATACTGTTTACTGGCTTTTCAAGAAGCAGTGCAGCAAGCGCGCCAAGCACAAATGGCCACACATATACAAGAAGATATTTAAAGCTCACATATACAGAAAATGTTATAACTACAATCCCGGCAAGGTATTTCAGTTTCCTGTTATATTCTTTATCCTGATATTCTTTTTGATACTCTTCTTTATTTTCTTTTACATTTCTTTCCTCTCTGCACATAAATAATCACCTCTGTAGAAGTATTCCACAGAGGTGATTATCTTATACCTATATCTAAAATCCTGGTTTCACTTCGTATAACTTGCCATCAAGCTTAAGACTAACCGCACATAACGCTATGCATCCACGCTTAATACGTATGCCTTTTATCCTTTCAGCTGCCTGGGCTGCCATATTTCCACCATACTTTCCATCACCAGCAACCGGCATGTTTCTTGAAGCAAGCTGGACACGTATCTGATGATGTCTGCCTGTTATAAGATGAATATCCAGCCTTGATATGTCTGCTTCTTCATCATAAGAAAGAAGCCTGTACTTAAGTCTTGCTTCCTTAGAACCCGCCGTTCCTTTTGAAACTACCGATGATTCATTATTCTTTGCATCTTTTATAAGATTATCCACAAGTTCGCCCTCATCAGAATCTGGTTTTCCACATACAAGCACCTGGTAATGTTTACATAGTGTTTCTTTTTGCATAAGTAAAGACAATCTTGCTGCTTCATTTTTATTCTTAGCCATAAGCACAAGCCCCGATACAGGACGGTCAAGTCTGTTTATTATAGCTGCGTAAGCTTCTTCACCCTTGCTTTTTCTATATGTAAGAACTTTACTTACAAGATCCATCTCAAACGACTTTCCGCTCTGCGACGGTTGTCCCGCCGACTTGTTTAATATAATCTTATCTTTATCCTCGTATACTATATCCATCTTAACTAAGAATTCCAATACTCTTAATCCACTTTGTAAAAAGTACTTTCCACTCACCAGTCTGTGCAAAATCATCACCACAGCCATAACCATGGCCTCCTGTTCTGAATATATGAAGTTCAGCACTTACCCCGGCTTTTCTTGCTGCCATATAAAAGCCCACACTGTTCTCAGACAATGTTGTTCTGTCATCATCCGTTTCACATATAAATACTGGCGGCATATCCGGTCTTACAAGCTTATCCGGATTATACTTATGCAGTATCTTTGCCTTACTGTCACTGATTCTCTCAAGCACCTGTTCCTCAGACATATATCTTTTGCCTGCTTCAATACAATCGTCAATACTTATAACCGGATATGAACAAACAGCAAAATCTGGTCTTGCTGATAGTTTATCATATTCATCCTTATACTTATAATCCGCATACACATCACTTTCATACGCTGTTGATAATAACGCTGCCATAAAGCCTCCTGCTGAAAAGCCCATAACGCCTATCTTAGCTTCATCTATACCGAATTCCTGCGCCCTTCCTCTTATAACTCTCATTGCGCGCATAGCATCTATAAGTGGGACATCCTCTGCATTATCATGTTCATCTGATGGAAGTCTGCATTCAAGAACAAATGCAGCTATTCCCATACTATTAAGCCACTTTGCAACATCTTCACCTTCAAAGTTGTATACAAGGCGTCTGAATGCACCTCCTGGAATAATCAATACTGCCGGAATCCTTTGTCTGTCTGTACTGTTACCAATACCATCAGGCATATAAGGAACAATATCCGGATCTGTAATGTTCTGCACTATATGCTTTACTCTTCCATCAGGCATATCTTCAGTGTAATATTTTCTTGTAAGCTTAAGGTTCTGCGAACCCGGAGCCCCATGCTCAAACAGCCTTATCTTGTTTACTGGTGTCTTAAACACCTCATTCTGCGTATCTGTCATGTCTACTCATCCCTGCTCTCAAGAAACAAAAGCTTATTAGCCTGTATGCTCAGCTCATCATAATGCATAAGCATATCACTCTCATCATATTCTTCCGGAATCACTTTATAGCCTTCAAACCTTATAAGATTCTTGAAATATTCTTCCACATCTGCTGTCTGCTTAACAACAACCTCACTGAATGCCACTCCCTCTTCTGACTCCTGAAAATCTGGTCTGTAAAGAAGCTCACCGGTAATTATATTTTCTTTATCGGCTACAAATACAGCTTTGGCATAATATTTGTTACTGTCCGTTGTCGCAAGACGTATTCTTCTTGGTGGTGCCATCGTCTTATCATTCATGGCATTCGCTTTTCTGACTTCTTCTGAATCAAAATATTCTTTTTCAATTATCATATTTAACCTTCTTTCTGTCATATAAATCACTCATAGTTTTACAATATCCAAAACAGGACGATATATTTAAGGTTCTTATGGATATATGTTCTAAACAGGCTTTTGTAATGTATTATAACTTAAATCTGTAGCCTACCCCCCATATCGTTTCGATATATTGTGGCTTACTTGTATCAAGTTCTATCTTTTCCCTTATCTTTTTAATATGGACAGTAACGGTTGCAATATCACCGATAGAATCCATATCCCATATTTCCTTAAAAAGCTCTTCCTTAGTGTATACATGATTAGGATGTTCTGCTAAGAATGTAAGAAGATCGAATTCCTTAGTTGTAAATATCTTCTCTTCACCATTAACGAATACTCTTCTGGCTGTCTTATCTATCCTGATGCCTCTTATTTCGATAATATCATTTTCAGGCTGGGCACTGTTTACAAGTCTTTCATATCTTGAAAGATGTGCCTTAACTCTGGCAACAAGCTCACTTGGACTAAAAGGCTTCGTCATATAATCATCAGCACCTACGCCAAGTCCTCTTATCTTATCGATATCCTCTTTTTTAGCTGATACCATGATAATAGGAGTATTCTTAACTTCTCTTATTCTTTTGCATATCTCAAAACCATCTACACCTGGAAGCATGACATCAAGAATATATATGTCATAATCACCGTCAAGTGCCTCTGCAAGACCTGTTGTTCCATCCTTGCATGTTGTTACCGTGAATCCACTTAATTCAAGGTAATCCTTTTCAATATCTGCGATTGCTTCCTCATCTTCAACTATCAATACTTTGCTCATACAATTGTCCCTTTCTATTCCTTTTATATTTTATTTTTGCAGAATTCCAAGCTGGTTATTCTCATTATACTTAAGCAGATTAAGATGCATTGTAGTTCCTTCGCCTTCAACACTCTCTGCCCATATCTTGCCTTTATGGTCTTCAACGATTTTCTTAACAATAGCAAGTCCTATGCCGCTGCCGCCTTGCTTGGAGTTTCGTGATTCATCAGTACGGTAGAATCTTTCAAATATTCTTGAAATATCCTTGCCAGCTATACCCTTGCCATTGTCAGCCATGACAACATGTACATACTCGCCCTCGTCATAAAGGTCTATATCTATCTTTCCCTTACGGCCTTCTACCATGTACTTGACTGAGTTGCTGATTATATTATTGATAACTCTCTTTAACTGCTCTGGGTCTGCGACTATCATTACCGGCTTGTCTATATGATTCCTGTAGTTTAGCTCTATGCCAGAGGCATCCAGTTCTGTGCCTATTTCTTCACAGCAGTCATCAAAATAATCTGAAACATTAAGTTTTATAAATGTATATAGTATCCTGTTAGCATCAAGTCTTGAATATATAGTAAGTTCATCTATAAGCTTATCCATATCATTAACCTTGTTGGAAATAGTCTTAATATACTTTGCCTGTTTTTCCGGAGTATCGGCTATTCCATCACGTAGACCCTCAACATAGCCTTTAATAGCTGTGAGCGGTGTCTTTAAATCATGTGATATATTTCTTATAAGTTCCTTCTCTTCTTTATCTGACTGAAGCTTATCCTCTGATGACTTCTTTAGTATAAGTCTCATCTCTTCAAAGTCCTTACACACATCACCTATTTCGTTATCAGGAACCCTTGGCATCTCAAAGTCAAAGTTTCCTTCTTTTATATTATCTGTTGCAAGCTTCAGCTTGTTAACCGGCTTGATGATAGAACTGTATATCCACAGATTAAGCACAAGGCTGGTTATTACAAGTATGATGATGATGATAAAAACAAGCTGCCATAGCATCTGTCTTATCTGTGGTATGCTCTGCTTAACAGATGTGACGATAGACACACTGTATATATTTCCTAAGCTGTCTGAAAAGTCTACCTGTTTTATAAGACTATGATATATGCCACCTCTATATGTAGCAACATCCGTTATGTTGTTCTCATCTGTCTCATACTCTGGAAGAAGCCTTGCAAGATCTGTGTTTGAATATTGTGTTGAATTATATATGACATTATTATTCTTTCTTACAACAAGCTCTGAAAGTCTGTCATTTAATGTGGAACCAAGTGACTCAAGGTATGCCCTGTTGTTAAATGTCGTTGGTTCTTCTTCTGCCTGTTCTTTTATCTGCTCATACACATCATCTGTAATACTGCCAAACAATGTCATAGGCGAATAAAAATATAACAGTACCGTATCGTCTTCTACATTATATGTCTTGCATATACTATCCGACTGTATCTTAAATATTCCGACAACAAACACGCATAAAAGCAGCGCCGGAAGTATAACCATAACGCAGAATGAAACCTTTAACTTATCTTTTAATTTCATGTTTTCTCCATATAAGTCATATTAATATATTTACAACCATCATGATAATAGTTTAACATATTTTAACAGAATATTTGTAAAAAAATGATAAAAATATATAAAAAAACTGCGGAAATATATCATGCCTGCGATATCTTGTGATAAATCTGCCATTATCACTCCGGATATCTGCACAATATTATTCTCCGCAGTCTATTATCATCCTATTTTCAACTTAAACTTCTGAAGTTCTCTTTCAGAATCTACTCTTGCTATAACAGCACCAAGTGCTGAAAGTTTACCTTCAAAATCTTCGTATCCTCTCTGGATATACTCTATATCGTCTATTTCTGATATGCCCTCTGCCGCAAGTGCCGCGATCACAAGTGCTGCTCCAGCTCTTAAATCAGGCGCTGAAAGCTGTGCTGATGTAAAATGCTTAACACCTTCTATATAAGCTGTATTGCCCTCAACTTTAATCTTAGCACCCATCCTGTTAAGCTCATCAACATACTTGAATCTATTCTCAAATATACTCTCTGTAACCATGCTTGAACCATTAGCAAGTGCAAGTGCAACTGCTATCTGTGGCTGCATATCTGTTGGAAAGCCAGGATATGGAAGTGTCTTAACATTAGTACTTCCTATCTCACCTTCTGCTATAACCCTTATCCAGTCGTCACCTTCTATGAGCTGACAGCCCATCTCATGAAGCTTGGCAGTTATAGACTCAAGATGCTTAGGAATAACGTCCTTTATGACAACATCTCCATGTGTAGCTGCTGCCGCCATCATGAAAGTTCCTGCCTCAATCTGGTCTGGTATTATAGAATATGTGCATCCATGAAGTCTCTCTACGCCCCTTATTCTTATAACATCTGTACCAGCACCCTTGATATTAGCTCCCATGGCATTAAGGAAGTTAGCTACATCAACTATATGTGGCTCCTTAGCTGCATTTTCAAGGATAGTTTCTCCATCAGCCATGCATGCTGCCATCATAAGGTTAATAGTGGCACCTACTGTTACAACATCAAAATATATGTGTCCGCCAACCAGTTTTTCTGCTTTAGCGCTGACAACTCCATGATCTATGTTCACTTTGGCACCAAGTGCTTTAAAGCCCTTAAGGTGCTGGTCTATAGGTCTGCTTCCTATGTTACAGCCACCTGGAAGCGCTACGTTAGATTCATTGTACTTACCAAGTAATGCACCAAGAAGATAGTATGACGCTCTTATCTTTCTTATATATTCGTATTCAACATTAAGATCACATATAGATCCGCCGTTAATCTGAACTGTATTATTATATATATATTTTACCTTTGCACCTATTCCTTCGATTGCCTGAAGCAACACCTTTGTATCTCTCACGTTAGGTACATTCTCTATTGTTACGGTCTCATCTGTCATAATCGCTGCTGCCAGAATACCAAGTGCTGCATTCTTAGCTCCACCTATGGACACTTCTCCACAAAGTGGCACTCCACCTTTGACAACATACTGTTCCATACTTTGCACCTCAATATCACTTACTCATCATATCTAAAACTTTAGTTTCCTGCTTTAGTTTCTTTATTAATTATCGACATATCTGTCATTTATATTCAATATATCATGGTATTCACGGCTTATCACAAAAACAACTATCATGCATTAGTGACATAAAGCCGTCAAAACATTCATCATGTGTATACTTTTACTTTATTATCTAAAATAATATTGGTATTTAAATCAATATCTTAATGATTATATCATACCTTTTTATTATGTCAACGTTATATATCCATAAAGTTTAAAACAGGGCATGGATTATTAATATCCACGCCCTTATTCATAAGTTAACTTAATTCTTGTTTACATAATCAAGTGGATTCACTCTTCTGCCATCTATCCATATTTCAAAATGCACATGTGGTCCTGTACTATCACCAGTATTGCCACTAAGAGCTATCTCTTCACCCTGCTTTACCTGCTGGCCGGCAGTCACTGTTACTTTACTGTTATGTCCATATCTTGTCATGCTGCCATCTTCATGCTGTATATCTACACAATATCCATAAGCAGAATACCATCCAGCCCTTGTTACTACTCCGTCTCTTGAAGCCTTAACTGATGTTCCCTGGTTGCATGACCAGTCAACTCCGTAATGAGTTGTGCCCCATCTTGAACCATAACCTGATGAAAATGTTCCACCACTGACAGGCTTTATATATGTTGGTGGTGTAAGTGTTCCAACTGCTATCTTTGCCGGCTTTGATTCAACTGTTATATTCTCGCTTGTTATCTGTCTTGCAACCTCTTTACCATTCTCATATGTAACTGTTGCTACTACTGAATGATGTCCCGTTGTTCCTTCATCAAGAATATAATTCGTACCTCTATAGTTGTTGTTATCATCAAGATACTCAGGCTCTGCGTTGTAATCTTCCTCATAAGAAAGCTGCTTTGTTGTCACTACTGTTATATCTGACTCAGGCACTGTTATAACAAGCTCATCACCTGGAACTATAACTGAGTCCTCTTTTAACTTAGTATTAAGCTTTAACAAATCTTCAACTGTTATGTTATTATCTTTAGCTATACTCTCAAGAGTATCGCCCTCTTTAACAATATAATAAACATTGGTATCGTTTACCTTTGTTATTGTTTCATAAGCTTCCTGTACTGTTGATACCTCTACCTTATCAGCATATACAGCATTAACAGATACATTCTGTGCAAAACCTATAGACTGTATCTCATCTGGTGTCTTCTTGCTTTCACCGTTAGAACCAGTACTGTCTTCAAAGAATGATGCAACTATCTGTGTATCCTGCACCGTTGTCTCCTCATTCTTATCTATAGACACTATATATGTTCCATCTGCCGCCGAACTAGACTTAATAACCGGCTCAAACTCATCAGCCCTGTTATATGGCTGTATAAGCTTTGAAAACAGTTCTTCTACATCCTGCTTGGATGACAGATTAACTGTATAATCATCTATTCTTACAGTATATGCAAGCTGCTTTTCAACATCAAGTATACAGTCAAACAACTGGCTGTATATAGAACTTTCAAGCTGCTTTTCTGACATTCTTGACGCTATAGCCCTGTTTTCTTTATCAATCTGGACATCACAGTCCATATATATATAATCATCAAGCTGCTGGCTTAACTGCAGACGTGCATTTGCCAGTGCCACATTAACTTCTTCCTCTGTGTTGGCTGCTCCAACATGTGTACCACGAATCGATATGCTGTAATATCCCACATCATTGTTAAACATATTCTTAGATACAAATGGAATACCTATCACTATTGCAATGCATGCTGCAAACATAGTTGAGATAAAGGTAGTTTTCACCTTTCTTCCATATCTTGTAATGCGTGTCATACGTTCCTCCATATATCGTATATACAATGGAATTCTTTCCCCGTGTAATAATTCCGTAACATTTTTGTAACAATTGTATACTACCACGCATATAACTGTTTGTAAAGGGGTTTTACGCGCTTTAGAGATATTTTATTTTTATAATTTTACCTTTTTTTAACTGAATATCCAAAGCGCCCGAGATGTTCACCAAGTGCGTAATACTGTCCATGTGAATAAGCTACAAGTTCAGCATCCTTAAGATGTAATGTTCCCTTGCTGTCAAGAAGTGATTCATCAACATTAACAGCGACGACTTCGGCAATAAACATATCATGGCTTCCAAGCTCCACTATATCCTTCACCTTACATTCTATGTTAACAGGACTCTCTTTAATAGCCGGTGCATTTATCTTAACTGACTTTTCAGGTGTAAGATGCATATCCTTGAATTTATCTGTATCCTTACCTGACTTTACGCCACAGTAGTCCGTTGCCCGGCACAGCTTTTTCGTTGTAAGGTTAATAACGAATTCTCCTGATTCTTTTATAATATCATGGCTATATCTTTCTTTCCTTATTGATATAGATACCATTGCAGGATCCGAACATATAGTCCCTGCCCATGCAACTGTTATGATATTGGGTTTTTCTTCACCTCTCTGACAGCTGACCATAACTGCCGGCACTGGATAAAGCATATTTCCTGGTTTCCATGTCTGTTTACTCATAATGTACATCTCCTTTACTGCTTATACTTTTCTTTATAATGTATTGTCTTTTTTAGATATCTGTCATATACCTTGTGCTTATTATCAGTATACTACAAATTTTTTGAAAGTTTCCACTATATGATTAAAGATTTTACTAAATTTATCAATTTATTTAATTTATAAGCACATTTGAGTTGTATGATTGCTCTAATTATGTTAATATAATTTTAATAAAATGTTTATGTTGTAAGAGTTAAAAGTTCACATCCAAAAATCTTTCGTGCCTGCATGATATGACTTTGATCTTGCGACCCTTGCATCATATTTGTCATAGGTTAGAAGTCACGAGGGATTCTGACCTGAGTTTTATTATTTAATTATTTTTATAATTCGGAGGACATTTATGTTAGGAAATGTTATCGTAGGACAGTCTGGCGGACCAACTGCCGTAATCAATTCAAGTCTTGCAGGTGTGTTTAAGACAGCCAAGGACAGAGGGGCTAATAAAGTATATGGTATGCTTCACGGAATCAAGGGTCTTCTTGACAAGCAGTATGTAGATCTTTCTGAAAAGATTAAGACAGATATCGATATTGACCTTTTAAAGAGAACTCCTTCTTCTTACTTAGGTTCATGTCGTTATAAGCTTCCTGAAATCTCTGACGACAGAGAAACATATGAGAAGATTTTCGAGATTCTTAAGGAACTTAATATATCATACTTCTTCTATATTGGTGGTAACGATTCCATGGATACTATCAAGAAGCTTTCTGACTATGCACTTCTTATCGGAAGCGATATTAAGTTCATGGGTGTTCCTAAGACTATCGACAACGACCTTGCTGTTACTGATCATACTCCTGGTTTTGGTAGTGCTGCCAAGTTTATTGCAGCTACTATGAAGGAGATTATCCGTGACGGTCTTGTATATGATTACCCAACTGTTACAATAGTTGAGATTATGGGACGTAACGCCGGATGGCTTACAGCCGCTTCTGCTCTTGCAAGAGGCGAAGATTGTGAAGGTGTAGATCTTATCTATCTTCCTGAGAAGGTATTTGATATCGACCACTTCCTTGAAAGAGTTAAAGAGATAGCTTCTAAAGGTCGTTCTATGGTTATTGCTGTTTCAGAAGGTATCAAGGTTATGGACGGAAGATATGTATTCGAGCTTTCAGAGCATGTTGAGTTCGTGGATGCTTTCGGTCACAAGCAGTTAGCTGGTTCTGCCAAGTTCCTTGCCAACAAGGTAGGTTCTGAACTTGGTATCAAGACAAGAGCTATTGAGTTATCTACTCTTCAGCGTTGTGCAGCTCACATGACTTCACGTACTGATATCACTGAAGCCTTCAACGTTGGTGGTGCTGCTGTAAAGGCTGCATTTGAAGGTGAAACTGGTAAAGTTGTAGTACTTAAGAGAGTATCTGATGATCCATATATGTGCATCACTGAAACTCATGATGTTCATCAGATTGCTAACATCGAAAAGAAAGTTCCACTTGAGTGGATCACAGAAGATGATTTCGTTACAGAAGACCTTATTCATTACATAAGACCATTGATTCAGGCTGAACTTTCACCAATCATGGTTGATGGTCTTCCAAGACATCTCAATGTAAATATGGACTAGTGCCAACATTAATAGATAATGCCAATATTTTATTTAAGATATGAGCAGCATTTATTAATCCCCCGTGTGGCAGCTATTCCGCACATCAAAGCTTACAGGCTTTATAGCCCCGAATACCTTTATCATAACGGGTATCCGGGGTACCTTTATTTTCATCTTTATTTTCATCTTTATTTTTAACTTTATTTTTAATCTTATTTTTCCAAAATATTACAATTATGTGTTATGATGTGATTGATGCCTGCATGTTGTCATAACTGATATACATCATATAAAATACATGAATGGAGATTAATATTAAAATATGAATAAAGAATACCATGATAATGAAGCTTTGAAAGAAGCAAAAAAACGTACTAAAAAAAGGTCCTTATTAAGCCCTCATTTTCCAGGGTTAAAAACAATAATAAACATTATAATAATAGCCCTGCTTGTTATAGCCTTGATATACACTAAAAAGACTGCATCAACGAGTTACCAGACAGATGGCAAGGTCACTCAGATAGGCTTTGAAAATATCGGCGAGCTGGCTACACAGTCTGTAACAACAACGTCTGTGCGTGTTGAAACTAAGGACAGAAAGCTTTTTAATATATCTATACCTCTGACAGAATCAAAGTATATATACACATATAACACTAACATCAAGGCTGGAATCAACTTCAGTGATGTAACATGGAGTTTGGGGGATACAGAAGACACAAAGCATAACATATATGTAACTGTACCTGAGGTTAAAACTCTTTCTGCCGACCTTGACCTTGATTCCTTCAAGGTGCTCCACGAAAGTACAAGCATATTTACACCTATAACTCTTACCGAACATAACGACGCATTAAAGCAGCTAACAGATGAGGCATTAAATGATGCCATAGCAAATGGATTATACGACAAGGCTCTTGAAAATGCCAAAACACTGCTATCCTCTTTCATATATCAGGTATATCCATCTGATCAGTATGATATAATATTTTCTGAATCAGTAAAAAAATAGTAAAAACAATGTAGTAAAACTAATTTAATAAAGCTAATGTGATTTTTGATAATCATTACAAGCTTTATAAAACAGTAATCCCGGTTTAAAGTTCATATGTAACTTTAAACCGGGATTATGTTAGATTATGATTCCAATTATCTTCTTAATATTCTTTTTATATTCTTCTTTTTCTTATGCAGACATATCCAAGTGCTATAAGCGATGCAACACTTACTGTAAGTAATGCAGCATATATACCAGCATGTGATGTATCTGCTGTCTTAACATTCTCTGTAGAATCAGTCTGTGCTGTTTCATCTGCAGCAGCCTCTCCTGTTGAAGGTTCATCTGTCGATGGATTATCTGTCGTTTCTTCTACAACAGGATTCTGGTTTGTATCACCAGCCCATTCTATACTTAAGCTGTGAAGCATAGTTGTATTCTGCCATCCACCAGTTCCTGTTGTTCCTGTATGCTGTATAGCTGCTCCGCCATATGTGTTAGCCTCTATATCTGCATTTAAGTCAACCACATGAACATAGCCAGCTGCTGCCTGGTCTGCAAGCTGTGCTGTAGGTGTTTCTACATGTGCTGTAAGCTTGCTTCCCTCTGCCTTTAAGGTTATCTCGCAT
>OKRY01002900.1_pt1 | contig 13025 bp, 12 predicted proteins | sample 1601121 | NCBI WGS metagenome assembly OKRY01 (sample SAMEA3541546, study PRJEB24748) | human gut metagenome | biome: human gut; feature: human-associated habitat; material: faeces | place: China | collected 2012
TTTTGCGGGATGCCGGGAATTGGAAAGACGGAGTGTGTAAAATTTTTTTCCCAGTGCTCCTTATATTGGTAAACTCATAATAGGTTCTGCTACTGGTGGTAATACTTATTCAGATATAGCTTTCGTTATTAGAACGGTATCTTTTGCTATTTTAGTAATTCCTTTTTTATCTGTAACGAAAGGATTTTTACAAGGATATAAATATATTACACCATATTCTGTTAGTCAAGTTATAGAACAAGTAGTTCGCGTTTTAGTAATATTAGTTGGTAGTTTTTTATGTGTGAAAGTATTAAAATTACCTCTTAGGTATGCTGTTGGAATTGCTATGTCTGGAGCATTTTTTGGAGGATTGGTCGCATATATATATTTAAAAATTAAGATGAAAAAATCTAAATTATTAGAAGCTGATGTAACAGGGGATAATAATTTAGTTACAAAAAAAGAAATAATTAGAAAAATTATTGCCTATTCAGTTCCATTTATTTTAATTAGTTTAGTTAATAATTTATATACAACTATTGATATGATACTAATTTCTAGAACTTTTTCTGATTTGTTAGGATTTTCTTCTAAGGTAACAGAATCTATAGTTGGAGTTTATACAACTTGGGGAATGAAACTTAATAATATTATTTTAGCTGTATCTACTGGACTTGTTACTAGTTTAATTCCTAATATAGTCGATAGCTTTACTAAGAAAAATATGAGAGATGTTAATAATAAATTTAATAAGGCATTGCAATGCGTATTACTTGTAATAGTGCCACTTACTATATTTTTCTCAATGCTAAGTAATTCTTTATGGACGTTATTTTATGGTCATAGTTATTATGGACCTATTGTTTATAAGATGTTTGTATTTATATCACTTTTTGGTGGTGTTTATACTATAATAGTTAATACTTTACAGGGGATTAATCGTTACAAATTGGTTATGTTTACTGTTATAATAGGACTAGTTTTTAATGGAATATTTGACGTTCCATTTATGTTGCTTGCTGATAAGATAGGGGTTAATGCTAGTTATGGAGCTGCTATGGCAGATATAATGGGATACATATTATCAATTGGTCTTTCTATGTATGTATTGTATAAGAAATATAAATTTAATTATAAAAGTACGATTAAGTCAATTCCTAAATATGTAGTGTCTTGGGCTATATTTGTTGTTAGTATTTTGGCACTAGGACTTGTTATACCTACTAATCTTAAAGGACGTATTATTCAATTACCTATATTGGCTTGCTATGGTGTAGTGTGTTTTTCTATATATGTATATGTATGTTATAAAAATGGATTATTAAAGCAAGTTTTTGGTAGTAAAGTAGATAGTATTGCTAATAAGTTAGTAAAAAAATTTAAAATGGCGAAATAGAGTAATTAACAACTCTATTTTTAATTTAACAAAGTATGGACTTTGAAAGATAATTTTGTTACAATAATTTAGAATTTATATGAGGTGATTAGGTTATGGTTAAGGGAAAACCATTTGTAAAATGGGCTGGAGGTAAGAGACAAATAATAGATAAATTACTTACTTATGTTCCAGATAATTATAATTGTTATTATGAGCCATTTATAGGAGGAGGGGCTTTATTTTTTGAACTTTCGCCTATCAAGGCTGTAATTAATGATAGTAATGAAGAACTTATGAATGTTTATAGAGTTCTTTGTTCACATGATAAATATAGTAAAATGTGTAAAGTTTTAAATGATTATGAAGCTAATAATTGTGAAAAGTTTTATTATGAGATTAGAAATAAAGATAAGGAAGCTAGTTTTAAGAGACTTAGTGATTATAAGAGAGCTGCTAGGACTATTTATTTGAATAAGTCTTGTTTTAATGGGCTTTATAGAGTTAATAAGAAGGGTTATTTTAATGTCCCATATAATAAAAAAGATAAGATAAATACTTATGATGGAGCAAATTTGATTACTATTAATATTCTTCTTAGTTTAAATGATATTACTATAAGATGTTGTGATTTTGAACTAGCAGTAGAGGATGCTAAAGAAGGAGATTTTGTTTATTTTGATCCACCATATGATTCTGATAATGGAGTATTTAATAGTTATACAGAAGAGGGCTTTGGAAAAGATGAGCAGAGAAGACTAGCTGATGTATTTAAGAAGTTAGATAAGAAGGGTGTTAAGGTAATGTTGTCTAATCATAATACTGATTTAGTTAATGAATTATATAAAGATTATAATATTCATGTAATAGAGGCGAAGAGGAGTATTAATTCAAAAGGAAATAAAAGAGGTCGTGTTGAGGAAGTTATTATTACTAATTATGTGAATAATAGAGATATAAATGATATGAATTTAGAAAATAACGAAAATTAGCAATTAACTATTGACTTTGCTAAAAAAAAGTTTTATAATGAGTTTAGCATTCAAGAAATGGGATTGCTAAGGAAGTGATTTAATGCTGACAGAACGACAAGATAGAATATTAAAAATAATAGTAGAAGATTATGTTAAGACTATTAGACCAATTAGTTCATCTAAAATAAATAAGCTAATTAATTGTTCTAGTGCTACTATTAGAAATGAAATGGCACATTTAGAGGAGCTTGGTTTACTGGAAAAAGATCATTTTGCTTCTGGTAGAACTCCTAGTGAAGCTGGGTATAAGTATTATGTTGCTAATTTGATGAAACCTAAGGATATGACTGGTGATGATATGCTTAAGTTACAGACAATTTTTAAAAATAATTCTTTAGCTTTATCTGATACAATAAGAAAAAGTATTGCTATTGTATCGGAGATAACTAATTATACTTCAATTGTTTTAGGAACAGATGCTAAAGAAAATAAACTAAAAAAAGTAGAAGTGATTCCTTTAGAAGATGCTAAGATATTGACTATGGTTATTACAGATAAAGGAGTAGTTGAACATAAGAATTTGTATTTGCCAAGTACTATTTCTTTAGAAGATGTTACTAAAACTGTGGAACTTATAAATAAACTGATTGTAGGGACTCCAATTAATGAAGTTTCTAAAAAACTTGAGTATGAAGTTAAACCTATAATAGGAAAATATGTAAAGCAACATGAAGTCTTGTATAATGCCTTTTATAATGCATTTAGTGAGTTTTCAAATAGTAGTGCTGATGTTTGCTTTGCTGGAAAAAGTAATTTTTTAAATCAACCCGAATTCAGTGATGTTGGTAAATTGAAGGAATTAATGTCAAAATTTGATGATGTTAATAATATCAAAAAAGAAGAAAAAAATGGTATAAATATTTATGTTGGTAAAGATTCAGAGATATCTGATGATGTATCTGTTGTTAAAACAAAATATAATATCAATGGTGAAGAGGGAACAATTGCTATTGTAGGTCCAAAGAGGATGGAATATGATAGAGTAGTTAGTTTACTTGATTATATAAAAGAAAATATTGGAGGAAATGATGAATAAAGAAAAGAAGAAAGAACAAGAAAGTAATGTTGAAGAACAAGAAGTTATGAATGAAGAAGAAGTAGAAACAGAGAAAGAACAAAATAAAGAGTGCTCTTGTGATAGTAAGGATAAGGAATGCTCTTGTAAGGAAAAGAAAAAAGATAAAAAAAGTATTTTTAAGAAGGATAAGCAAGAGATAGAAGAACTTACAAAACAAGTTAATTCTCTTAAAGAGTTACTTCTTAGGAATCAAGCTGAACTTCAAAATTATAAAAGAAGAAAAGATGAAGAAGTATCTAGATTTATGAAATATAAGGATGAGGATCTTATTAAAGAATTTTTGACTGTACTTGATAATTTTGAAAGAGCTATAAAGATGGATGATAATGATTTAACAGATGATGCTGAACAGCATCCCCATGGACGAGCTGGCCGACCTGATGATCGTCTCTCAGGTAGAGCTGGTCAAGGGCGAAGGCGGCGCTGCAAGTGCTGTTGAAGGCCTGGGCGTTGCTGCTGCACATGCCACCGGCGAAAAGTGCGAACGCTGCTGGAAGTATTCTTCTTCCATCGGCAGCCATGCCGCACATCCCACCCTGTGCGCACGCTGCGCCAGCGTTGTGGAAGCCTAAGCGTTCCGCATAAAACAATGTTTTAAAGGGCGGCGCTCCCTTATACCGGGGAGCGCCGTTTTTTATACTGAATGATTTTGGGAGTATCCTATGGCATTTGTTGTTTTTAATCTGCTCGCGGCTGCGGCACTCATTGGCATCGATCAGGCCATCAAGCTGTGGGCCACAAATGTGCTGCAGCCGGTGGGAGCCATGCCGCTGATCCCCCATGTGGTGGAGCTGCGGTTCGTGCTCAACCCGGGCATGGCGTTCAGCCTGCTCAGCGGCAAGCAGCTGTTCCTCATCATCGCTACCAGCATAGCGCTGATCTTTGTGGCCTACGGGCTGTTCTTCCGCAGCCGCGGCAGATACCTGCAGCAGGCTGCGCTGCTGCTGATCCTTGCCGGCGGCATCGGCAACCTGATCGACCGTGTGCTCAACGGCGAGGTGGTGGACTACATCAATCTGCTGTTCATGCAGTTTGCGGTGTTCAATTTTGCGGATATCTGCGTGTGTGTGGGCGTGGGCCTCTGGGTGCTGGTAATTTTTCTGGAAGAGCTGCACGCTGAGAACGGGCAGTCCCCGAAGGAGCATTGAGCCATGGAACAGCGTGAATTTGTGGTGGAGCAGGAGACGGCAGGCCAGCGCATCGACCGCTTTTTGAGCGGCGAGGACACCGGCCTTTCCCGGTCTGCTCTGCAGGCGCTGGTGGCCGACGGTCATGTGTTGTGCAACGGCAGGCTGGTTGCCAAAAGCCTGAAGCTCAAGGCGGGCGACACCATCGTTTTGGAAATTCCGGACGCAAAGCCCATCGAGGCCGTGCCGCAGGACATCCCGCTGGAAATCGTCTATGAGGACGAGCATCTGCTGGTGGTCAACAAGCCCAAAGGCATGGTGGTGCACCCGGCTCCCGGCAACCCGGACGGCACGCTGGTGAACGCGCTGCTGTGGCACTGCAAGGGAAGCCTGTCCGGTATTGGCGGCGAGATTCGCCCCGGCATCGTGCACCGCATCGATAAGGACACCAGCGGACTGCTGGTGGTGGCAAAGGACGATGCAACGCACATCGGCCTTTCCCAGCAGATGGCGGTGCACAGTGTGGAGCGCGCGTATCGCACCATCGTGTACGGCGGCTTTGCACAAGATGAGGGCTTTGTGGAAAGCAATCTGGGCCGCAGCAAGACCGACCGCAAAAAGATGGCGGTCTACCCGGCCAGTGAGCCGCACACCAAATATGCCTATACCGGCTATCAGGTGCTGGAACGGCTGAACAACTTTACCATGCTGGAATGCCGCCTGAAGACCGGCCGCACCCATCAGATCCGCGTGCACATGGCATCCATCCAGCACCCGGTGGCGGGCGACCCGGTGTATGGCCCGCACAATTGCATCACCAGCCTGCACGGCCAGTGCCTGCACGCCAAAACGCTTGGCTTTGTGCACCCGATCACCGGCGAACATCTGCGGTTCGATTCGGAATTGCCGGAATACTTCACTCGTTTTCTTGCAACGCTCAGGAGGGGAACGGTATGAACCATCTTTCTTCAACGCTTGTACTGTGTGATCTGGACCATCTGCTTTTGGGTGCCGACGGCAACCTGACGCAGGTGGTGCGGGATGTGCTGCAGCTGTTCGTCCGCCGCGGCGGACGTTTTACGGTGTTTTCCCAGCGCACGCCGCGGGCAGTGCGGTCCATTCTGGGCAGTGTGCGGCTCAGCGCTCCTGCGCTGGTGTGCGGCGGTGCCATGGCCTACCATTTTTCCGATGGCACCCGCCAGCCGCTGTGCACCTTTGCCGGGCAGGATGCCGACCTGTTCGCCCGCCTGCCGGTGGCAGAGGGCGTGGGCATTGCCCTGCAGATGACCGACGGTACTACCCGCGTGCTGCGCATGAGCGAGGCATTGGAGCGTCATCTGCGGCAGGAATGGACCCCTTATCTGCTGGCAAACGCGGCAGACATCAAGGGGGAAGAAGTGCTGCGGGTGCTGCTTTATCAGGACAGCAAGGCAGTGCCCATGATCTCGCTGCTGGAAAAATCTCTGGGCGACCGCACAGCGGTGCTGCTGGGCGAGCGTGCCGCAACGGATACGCTGATCCTGACCCCCAGAACCGTCTCCGGCCGTGAAATGCTGGATGCCGTGTGTATGCCGGTGGGCATCGACCCGGAAGAGGTGCTGGTACTTGCCGGAGGGCTGCCTATGCTGGACATGGTGCGCGCTTCCAGCCAGAGCACCGCAGCTGCGGATGCCCCGGCTGAGCTGCGTCTTGCTGCCCAAAAGGTCACTTTGACCGATGCTGCGGCAGGTTCTGCAGTGGAAGTGCTGTACCGTATGGTGCGGGATGCTGAAAATTTGGCGTAAAATTTGTGCAAGGCTTCTGCAAATTCTTTCGCAGAAGCCTTTCTTTTTGGAGGAAAGTCAGGTACAATGAGAGAAACGCATCTTCTGGTCCTGCAAAAGAAGGAAAAACTCTTTCTTGCGCTGTCGCTGGCGGCGGTGGTTTTGTGCACAGTGCTGGCCTTTGGCTTTGCCGTGCCGCTGCAGGCTGCCGAATCGCAGGTCCTGCCGGATACGACCGGGCTGGAACAGTATGTGCTGGTGGATCTGAACACTGCCGATCTCTCTGCGCTGTGCACACTGCCGGGCGTAGGGGAAAAGCGCGCACAGACGATTCTGGATTACCGGACGCAGAATGGCCCGTTTGAACGGGTAGAAGATGCAGCCAATGTTCCGGGCCTGACACAGACCATTGTGGATTCCTGGGCAGGAATGGCAACCGTGAGCTGAGCCGCAGCCGGCGGCCCGGCGCAGCAAAAAGGGGAATGATTATGAGTGACGATACCATTTTTATCAACCGGGAACTGAGCTGGCTGGATTTCAACCGGCGCGTTCTTGCGCTGGGCAAAGATAAAAATGTTCCGCTTGCAGAGCGGGTCAAATTTCTTGCGATCTACGGCTCCAATCTGGACGAGTTTTTTATGGTGCGCGTGGGTTCTCTGCAGGAGCGCGCCAATCTGGAACAGGAACAGGGCAAAAAGGTCAAGAGGGAAAACAAGACCAACATGTCCGCGGCGGAACAGCTGACTGCCATCATGCCCAAAACGGCACAGCTGCAGGAGGAGTGCGATAAATACTACGCAAAGGCGCTGGAAGCACTGGCGGAGTGCGGCTGGCGCAAGGTGGATCTTGACCACTTGTCCAAGGAGGACGAGCACTTCTGGAAGAAGTACTTCCAAACGGAGCTGTTCCCTATCCTCAGCCCGCAGATCGTGGACAACCGCCATCCGTTCCCATTCCTGCGCAATAAGGAGATTTACCTTGGCGTTCTGCTCAAGGAAAAACACCCGGCAGGGCAGAGCCTTGGCATCATTCCCATTTCCAGCCAGATGGAACGGATGCACGTTGTAAAAAAAGACGGCGAAACGCAGTTTGCACTTACCGAAGAGCTGGTGCTGCACTTTGCGGCCAGCATCTTTGGCAAAGAGACGATTCAGGAAAAATGTCTCTTCCGCGTTACCCGCAATGCGGATATCGACGTAAAAGAGGGCATGATGGATCATGATATCGACTACCGCGAGATCATGACCGAGCTGCTCAAGCGCCGCCGTAAGCTGGCTGCGGTGCGTCTGCAGATCACGCCTGCTCCGGCCCCGGAGGTAGAACGCCTGCTGTGCAACCGTCTGCTGCTCACCCATAAACGGGTGTTCGAGCAGAAAAGCCCGCTGGATCTGAGCTTTTTCTACAAGCTCACCGGCCGCATGGAAGCGGAGGGGCGGCCGGAACTGTTCTACCCGGCTGCACGGCCCATGCTGCCGCCGCCGGACTACGACCTTGCCGCTGAGGTGCAGAAGCACGATGTGCTGCTCAGCTACCCGTACCAGTCCATCCGGCCCTTCATTGCCATGCTCAAAAAGGCTGCCCATGATCCTGAGGTCATTTCCATCAAAATGACACTGTACCGTATGGCGCGGGAGTCCCAGATCGTGCAGGCGCTGATGGAAGCCGCTGAGAACGGCAAAGAGGTGGTGGCGCTGGTGGAGCTGCGCGCCCGCTTTGACGAGCAGAACAACATCGACTGGTCGAAGCAGCTGGAAAGCGCAGGCTGTACGGTCATTTATGGCTTTGATGATTACAAAGTGCACTCCAAGCTGACCCTTATCACCAAAAAGAGCAAAGAGGGCTACTCTTATATCACCCAGATCGGCACCGGCAACTACAACGAAAAGACCAGTGAGCTTTACACGGACTATTCCTTCATTACGGCAGACCATGGCATTGGCGAGGAAGCTTCCAATGTGTTCCAGAACCTTGCCGTGCAGAAGCTGACTGAGGAGAGCGACCGGATGCTGGTAGCACCGCTGCGCTTCAAGAGCGTATTGCTGGAAGAGATGGATCGTGTCATTGCCGCCGCCCACATGGGCCGTCCGGCATCCATGATCCTGAAAAACAATTCCATCAGCGACCGGGACATCATCCTCAAGCTGCAGGAAGCCAGCTGTGCCGGTGTGCGCATTGATATGATCGTGCGCGGCATCTGCTGCGTGCGCGCCGGCGTGCCCGGCAAGACGGAGAACCTGCATATCCGCAGCCTTGTGGGTCGTTATCTGGAGCATGGCCGCATTTACAGCTTCTTCGATGGTGCACATACCCGCATCTATATTGCATCCGGCGATTTCCTCACCCGCAACACCGAGTGCCGCGTGGAGGTGGGCGTGCGCGTGGAGGATCCCGTGCTGGTGCGGAAGCTTACCGACATTCTGCAGCTACAGCTGCGGGATAATGTCAATGCCCGCGAGATGCGCCCGGACGGCAGCTACCAGAAGGTAAAGCCCGCTGAGGGCGAAGCACTGGTGAACGGCCAGATGGGCATGTATGAGCTGTTGAAAAATGACTGGACGCAGCCGGAGCCTTGGAGGCTTTCTGCCGCTGCGCAGGAAAAACAGCCTGAACCTTCTGCCGAAGCAGAAAAGCCAGAACCTGCGAAAACGGAAGCGGCTCCCGCTGCAAAACAGGCAGAAGCTTCTCACCCGGAATCTGCTGCGGCACCGGAAAGCGGCGACCGTTTTGACCAGCTGGAACAGATGGTCAATCATAAAAAGCGTACAGAGCCGCAGCCTGCCCCTGCAGCCAAGCCGATAAAGCCGGTGGTGGTGGAGACACCCGCCCCCAGAAGCCGCCTGAAACGGATTTTGGATTTTTTCAAGTTACGCAGATAATATTTGCAAGACCCGACAGAGCAAACCCTCTGCCGGGTCTTTTTGCGTGTTTGCCTGCATAAATAAAAAGCAAACGGAAGGCGGGAGGCAGAAGGTGCGGGCAAAGCGATGGGGACGAGCCGGGCACGGCAGGGAGCAGCCCAGACGGAAGGTGATTTTTCTGGCAGTTTTAGCCGGACTGCTGGTGTGCTTGGTGCTTCCGGTGCGGGCGCAGAAAAAAACGGGGAAGCTCTGTTTCCCGCTGGACACCACACAGTACCGTGTTTCGGACGGATACGGCTGGCGGCAGGATCCTTTTACCGGGGAAAGGACGTTCCATAAGGGCATTGATCTTGCCTGTGCAGAGGGAACAGAAGTGCTTGCTGCGGAAGGCGGTGCGGTGGTGCAGGTATACCGCAGCACAAGCTATGGCACCTGTCTGCGTGTTCTCCATACAGATGGCAGCGAGTCACTTTACGCCCATTTGCAGTACGCCTATGTCCGCCCGGGCGAGGTGGTGGAAGCAGGGCAGCTGCTGGGCGCAGCAGGGCGCAGCGGGCGCGCTACGGGAGCACACCTGCATTTTGAACTGTACCGGCAGGGAACAGCCTGTGACCCGGCGGATGCGCTGGGCCTTTCCTCATGAAGCTGCATGATTCCCGGCAGCTGGGGCCGCTGGTGTTCCGCGACCCGCTGCTTTTGTGTAGCGCACTGTATTTTCTGCTCTACTTTGATGCAAGCGGCTTTCTGCGGCTGGGGCTGCTGGCGGCGTTCCTGCACGAGTGCGGGCACATTCTGGTGTATTGTGTGTTTCTGCGCCGCTTTCCGGTCATTGAGGTGACCATGACTGGCTTTTGTATGCGGATGGACGCTCCGGCCCGGGGCCTTTCACCGGGGCGGCTTTTCTGGCTGGCTGCTGCAGGCCCGGCGGTCAATTTCATGCTGGCAGGCATCTGGGCACTGCGGCTGGAACAGGAACTGACCATCCGCGGCAGTGCCTTCTGGGCGGCAAATCTGCTGACCGGGGGATTCAATCTGCTGCCCGTTCCACCGCTGGATGGGGCGCAGCTGACATCCTGCCTGTGCGAAATGCGGCGTGCAGTCAAAAAGTTTAAGGGAAATGATTGAAAAAACAGCTCATTTCGGGTACAATAAAATGACGTGTAAAAATGGACTGTTTATTGGAGGACTCGATGTTTGATCCAAAACTGAAAGAAGCACTGGGACGGGTACAGAAGCCTGGTCGTTATACCGGCGGAGAACCCGGCAGTGTATATAAGGACAAAGAAAAAGTGGATGTCCGCTTTGCGTTCTGCTTTCCGGACACCTATGAGGCTGATCTCATTAAGTTCGGTGTTACTAAGAAAGTAACAGATGTTCTGGACAACGCAGGTCTTGCATATGAGATCTATTCCAACATTAAACCAAACCCTACGATCGAGAATGTTCAGTCTGGTGTTGCTGCTTTTAAGGCTGCTGAAGCTGATTACATCATTGCGATCGGTGGCGGATCATCCATGGACACAGCAAAGGGCGTTGGAATCGTGATCGCAAATCCGGATTTTGCTGATATCAGAAGTCTTGAGGGCGTTGCTCCTACCAAGAATAAATCCGTACCTATCTTCGCTGTACCTACAACAGCCGGAACTGCTGCCGAGGTTACGATCAACTACGTTATCACAGATGTAGAGAAAAACCGTAAAATGGTATGTGTGGATCCAAAAGACATTCCAGTCGTTGCATTTGTTGATCCTGAGATGATGAGTTCTATGCCAAAGGGTCTGACTGCTGCAACCGGTATGGATGCCCTGACACATGCGATCGAAGGTTACATTACCGCTGCTGCATGGGAATTATCTGACATGTTCCACTTAAAAGCAATCGAGATTATTTCCAGAAGCCTTCGCAATGCAGTAGCAAATACACCAGAGGGAAGAGCAGACATGGCTCTTGGACAGTATGTTGCAGGCATGGGATTCTCTAATGTAGGTCTTGGAATTGTACACTCTATGGCTCCATATCATTACATGAGACAACAAAGATAATAATTTTCAAAGTTCACTGGTCTAATAGCATTGTCATTAAACAAAATTACAACTTAGGAAAAACGGTTTAAATTATATCCTCCCTATATTTATATCATTTACTTCAAATCACATATTATGAAGAAATTTCCGAAAAGCCAAAGATTAAACAAACACATAGATGAATTCAAAACTCTTTCTTTATTTTACCAGACTTAACTAAAAGTTAAAGGAATATGGTAAAACCTAATTGAATATTCACAGCTTACTTCTCCGCAAAAACAGAAAAAGAATCAATGCCCATTTTCACAACTACCCGAAAGCAGTACAATAAGGACCTGAATTTCCTATTATAAAGAATCTAAAACAAATACAAATGTCGAAATCGTACAATAGGAATCCTATACAATTGCTTATATTTGTACTATCAGATCGTTTTTCAACAGATACCCTTTCTAAATATGTACAAAGAATACTTACCATGCCATATACTTGCTCCCTACGTTGATAGATATTGGGAATTCAAAGGCCAAACAGAACAAGGTATGCAAATAAAACTATCTACAGATGGATGTACGGACTTTATGTTTATATTAGAAAACACTGTTAATCATGGTATTAAAATGCAGCCTTATCATTCTTATTTTATTGGTCCCATGAACGTCTGTTCGGCATTAATAACATCATCAGGTACTATCAATACATTTGGAGTTCGCTTTCGTCCATGCGGACTATCCCGTTTTATGAAAATTTCTCTCAGCGAATTGACAAATATAAGGTTAAGTGTAAATGACTTAGATACTATTTTCAGCGATTCTTTTGCTGAAAGGTTATTCGAAGAACAGAGTATTCAGTGCAAGATTAATTTAATAGAACGCTATTTGAAAGAGCACCTATATAAAAGCAGCCATACAATGGATACACAAATCGCATATGCTGTGAATCAAATTAATGCGCATGAAGGCAAGATATCCATAAGCCATTTAATGAACGAAGTTAATCTTTGCCAGCGACATTTTGAACGAAAATTCAAGTTACATACAGGTTTCACTCCTCAAAAATACAATAGTATAGTAAAATTCAAGAATGCGATTAAAATATTGAGGAACGAATCATTCGACAACCTTTTATCAGTAGCAGTAAAAGCCGGATATTATGATGCCTCTCATTTATCAAGAGAAATGAAAAAGTTATCCGGTAGTACTCCAAATTTCTTTTTATCATTGTTACCCGATAATGAGACTACTATCATTTATACAAAATAAAAAAAGTCGAATTCATCCAATACTCGTGTCTTACTATCCTTTATATTTGCAGCATTAACCAAGTATAAATAATAAAAACATGAAACTTTGGAAATATAGTGGGACATTTTTAACAGCGACAGGAATCATTCATACGATTTATGCACTATTTATCGGAAAAGATGCTTTTTCGGAAATGCTCAGAAATGGATTGGTAAATTCTATTGGAGAGAATTATAGTCAAGGATTCGCCTTTTGGTTCTTGATTTGTGGAGTAATACTTATCCTTTTGGGGCAAACACTCCAATATTATATCAAAAAAGAACAAAAACCGGCACCCGTATTTTTAGGTTACTCTATTTTACTACTTACTGTAATCGGTTGCATTATTGAACCAGTCTCCGGTTTCTGGCTCTTCCTGCCACAGGCAATTATTATTATTTATCCAAATAAAAAATAAGGTTGTAATATCCTTTGAATTTGAAAAACTAGTCACATATCACCAAACATATAGAATTCTTATATTTATCTATATGACACCTA
>OKRY01002906.1_pt1 | contig 13004 bp, 8 predicted proteins | sample 1601121 | NCBI WGS metagenome assembly OKRY01 (sample SAMEA3541546, study PRJEB24748) | human gut metagenome | biome: human gut; feature: human-associated habitat; material: faeces | place: China | collected 2012
GCAAGCGCATCTGCATCATCCACAAGAACGAGCCGGGCATGATCAGCCAGATCACAGCGCTGACCACCGAGGCCGGTCTGAACATCGAGAACATGGTCAACAAGAGCAAAAAGAACATGGCCTATACCATGCTGGATGCCACCGGTGCCGTGAACGCGGCTCTGGCCGACAAGCTGGCGGCGATTCCCGCTGTCATCCGGGTGCGCATCCTGTAATTTTCTGCCATTCTCCGTTTCCTATATTCCTGATCGCTGCATCCGCAGCCCAAAAAGCCTGAGGCCTTTTCTGCAAGGTCTCAGGCTTTTTGGGCTCTATTCTCCCGCAAAGAGGACGGTGCGGCCGTCCTCCTGCGCCGTCTGCATCGCAAATCGGACGGCATCCCGCCCGGTCATCGGGTCCACGATGCCCAGCGTGATGCGCCGGTCCTGCTCCTCCCACCAGCGGCCCGGCACACCGGCCAGTTTCGTTTTCACGGTCTGGCAGCCGCCGGGCAGCAGATCCGGCAGAGAAAGCGCCAGCGGCTGGGCCTCCACGGTCGTGCCGTCCGCCTCCTCCACATAGACGTTCACGGGCCAGTCCCAGTAAAACGGGGCCGTACCATCGTTCGTAAAAGTCAGGGTCAGCACCGTGCCGCCCGTCACCCGCCGCAGCGACGCTTCCGTGACCCGCAGCCGGTAGCCGAGAGCGGCCAATACGGCATCATATCCCTCCCGGAAAGCGATTTCCGCCGTCTTCGGCCCCAGAAAGCTCATGTGCGACTGCCGGATGAGGGAAACGGTCCGGCTCAGGTCGGTGGTGAGCAGCTGCTCCATCGAAAGTCGGCTGGTCAGCTCCCCGCCGATGGGGGCCGTCTGCCAGGCATCCGGCATGGGGACCAGCCCCTCCGGGTCGCCCTCATACCAGCCGCCGCAGGCGATCCAGCCCAGCCACTCTTCGGTGTCTTCGGGCAAGCCGGTCATGTCGTTGTAAAGGCCGAGCCCGTGTTCGGCCGCGAACCGGAAGGGCCGCCGCATCAGCAGCGCAGCCTGCGGGAATGCCTCCCGGTAAAGCGCCGCATAGCGGTCCCGGACAGCCTCATCGGGCATGGAGGGAAGCCCCTCCCCGGACTTGACGTGCCACTCGCCCCAGTGGCCGAGGCTCCCCAGCTCCACATAGCTGACGAAACCGTCGGCCCCCAGCCGCTCCCCCACCGCCCGCAGCAGCCGCTCGTGGGCGGCAAAAAACACAGGGTCGGTGTAGTCCGGCGCATAGCCCTTTCCGTAGGCGATGTCGTACCAGCGGCCGGTGCCGGTCTGTTCATAGAGCCAGTCCGGGATGTCGAGATGTGCTTCGTCCCCCGGCTCATCGCAGGAGATGCGCAGCACCAGATGGACTCCCTGCGCCCGCAGTTCCGCCAGATGGCAGGTCTGCTCGATGGCCTCCCAGGCGTAGGCCCCCTCTTCGGGTTCCAGCTGCCGCCAGGTCAGTCCCAGATAGCGCAGGGTGGCACCCTCGGTGCCGCTGTCCAGCACACCGGGCGCATAGCCGATCTGCGCATTGGGGAAGGCGCTCTCGTCCGGCAGATAGGTCACGGTCCGCTTCCGCCCCGCCCAGACCAGGCACCCGGCCAGCAGCAGGCAGGCGGCCGCCGCAGCGGTGTGCCGCTTAGCCATGGTATTCTCCGTTGTACTGGATCATGGTCACGTCCTCCACGCCCTCGATCTCCTGCAGCCGGTCGGTAACATCCCGGACATCGTCCCTGCAGCAGACCTCCACCGCCATCTCGACCGCCTCGCCCCGAAGCGTCTTTGATTTGACCGCGTACCGGTTCCGCCCCAGGGCACGGACGATTTCATCCCCCGGCTTTTCGCCCTGATAGTGCAGCACCGCCACATAGATGCGGCCTGCCGTCTGCCAGCGGGAGAGCAGGGCGAGGACCCCGATCATCACCGCAGACGCCGACGCGGCCAGCAGGTACATCCCCGCGCCGGTGGTGATGCCCGCCGTGATGGCCCAGAACAGATACAGCAGATCCAGCGGGTCCTTGACCGCCGTGCGGAACCGCACGATGGACAGTGCGCCCACCATGCCCAGTGAGATGACCACATTGGAGCTGATGGCCAGCGTGACCATGCAGGTGAGCACCGACATGCCCACCAGCGTCATTGCAAAACTGCGGGAAAAGAGGACCCCCGCATAGAACCGCTGGTAGACCCAGTAGATGAGCGCCCCCAGCAGCACAGCCGCCAGCAGAGCCGCCGCCATCTGCGGGACATTGTAGGGACTGAAATTTTCCAGCACCGATTTTTTGATGAAATCCTTCACACTCATAGCGTTGTTCCTTTCGCATTGGTTCAGCCCTGCCAGCCGGAACTGCCGTGGCAGTAGGCCGTTTTGTCGCAGCAGAGCACATATTTGGACACGGCCGTCCACTCCTGCGCTTTGGGCGGCAGCAGCTCCCGGAGGGTCTGGGGCAGAAATTCCGTAAACTTCACCTCCATCACCAGGGTGCCGGGGTCCAGCACCGGCAAAGTGGGCAGGTGCGGGTCGAACAGGTCCCAGCCGCCCACTGCCGCCCGGACGTCCCGGTCAAAGGTGATGCGCACCGTTCCCTCCTTCTGCACCCACGGTTCCCGCTCGTAGTCCACGACCACGCGGGGCCGCAGCAGGTTGGAGACGCACTCGAAGTAAAACTCCCGGCAGAGCGGCTGCGGCGAAGCGAGCAGGAAGCCGTAGTCCCCGCTCAGAAGTTTCTCCAGCTCCGCACGGGTGAGGGCGGCCTCCTCTTTGCAGATCCAGCTGCCCACTTTTTTCTTCCGCTCCAGCCGGATGACGGCATCGCTGCCGTTGTAGATGCGGATGCGGTATTTTTTGCGGGCCAGGATGCCCGCATCCTTTTCGGCATAGGCGGAGTTCCAGCAGTCGTCAAAATAAAGGCTCCGGATGAGATACCCGCCCGGCCCGGCGTGGGCGTCCCGCTGCAAAAGCGGCGCGAGCCGCAGCTCCAGCGCCGCCTTTTCGCCGTACGAGATCCGGTACTTCAGCTCGTGGCGGTAGCGTTCGCCGGTGCGGGTGCGCAGCTGCGTTTTTGCGTGGACCGGTGCGGGGAAGATGGTCTCACTCTTCATACAGGTCCTCCGTCACGCTGCCGTCGGCCTCCACAAAAAAGCTCTTCATGCCGTAGGCCTTGCCGGTCTCCATCACGTAGTAATCAAAGGCATCCTGCGTGTAGCCGGAGGCGTTCGTCGCCCGCACCCGCAGGAAATAGTGCCCCGCCGGGAGGGCATAGACCACCGTTTCCGGCAGCCGGATGTCCGCCTCCGACCAGAACGTTGTCGTGAACTGGTAGTCCTTCGCCAGCTCGGCGGTGTAGACGATGTCCTCGGCGTTCAGGTCGAACGAGGCATCCCACAGCAGCCTCAGCTGTTCACCGGCTGGCTCCGGCATCCCGATGTAGAACGGCATCGGCTTGTGCAGGCTCTCACGGTAGGCATCCCGGTTCTCGGTGATCTCCCGGTGCAGCCCTCTGGCCACGGTGTCGTACTCAGTCCGGCTCAGCGGCTCGTGGAGGATATCCGGCTGCTGCCAAACGAAGGGCTCCACCACGCTGCGGTACTGCGCCGTCATCTCCCCGATGCGTTCCGCGCTGCAAAAGCGGAATAGTTCCTCCACGGCGGCGTCCAGCTTTTCCCGGAAGCACCGGGTCTGCAGACAGCGGCGGAAGAGCACGTTGCCCCAGTAGTTGCTCACGCCCCGCTCCCAGCTCAGGCTGTCGGAATAGTTCCGGAACGCCCACTCGGTGCGGGGAAGCATGGCGTCGTTGTCCCAGTCGAGGATATACCACCGCGCGCTGTTCAGCGGGCTGTAGAGGTACATGTTCCGGCTCTGGGTGTCGGTGTTGCCCATCAGGAGCTGAAACGCCATCCAGTAGGCGATGTTCTCGGTGTCGAAGGTCGTCTCAAAGAGTTCCTCCATCGGCACGGTCTCGTCGTTGAGCGCTTCCAGCATTTCGATGAGCTTTGTGTGGTCGTCGCTGCCCTTGATCTCCAGATGCTGTTCAAAGGCGACCGGGTCATAGGCCGGGTCGGTCTTCCGGCGGATGGCGTCCTCATACCGAAAAAACTCGAAGAAGTTCACCTTGTACAGCTGGCCGTTCTGGTCCAGCCCATGGGCCTTCAGGGCGGTCGGGTTCAGCTGCTCCACCTGGGTATAAAGCCCATAGTCCACAAAAGCCCCACTGTCCGCCTGAGTCAGGTCCTTCACATACAGATGCACGAACTGGGTGCGCAGGCCCACCATCTGAGGGATGCCCCGGATGAGGTCATACGCCATCTTGTTGCGGAAGCGCAGGCCGTCGCCCTGATGCTTGTTCAGTGCAATGGTCCGCTGGCCCCGCCAGGTCCCCTTGTTCTTCTTCAGCTTGATCTTATAGTTTTTCTGGGCGTTCCGGCTGGACGTCTGGCCGCGGATCTGGACCGTCGCGTTCGGCACCGTCTCCCCATAGCCCACCTCCGAGAGGAGCGGGCCGTTCTCGTCTCCCACCTGCAGCAAGGCCGCCGTCTGGTAGCGGGGCACCTGCATGTACTCGTAGTCGTAGACCGAATAGGAATTGATCTCCGCCCAGGTATGGTCGGTGTTCTCGGCTTCGTTCCCACGGGTGACGGTCAGATACATGGTCACAACGCCGCTGTCGTCATAGACCGTATACAGCCCGTCATTGTCCCGCAGGTGGATGCTGTCATCGGGCTGTTTTTCCACCGGCGTTCCCGAAATCGTGGAAACTTCCTCCGACGCCGCCGTTTCCTCCGCCGTGGGCAGAACGCTGCACCCCACGCAGAACCCCGCCAGTGCAGCCCCCAGGGCCAGCACTCTGCGGCGGGGGATCGTTTTTCCCTGCATCATGCTTCCTCCTTTTTCTGCAGGCTGTGCCGCTCCAGAAACAGCCCCAGCCGGGTGAATGCCCCGGCCTTTTCCTCGGCCACGACGGGCTGCTGGCCGAGGATGCGGTAGGGCAGGTTCCGGGTGAACCGGTCCAGCCGCAGCAGCGCCGTCAGGAACAGCACCGCTGCCCCGGCCAGGAACCCGAAGCCGTAATACGCCGGGTCAAAACGCAGGGACAGGGCCGTCAGCCCCGCAGCCGCTCCCGCAAAGCTCAGCGCCGCCCCCAGCGCCCCTTTGTAATCTGTGAAATAGAGCAGGATGAGCAGCACCGTGTTGCCCACCGCATACAGCCCATACCCCACGCAGAGGGTGCGGAAGTATCCGTGCATCAGGTCATTGAAGCCGAGCGGCAGATACCCCATCACCAACGCTTCCAGCGAGATGACCCCTGCCGTGGTGAACAGCTGCTTGAGGGCCGTGTAGAAGAGTTCCCGGTTCAGCACCGCCAGCATCTCTTCCCCGGCGGCGGTGATATCGCCCACCACGCCGCCGTCGTTGAACAGGCTGTAATAGGTGCGGTAGCGGGGGTAGAACTGCACTTCCACCGACACCACGAAGTTCACCGTGGTGACCAGGATGCTCAGAAAGGCCAGCAATGCCGGGACGTCGTAATACGGTGCCCCGTAGAACAGCCCCTTCACCTGCACACCGATGGGGCCCAGCCAGACCAGCACGAGGTGGGCAAACAGCCCGATGTCGGTGCACAGGCCCGTCAGGGCCAGCGGCAGAAAGCGGTCCACCCAGCGCAGAAAGAGCCAGGGGCTGCCCTGCCGGTCCGGAAAATAGCGGCAGAGCCGCCAGACGTCCAGCATCAGCATGACGCCGTACCCCAGCGCCACTGCAAAGAGAAAGCCTTCCAGCGCCGGAGCGCGCGCCAGCAGCACCAGCAGCGCCCCGGCCCCGAAGGCCGTGCCCACCGCCGCCGCAAAGGCGATGAGGACGCTGCGGTAGTCCTTGAGAGCGGTCAGAAAGCTCATGGCGTTCCAGTTCACGATCATCTCCGCAAAGAGGGCCAGGCAAAGCAGCCCCTGCAAAAGCGTCGCACCGGACACCAGCAGAAACAGCCCGTACAGCCCACATCCGCCCGCCAGCAACAGAGCGTTCGCGCCCCAGAATGAGGGCAGCACCAGCTGCTCCTGCTCTTCATAGAGCATGTCCGCCAGAAACCGGGTCACCGGCATGGCAAACAGGCTCGTCACGGTGAGCGAGGCCAGCAGGGTGTCCGTCACCATGCAGACCAGAAGGTCCTGCTCGGTCTTCGCCGCCCCGGCCCAGCTGCAGAGCACCAGGATGCCCAATTGCAGCAGCACACCCAGCAGCATCGGCCCGGTGCAGAGGATGCCCGCGCAGCCGTAGGCCCGCAGACCCGCCAGCAGCCCTTTGCGGCGGAACAGCTTTTTCAGTTCGAACCCAATTCCAGCCATAATTCCTCCGAATCCGTTTGATCCGGCAGGCCGTGCGCCTGCGCGGTCTCTGCATACAGGGCACGGTACTGCTCCAGCATCTGTTCGTAGCGGTAATCCTGCGCCACCCGCTTCTGCCCGACCGCGCCCAGCTTCTCCCGCAGGGCACGGCTCGCGCAGAGCTTCTCCATCGCGTCCGCGAGGCCCTGCCGGTACATGGGCGGCACACAGTACCCGGCCCGGCCCAGTGTGTCACCGGGGGCTCCTTCCAGCAGCTCCCGGCAGCAGCCCACATCGGTGGTCACACAGGGGCGGCGGGCCGCCAGCGATTCCAGCACCGAGAGCGGCTGCCCCTCCGAAATGCTGGTCAGGACGGTGAAGTCCAGCCGGTGCAGGTACGCGGCGCTGTCCACCCGCCCGGTGAACCGGACGTTCTCCAGCCCCAGCTGCCGGGCCAGTGCCGTGCACTCGGCCGCGTACTCCGCATCGTCCACCCCGCCCAGGATGTGGAGCCGGACGTTCTTCCGCCGGGCGCTCAGTTCCCAAAAGGCATAGAGCAGGGTCTTGATGTCCTTGATGGGAGCCAGCCGCACCAACGCCCCGATGTCCACCCAGCCGTCCTCCGCCTTGAGCGGGATGCCGCAGAAGGTCTCGTACGGGATGCCGTTCGGGATGACGACGCACTTTTCCGCCGGGCACCCCATCCCGATCTGGATGCTGCGGGCGCTCGTGAACAGGCTCGTCACCCGGAACGCCTGCCGGTAGATCTGCTCCGACAGCATGTAGAAGAATCGGATCCACCGCTCCTTGAAATCCGGCCGCACCCACTCGGCCCGGATGATCTCCTCCTCCCGCTCGCGGGTGTAGATGCCGTGTTCCGTCAGCAGCACCGGCCGGTGAAAGGTACTGCCGCGCCGTATCCGGTGCAGATGGCATGGTAGAGGTCCGCTTTGGGCACCTCCCCCGTGAGCAGATAGAGCACTGGCAGCAGCATGGACCGCACCGTGTGGAACGCATCCGCAAAGGCCGTGTAGGGGTACTCCTCCGCGCAGATCTTTGTGAACATCTGCATGAACGCCCGGCTCTGCAAAAAGGCCAGCGGGTGCGCCTTTTTTTCGCCGAACAGCCGGAACAGCACCGCCCAGTCCGGGCTGCCCAGCCGCACCAGCTCCTCCAGCGCGGCCTGCTCCTCTTCGGTGAACGGCTGCGGCTTTGCCTCCCCGCGCAGCCGCAGCGCGTCATCCAGAAATACTTCGTGCACTTCCACCACGTTGGGCGGCAGCTCATAGACGAAGCGGCCTCTGTCCTTCGCGTTTGCACCGATGACCCAGAGAACAAATTCATGCTCCGGCATGGAGCGGATGCAGCTGTGCATCCAGGTAGATACCCCGCCATAGACATACGGGTAGGAACCTTCCAGCACCAGACAGATGCGCATGGTTCACCCCTCCTTTCGTTCGATGGTCACGACCGTGTTTTCCGCCTTGAGCAGGTAGAGTTCCCCGGTCAGGCAGGTCAGCTGCCCGCCGGTCACGCGGCCGGGCACCCCCTCGTTCGCGCGGAACAGCAGCCACGCTTCGTCGGTGAAATTGCCCAGCGTCAGGGTCCAGGCGTCAGCGGCGCTCTGCAGCGTCACATTCACGCCCGAAAACCGCTGGATGGCCCCGGCGCACTCGCTGGCCGTCTGCATCCGCAGGCCGGGCGCTGCCGTCGAGAGCCAGGTCAGGTAGCGTTCCAGCCCGCCCTTGTAGACCTCCCAGCCTTCCGCTGCGCCGCGGTCCACGTCCAGCAGGTCATCCGGGTGCATGAAGTGGGTGCTGACGAAGTGGAAGTTCAGCTCGCTCAGCGCGGCCAGCTGCATATAAGGCTCGTTCACCATGCCGCCGGACACGATGCGCGGTTCTTCCACGATGCCGTCCGCTGCCACGCCAAATTCCTGCACATAGGGCAGGTCGGTGCCGTCTTCGAGGTAGGAGCTGGCGATGGTGCGCACCTGCGGCACCCGCTGGCCTAAGATCGTCCGCCCGGAGGCCGACAGGATGTTGGACGGCGGCACATACACCGAACCGGCGGCATAGGGCAGGACCGCCCGCTGGAACGCCGTCAGCTCGTCCATGGCTGCGACGATGGCGTCGGCGCTGGGCCATGGGTTGTAGTCGTACAGACCGGCGTAATCGGTCTGTGGCAGAACGAGGGGCTGGTGGTTGTAGCCGTGGAAGCCCACTTCCCCGCCCTGCCGCAGCAGCAGCCCGCCAAAATAGCGGAACGGCTGGGTATCGCTCTGGCGGAGGGGCGGGTCGGTGGTGTCGTCCTCATAGTTCTCGATCATGACGCCCGTGTACCGGATGCCGAACCGCTCGGCCAGCTGGACGAGGTCCGGCCACCAGACCTTGGCGTAGAAATCCGCGATGCTCAGGCCGTAATCCTGCCGGATGTACTGGCCGTCGCCCTCCGGCACCGGCGAGGGAAAGTCGTCCAGAAAAAAGACGGCGCTGTTGAGCACCGGGTAGGCGCAGGCCTCCCCCAGCAGGCTGTACGAGGCCGCATAAAAGCCTCGCATGACCTTGTCGTAGACGCCGATGTTGTCCACCACCACCCGGCCCTCGCCGAGTTCGGTGCTCCAAATCAGCGGGACGCCCTCGTCCCCGGTGACGGCATACACCGCCGCATCGTCACGCAGCTGCACCGCCATGGAGGATTCGAACGGGTCGCTCAGCTCATACCGCTGCCCGCCGCCCAGCAGGAAGCCCTCGGCCGGCACGATGCTCTCGGCCGTTTTGCAGTTCCACGCCGAGGCCAGCACCCCAAGTTTCTGGGCCACCACATCGAACGCCCCGCACTTTTCGGGTGTCATCGCAAAGAGAACATTGCCGCCCTGCTCCACCCAGTCCATCAGGTCGAGCAGGCGCAGGCCCAGCGGCTCGAAGTTCGGCACCAGCACCACGATGGTCTCGTAGTTTTCAAAGGCCGGAAGTGCTTCCGGAGCGGTGTCGGCAAGGTCTGCGGCCTCGGCGGGGACCTTCATATCCTGCAGGATCTGTTCCAACTGTTCTTTTGCCTCTGCCACGCTCACCTGGCGGCTGTCGCAGAGCAGCAGGCAGACGGGGGCCTGCCCCGCCAGTGCTTCTTCCTTGGTCAGGGCATGGTCGAGCGCCCCGATCTGAACATGGGCCGCGGTGTACTGCACCCCGCTGCGCTCCGCAAACAAAGCCCCTGCCAGCAGCAGGAACACCAGCCAGACCAGCAGCAGCCTGCCCCACCGGAACCGCCCCTTCCACAGCCGGTTCATGCGGCACCTCCTTTCCAGAACGCCAGTTCCTGCCGCCCCGCAGCGCTCAGGTAGACCTGGGTGCGCTCCATCTGCTGCAGGATGCTCCGCACTTCGGCACCGCTTTTCCGGGCGGCGGCGCTGCGCAGCCGCAGCAGCCAGGGCGTTTCCCGCACCGGCCAGCGGCGGACCAGCTCTTCCAGCGTCTGCTCCGCAGCCTTGTACTCCTGCAATTGCAGCTGCACCTCTGCCAACCGGCAGCCGAGGCTGTAGCCCTCCTCTTTGGGGCTATCGACCAGCTGCAGCTTGAGCAGCCGCTCCAGCTGTCGGCGCTGCAGTTCGGCTGCGCGGCCCTGCGCCAGCCCCAGCTTCAGCGAGCGTTCCAGCGCGTTGGCGTAAGCCGCCAGCACTTCCCGGTCGTTCGGGTCGTCGGCAAAGCGGCGGGCGTCCTGCTGCAAGGCAAGGTCCGCCTGCTTGGAGATCTGTGCCATGGCCGTGGCCGCGTAGTGCACCACCTCGCTGTCGTCGTTCATGCGGGCCTGCTGCAGCAGGTCGTAATACTGCACCGGGTCCTCCGTGAGCACCGACAGGATCAGCTTCCGCCGCTGCTCGGCAGTGTCCAGGATCAGCGCCTCTTCCAGTGGCACCGTTGCCGCCGTGCCGGCCCGGTCTTCGACCCGGATGCTGCGGTGGAGCTCATCGTCTACCCGCAGTTTTTCCACAAGGTCTGCGTGCAGTCCGTTCCGTCTCATACCCGCACCTCCTGCTTTGCTGCGGGCTTCGTTCCGGCCCGCACCATGGCCGTTTCGGCCAGCCCGCAGAGGATGCGGAACATGTTCTGGTAATAGAGCGACAGCTGCTCCCCTGCCGCATCGTGCAGCAGTGCTTGAAATCATCCAGATCCAGGTACAGCAGAGCACCGGTTCCGCCGGTCTTTTTCGCCTGATCGATCTGTCTCGCCAGATCCCTCTCACAGCACATCCGGTTATACAGTCCCGTCAGAAAATCTGTGTATGCCTGCTGCTCGATCCGGCGCTGGTACAGCTTTTTATCTGTAATGTCATACAGAGAGTACAGGTTGGCTTTTTTTCCATCCACCCAGGCGATCTCCTTGCACAACAGATCGTACCAGGTCTCCTTCTCCGCATGATATACCACGCTGACAGTTCTGGTTTTGTCCTTGTGGATACTGGACTGCAGCAGGGCATCAAAATTATGATCCATCAGTTCCTTGGCAAAGGTATTCTTCAATATCTGGTTGGCGAACAGCATTCTGCCCGTATTCTGATCCGTTACGTAGATGGCACATCCCACATTGTCCAGGATCTCCTCCAGTGCGGCGTAAGAACCTGCCAGTGAATTTTTCTGGATCCGTCTGGTCAGGATACTCTGTAAGATCTTCACCGCGTCGGAAGTGAATTTAATCTCCGCCATGCTCCAGACATGCCCCTGTCTTCTGTGGTTCAGAGACAGCACCATATTGCCGCTCTCCTGTTTCAGGATAGGAAATATCATCACGGCTTTCATGCCTATCTTTTCAATTTCCTCAGAGTCAGGCTTACCCACACTGTCCGTAGATACCACCAGCGGCTTCTCTGTATGGAGAAAAGATTTCTCGGGAATCCCGCTAGTCTTGTCAAAATAAGAGATCAGTCCCGGTGCCAGCCATTCACAGACGACATTCATCGTATCCGTGTCTGCCTGCAACTGAAAAATCTCTGCGCTGTCTACCTGAATGTGCTGTGCCAAAATCTTCAGCCATCGGCTCATGGTCAGTTCAATCTGTTCATCGCTGTCCAGGAGCTGGACGATCTCCGTAGTAGCCTCTATCGTATGGAGATTGCGGCTCATCTCTTCCTCTGCATATCTGCTCCTTCTGCTCTCGGCTTCCGCGCTGAAACAGGACATACGGTCTCTGTAGATATCTGCACTGGTATCCCGCAGCAGATCCAGAATCTGGTAAAAAGATATGGCATCGAGCTTCTTCAGATCATATACCTGCCAGTACAGAATGATCTGATTCTCCACACTGACGGCAACTGCTGCCACATGTCCGCCATCCGGCAGCTCTTCCACCACCTGTTCCTCCAGGGATCCTTCCTGTACTCTGTCTAATGCCTGCGCTGCTTTCTTCCGATATTCTCCTAAGATCGGATCTTCCCCATCCGGTCTTATCAGGGACTTATCGATGTACGGCTCTGTTATGGCTCTGCCTTCCTTGTCCACACAAACCGCTGTGACTCCCGTCACCTTGCAGAACTCGTTCTGCAGATGCTGCAGGCGCTTTTCGTCTATCAATTCACGTAATGCAAACTCAGCCACTTTTTTGCTCCCCTGTTTCTCTGTAAAATATTCAGAAATTCCTTCCCGAATATTTATATTCTACCATGCATCCCGAAATTGATACAAGCTATTATTTTACATTTTTTGCTATATTTATTAAATTGCTTGAAAAATTCGGATCATTTTGTCAATTATTGCAAATACTTTGCATGCAGAAAAAGGCGATCATAAGTCTGACCTACGATCACCTTTCTCATCTCTTTTTTGTAAAACTTATTTATCATCCACGCTGTAGTTCGGAGCTTCCTTGGTGATGTGGATATCATGAGGATGGCTCTCTTTCAGAGATGCTGCGGAGATCTTCACGAATCTGCCGGTCTCTTTCAGGGTTTCGATATCCTGTGCACCGCAGTAACCCATACCGGAACGAAGACCGCCGAGTAACTGGAATACGGTATCTTCTACGCTGCCCTTGTAAGCCACACGGCCCTCGACACCTTCGGGTACCAGTTTCTTTGCATTCTCCTGGAAGTAACGATCCTTACTGCCGTTCTCCATAGCCGCGATGGAGCCCATGCCACGGTATACCTTGTATTTTCTGCCCTGGAACAGTTCGTATTCTCCCGGGCTCTCCTCGCATCCTGCGAACATGGAACCCATCATACATACGTTACCGCCGGCTGCGATTGCCTTGGTAATATCTCCGGAATACTTGATACCGCCATCAGCAATGATGGGAATACCGTATTCTTTTGCCACGCTATAGCAGTCCATGATAGCGGATACCTGGGGAACACCGATACCTGCAACCACACGGGTAGTACAGATGGAACCGGGTCCGATACCTACCTTAACGGCATCTGCACCAGCCTCGATCAGTGCACGGGTTGCGTCGCCGGTAGCTACGTTACCTGCGATCACCTGCAGATCGGGATATTTTTCCTTGATCATCTTCAGACAGTTCAGTACGTTCTGGGAATGGCCGTGTGCGGAATCCAGTACGATGACATCAACTTTGGCTGCTACTAAAGCTGCTACACGATCCAGTACATTTGCGGTGATACCTACGCCGGCACCGCAGAGCAGTCTGCCCTGGGAATCCTTGGCTGCCAGAGGATATTTGATGGTCT
>OKRY01002916.1_pt1 | contig 12970 bp, 17 predicted proteins | sample 1601121 | NCBI WGS metagenome assembly OKRY01 (sample SAMEA3541546, study PRJEB24748) | human gut metagenome | biome: human gut; feature: human-associated habitat; material: faeces | place: China | collected 2012
TAAAACACTTAATGTCTTCTATGTGAAAAGATTTTAAAGGAAAAACGCACATCCTACGCAGATAACATGACAATTTCATGCAAAGCGAAAGGAGACACCATGAAAATCGAATACACAAAAGTAGGAGACTATTATTTACCGAATCTTTACTATCCGGAGGAAACCAGACCGATTGGCTGTTGGGGAATGCTTCGGAATGAATATCTGAAAGAACATAAATCTGGAACTTATACATATCTTCTTCTGACCGCCAGACTGGACAGTTATCTGGCAGACCTTAATGAACAGCCGCAGAAACAGTATGAGCTGATTGAAGCACAAATGAGAAGTGCTGAAGGCGTGACAGAGAAATTAAAAGCACAGAATCCTATGGAGTGGGTGCGGCAGTGTAATAACATCAGGAATCGTGTGCAGGAAATTGTATTGAGTGAATTGGTGTATGTATAGGAGGGCGAATGAGATACAGGATTGAGAAAGAACAGGTGAGAATCTATGAAAATGACAAAAGAAATTGAAGAATTTTTAAATCTGGCAATAACAGAACACATGGGAAAGGCATATACGGACTGGAAATTAAAACAACAAACAGATGTAGAAACAAATAAAGTAGAGGAAGAATATAAAAAAGTAATTGCTTCACTTTCGCCGGAGCAGGAAGAGGCAATCACAAAATATTGTGATGCTATATTCAACAGTGGGGCAGATACGGAGGAATTTTTTATCGGTTGGGATTAAAAGATGGGATGAAGTTGCGAAAAATAACAAAAAGCATATTGAAATCTCTTTCATAAGTGAAAAGTAATAAGGAGAAGCATTGACTGCAATGGTAGTTGATGCTTCTTTTTTTGCTTTTTCAAAATAATATGATTTTATGTAATATATCATGTGTGATCAGTAGTAATAATTTTTCTGTGCTACACCAGCACAATTTTCAGATAGAGTAAAATGCAGTAATGAATGAAGCGATAAACAGTCAAAGTGACTGACTAGGCATTTACGTTGAATTACATTTGGGTTATAATAAATTAAATGCGAAATGTGAGATAGGAGGTAAATATATGGCGGTTCGCTGCAATTTGTCCACTTTAATGGGAAGACAAAGGTATTCAATTCAAGATGTGCACATACTTACGGGGCTTTCGAGAAGTACAGTGTCAAGCCTGTATAATGATAAAGCTACTCGAATAGATTTTGATACACTGGAAAAACTTTGTCAGTTATTTGAATGTAGTGCTGGAGAATTGTTTGAAATATGTGTGAGTAGTAAAGAAAAATAAGAAACAGAGGTATAGTGTATGAAGATTATTTCGTTGTTTAGCGGCGCAGGTGGACTTGATTTAGGACTTATACAAGCAGGCAACGAAGTCATTTGGGCAAATGATATAGATAAAGATGCTGTCGCAACGTATAAAGAGAATATAGGAGACCATATTGTATGTGACGATATAAAAAATATTAATATATGTGATTTGCCGAATGCAGATGTTGTGGTAGGTGGGTTCCCTTGCCAGGGATTTTCTCTTGCAAATAGAAAAAGAACTTTGGAGGATGAACGCAATCAGTTATATAAGTTTTTTTATACTACGATAAAAATAAAGCAACCCAAATTTTTTATTGCAGAAAATGTTAGAGGGATTCTTAGCCTTGGTAAGGGGGAAGTAATAAAACAAATAGTGTCTGACTTCGAAGAAGCAGGATACATAACAACAGTAAACTTAGTGAATATGGCGAATTATGGAGTGCCACAGACAAGACAAAGAGTATTTATTATTGGTCAGAGGAAAGATTATGGAGATGAAATGTTGTTTCAGTTCCCACAGCCTACCTTTTCCAAAGATGGTAAGGATTTACCACGATGGATTTCGATAAAGGAGGCGCTTGATCATTTCCCAGATCCGGATACTGAAAATAATGTGGTTAATCATATTTATTCAGCATATAAAGTGCAATATAGGAATTATACAGGACATAGAAAAACTGATCCGGATAAGCCATCGCCAACAATTTTAGCGCGAGGAAATGGTAAAGGGGGAGTATGTGCAATACCACATTATAATGGTAAACGTAGGCTGAGTATTAGAGAAAGCGCAAGTGTACAGACATTTCCAGAAAAGTTTCACTTTAATGGGTCTATGAATGCTTGCTATAGACAAATTGGAAATGCTGTTCCTGTAAAATTTGCAAAATTATTGGGAGAAGAATTAATTAGACTGGAGCATAGTGGAATATGAAAGTTGTATCACTATTTAGTGGGGCAGGAGGACTTGATTTAGGATTTAAAATGGCAGGTCATGATATTATTTGGGCGAATGATATGTATGCAGATGCCGTAGAAACATATAAAAAGAACATAGGCAATCACATTATATGCGAAGACATTTCAAAAATAAAAGCTGAAGATGTTCCGGATTGCGATATAATTATCGGAGGATTTCCATGTCAGGGCTTTTCAGTCGCGAATACTAAAAGACATGAGAATGATGAAAGAAATGTATTGTATAAGCAATTGATTCGTATGATTGATGCAAAAAAACCTAAATTTTTTCTTGCAGAAAATGTAAAAGGAATAACAAATTTAGCAAAAGGAAAAGTTTTTCAAATGATTTTGAACGACTTTACGGAGTTAGGATATAAAGTTAAATATAAGATTTTAAATGCGGCAGATTATGGGGTGCCACAGACGAGACAAAGAGTTATTATCATTGGTGTGCGCAATGATATAAATTTTGAATATATATATCCGTTACCAACAAACAGTAAAAATGGGAACGATGGTCTTCCGGCTTGGATGAGTGTGGGCGAAGCTATGGCACATATTCCTGATCCAGATTTACCAAATGATTTGCCAAATCATGTATATTCGAAATATAAATTGAATTTTAATGGATATTTGGGACATAGACCATTAGATCCGGATAAGCCGGCTCCAACAGTTACGGCACGTGGGGATAATAAGGGCGGTGTTGTAATATTGCCTCACCCAAATGGAAAAAGAAGAATGTCATGTAGAGAATTGGCAACGGTTCAAAGTTTTCCGTTGAACTATGAATTTTGCGGAAATAATTCCTCTGTATATCGGCAGATAGGAAATGCCGTTCCGCCATTATTAGGACGAGCTGTTGCGGCTATTTTTAACCAATACGAAGGAGAAAAGAAAGATGTTTGATAAAAAATTTGTTCCAGAAAAGCCGTTTCCAGATTTTAAATGGAAATGGGCATGTTTGCAATGTACAGAGGGTCTAAATGATCCGGTTATTTTGCTAGGCGTGTTATTTAGAATGAGAAAACTGGAGCGATTGAATAAAGGTATAAAATACAGTTCTGATGAATTTGCAAGGGAATTAATAGAACTTTCAGAAGATACAAAAGAATCAATAGGAGTAGATTTAGCGAGAAGAACAGGCGAACGTAATCTGATAAGAAATTCTGGACAGTATTGGCGTGCGTTGAACCTTATAGCACCGGGAAGTCGTTCGGGAAAAATTGAGTTAACAGATTTTGGACGAAAAGTTGCAGATAGAGATATTTCACAAACAGAATTTGCAGCAATAACAGTTCAGACATTTCGATTGCCAAATCCACAGGTTCAGTCGCCGGAAGAATGCGACTTATGGTTGAAACAAGGTTTGATTATTTATCCGTTAAAACTGATATTGGAAATTGTATGTGAATTATTAAAACATGGAGAAGGTTACTTGACAACAGAAGAACTGGTTAGGATTGTGATACCATTATCGGGATGTCATGCAGAATTACAGGATTATGTTGATTTTATACGTTGGTACAGAGAAGGAAGTATTGACATTTCTCAATGGCCAGATTGCACACCGGGAGCTAATGATGTAAGGATTGCAAGAGAGTATTTTCTGTTTCTATCTAATTATGGATATCTGGAAATGAAATCAAAGCATGACCGTATGAGTGAACAATACTTTATATGTGATTACTTGATAGATGAAATAAAACAAATTTTAAATGAACAGGTAAAGCAAGATTCTATTTTGGATATTTTGAATCGTATGCGATTAGAAAAGTATACAGATGAAGTAGAACGTAAACGTGTGCAATCAAGTCGAGTATATCGTCCTAATCAGGCAGCATTTAGAAAATCTGTATTACAGGCATGTGAAAGATGTATTATTACAAATGTAACTATGCCAGAAGTTCTGGAAGCTGCGCATATTAAGCCTTTTAAGTATAAAGGTGAGGATACTATTGCAAATGGGTTTGCCATGAGAACAGACATTCATACGTTGTTTGATACAGGACACTTACGAATTTCGCCTGAGGGAATCATAGAATTATCATCAAGAGCAAGGATGGATTATGGAGCGTCTATACCGCCCAGAATAGTTGTACCAGATTTTACAAATAGGGATTTTCTTCGATGGCGATATGAGAATTATAATGGTATTTAATATTGGAGGACAATATGAATATTAGACAGTTCAATGAAATAGTTGAGTTGCTTCGTTCAATAGCGGATAGCTCAACAGCTAATATAATTGCATTGATATCGGTGATTATTTCTGGTATAGCTGTATTGAGTAGTATATACTTTAGTGTTCAAACGAGAAAACAGTACATAGATAGTTTGAGTCCATTACTGTCATTCAGATTATATGAAAAATTCGGATATATATTTTTGAGGATTGAAAATACAGGGCAGTCGGAGGCAACTGAAATATCTTTGACATTTAAAGAATTAAGTAATAATGGTGAGCAAAATGAATTTGAACTGGATGAGATCCTAAAAAATGAAATATCATTATATCCCAATGAAACGGTTACAGGTGGAATTTGCCGTTCTGGTAGGAATATAGTAACTTCCATAGCACCGGTAATAAAAGTTGAAGTATCTTATGCAAAAGGAAATACAAAGAAAAGAATTAAATTCTTACGATGTATATGTTTTACTGGTACTTATGATGACAATGCGCTTATGAAGGGTGAATTGAATGAGATATCAAAAAAGCTTAATGAAATTTCTTGCTCAAGTAATCGGATGGCAAATTATTTTGAGGGAAGATTTTTCTTGAAATCGGATGAAATAAATGCATATCCATCTAGTAGCATGTATGAGGATCTTAAAGATGCTATTAATAAAGTAGAACGTAAAGAAGATACTGGAAGTGAAGTTGAAAACTCTCGTATAGAGTAAATTATTTTGTTATCAGTAGATTAATTAAAAAAGATTAGTGCCTTTTGTTTTGAATACTATAAAAATTATATTTATTTTCAATCTAGTCCTTTAAAATGAAAAGCATTTACATGAGTTTTAATACAAATATACAAAATGGTAAGTGAATATATAATAAAATAATGGAAGAATAGAAGATGAATAAAAAACAAATAAAAGACGAAAAGAAAACAAGAAAATAAATAAGATTGAACAGAATGGATGAATATGTTATAATCATATGGAAAACATAAAGGAGGCGAGCAGAGTGATTGATTTATCAAATTTTAAGACATTTGACTTCAGCGAGGGTGTACCATATATTTCGATTACAAGTAATGGTATTACATTCAACAAATCTGTAATCATGAAGATGAAATACCCAACATATGTAAAGCTTCTGATAAACGAATCTGATAAACAGATTGCGGTTCAAGCATGTGATGAACATGATGACAAGTCAGTACAGTTTTATAAGGAAAAATCAAATGGTGTTTTGTCGGTTCGATGGAATGCAAAAGATTTGATTAACACGATTGCAAGAATTTGTGATTGGGATTTGAGTCAGTTGTCGTATCGAGTAAATGGCGTATTAGTTCCAGAAATGAATTTAATGCTGTTTGATTTGAATGAAGCAGTCACTATGGTATAAGGCTTGCAACTTTTCTGATTCCAAAAAAAGAGTTCATTTGAGATTAGGGCCTCAAACGAACTCTGGCGGAAATAGCAGAGACAAAAGATCATCTACTAAAACCATATCTTTCAAATATATTTTAGTATTTGTTTCTGCCAATTTCCATACTTTTTCGGATTCGTCTGAGAAAAATCTTTTGGAAAGGAGGCAGATTGCATGGTAAAATGTGACCAGACTGACATGGTTTTTACAGCATATATTACATTAAGAAATGGAAATCGTTTATATGCTAAGCAGGTTGGCAAAAAGGTATTTTGCTTTCCACGTAAAGAAGCCAAAGAAAAGAACGATAAATAAATTATAAGTAACAATATGTTCGAGAATGTTTGATGATCACATTCTCTCTTAAAAAGAAAGATAGACAAAACATGAATAAAAAATCAAGTGGACAGAAATTATCAACACAGGCTTCAAAAATTATGAGATCGAATAATAGTTCTCAAATTCAGAAGTCATTAGCTGCAAGTGTACTTTCGCAATCAGATAAAAACAGATAAATAATGATTATCCTAAAGGGCATTAACCGTAAATGGTTAGTGCCTATTTTTTTTGCTTTTTTTCAAAATCATCTGACATTATATCCTCTGCCACGTGTGATTAGTGGAAAAATGCTTTTTCTAAGAAAATATCTGCCCTCACGTTCTATGTAACAGGTAATTAGTGAAGAAATATTTCATCTATGTATAACAAACTTGCAAAAGAGGGTTGGTAAATACCGTTTTTAAAGCTTTATAGGTAGAGGAACAATTATTTTTCAAAATCATGTCCGTTTTTATACGCCTCAGTACAGAGTATATGAAGGAACTAACGAAAACAAAAGGCAAGGTAATAAAAACGCAAAAAAATATCACGAATTTTTTGCATCGTGCCAGGTCATTTGACTTTAGTAATTAGAGGATGTTTTGAAAATGTTCCTTTGTTGAACCTTGACAACTGATAAGTGTACCCTGGAAGTCTACCAGGAGTCTTGCCATGACCTTTCTTTTCTGAAAGTGAGCGAGATCATAATGACACTCCCGATGATGGGCGGCTGACCGGAGCCTTATGGTCAGTGACCTGTATATGCAGGCAGAGGCAGTCTGAGATGGCTGCAGGTGACAGGGAAACACACGGAAACCGCTGGCGAAAAAGTAACTGATAATAATATTCACAGGGCGAAATGCCTGGAAAGGATGATAATGACTATGAATAAGGTTATTTTAATGGGAAGATTGACAAAAAATCCGGAAATTAAATATGCCGGGAAAGATAATGATATGGCAGTAGCAAGATACATGCTGGCAGTAAACAGAAGATATAAACGTGATGGGGAACAGGAAGCAGATTTTATTTCCTGTGTAACATTTGGAAAGAGTGCAGAGTTTGCACAGAAATATCTTCATAAAGGAATGCGGATTGTGATCGGTGGTCGTATCAATACTGGTAATTATAAGGACAAGGATGGAAAGATGATTTATACCACGGATGTAATTGTGAAAGAGCATGAATTTGCTCAGAACAAGGACAACAGTGGTGGTGAAAACTCAACTGGTACACCGAAAACAGATAAGGACGGATTTATGGAAGCAGCAGAAGGTGAGATCCCATTTGACTAATCTGGAATAAGTGGTTGGAGGTGTGGATTATGGGTGTGAGTTATAACAGATTATGGAAAATGCTCATTGATAAAAATATGAAGCGAGTAGAGATGCAATACCTCGCCGGAATCAGCGGAAATATTCTTGCCCGGATGGGAAAAAACAAGTATGTGTCCATGGAGACAGTTGAGAAGATCTGTAAAAAGATGGACTGTACCATTGATGAGATGATGGAATTTACGGATGATGAAAATAGCACGCCGGATACGGCATAATTTTCTTAGCAAGCTAAGAGCGCACTTCTATACAGGCAATTACATCTGCCTGTATCGTGCGACCTGCGGTGCTGTTCCCGGATTTGAGAAATCTTAATCCGGGAATGTAGCGAAATCATAGATTTCGGACAAGGGGATAGCTCCCCTTGCGGCACAGGTGCCTATCTCATTTATATCAGGGAATCAGCATTTATGAGAGAAAGCTGGTTCTTTTTGTTTGTGAAAATAAGGAGAGACAGACAATGACCAGAGAGAAGAACCCCAAATATGAATCCATGTCACTGGAAGAATTGAAAGCCAACATGGAAAAAAGTAAAAAGGAACTTGAACAGGCAATGCGCAATAAGAATATTCTGGAACAGAGAAAAAAGCTGATCGAGAGGAAAGAACGATCACACCGATTGGTGGTTAAAGGTGCTGAGTTTGAAAAAGCGTTTCCTATGTCCAAAGATCTTGAGCAGGAGGATTTCCAGAAAGTAATGAATGAAATGAAAGTTCTTAAATACAACAGAGATACAGTCCGGGATAGATATCTGGAGGCAGGAAGAAAGGAACGACAGCAGATTGCTGAAGAAGTAAAGAAAACCACGAAGGGAGATGATAGCTGATGGCACTTTATCATTTTTCTGTAAAGCAGGTATCCAGAGGAAAAGGGCAGACAGTGGTGAATTCGGCTGCGTATATTTCCGGGCAAAAATTGTATAACGATTATTATGGACAAGTCCATGATTACACGAGGAAATCCGGTGTGATGTTTACAGAAATTCTCAAACCGGATTATGTGCCGGAACGATTATCAGACAGGGAAACATTGTGGAACGAGGTAGAGAGAGAAGAAAAGGGCAAGCGGGCACAGCTTGCCTATTCTTTTGACATTGCATTGCAGAATGAACTGACGTTAGAGGAGAATATCCAACTGGCGAGAGAATTTTGCCAGGAACAATTTGTGGCACGTGGCATGATTGTGGATCTGGCAGTTCATGAGGGAAAATCAAAAGATGGAGATGAACCGGATAATCCTCATTTTCATGTACTTGCTCCAATTCGTCCTTTTACAGAAGAAGGAATTTGGGGAAATAAACAGAAACGGGAATATGTTTTAGACGAAGAAGGAAACAGGATAAAAGATGCCAAAGGAAAGTATGTCTTCAATGCTGTTTCTACTACCGGTTGGAACGATCCTGAACTTTTAAAGGAATGGAGAAAGGCATGGACCGAGAAAGTGAATGATAAATTCCGGGAGTGTCATATGGCAGCAAGAATTGACCATCGTTCCTATAAAGAACAGGGAATTGATCTGATCCCGACAATTCATGAAGGGTACGAAGTCAGAGCAATGGAGAAGAAGGGAATCAAAACAATCATTGGAGAGTTGAATCGGGCGATCCGGCAATTCAATCAGATGTTCATTTCCTTAAAAGAATCTATCCAGTGGATGAAAACAGCCTATGAAGAAATGAAAATGGAACTGGATCGAAGGCAGCAGAACCCGACGCTTTTGGAGAGTCTGCAAGATTATTATGATAAAAAAACGCAGAATAGCCCGAAACTTTCAAATTTTTATGCGGAGATGGAACGAAGGGGAAAGAAAATTTCAAACTTACAGGAGTTTGCAAAATCCATCAATTATCTTCAGGTACACAACATTGAGACAATGGACGATTTACAAACACGAATTCAGGAACTGAATGGAATTATTTCTGCCAGCAAAGCTGAAATCAGTGAAAAGAGAGAACAACTGAAAAACCTGGAAGATTTGGAAAAGAAGATGCAGGTATTGAAGCAGAATCAGCCGTTGATAGATGAATACAACCACTTCTTTTTCCAGAAAAGACGGGAAAAGTTTTATACGGAGCATAAAAAAGCAATCAATTATTATCGTAAATGTGAGCGTGAACTAAAACCATACCGGGATAAAAAGGGACGGCTGCCAGAATCCAGATGGAAAAAAGAAAAAGAAGATCTCCGTATAATGATTGAAGAATTAAAAGCTGATAATCAGCCCTATCAGGATGAGCTTGCCTTTGTGAAAAAGGTACAGAGATGTGCTGATATTGCCAGGCGAGATCGTGAAATGCCAGAAACAGGTACTTCCGGGATTTCAGAAGAAAAAAGAGAAATGCCGGAGCGGGAATCGAAACAGAAATCTTCTATTCATGGCAGACTGGCGGAGAACCAGAAACTGATTGAGGAAGAAAAAGTGAAAAATCGACAAATGAAGAAAAAACGAAGTAATGAGATAAGTTTATAAAAATCTGTTGCAGGACAGACGGGAAAGGATGATGAAAATGCAGTATACAGAAGAACAGATCGCAAGAGCAAACCAGACAGATCTTGTTTCTTTTCTGAATGCACAGGGAGAACAGTTGGTAAAAAGTGGCAGAGAATACCGTTGGAAAAAGCATGACAGTGTAACGGTATCAGGAAATCGCTGGTATCGTCATAGCCAGAATAAGGGTGGCTATCCGGTGGATTTTATGATGGAATTTTATCATGTCATATTTCCGGAAGCGGTGAAGATGTTGATCGGTGAAGAAGGCGAAGGCAGGCAGAAGTCCTGCCTCGCCCCGTCACCTGACTTCCGGTTACCGGAGAAAAGTGAAACGAATGAGACGGTCATAAAATATCTGACAGAAATCAGGAGGCTTGAGAAAGATCTGGTGGAGGAATGGATTGCCGGTGGGAATATTTACGAAGAAAAGAAACACCATAATGTTGTATTTGTCGGCAGAGATGCAGACGGTATTCCGAGATATGCGCACTGCAGGGGAACTGGCGGGATAAAATATCGGGGAGATGTAGCTGGTTCGGATAAATCTTATGGATTCTGTCACAGAGGAGAGGATAATCAACTGTTTGTATTTGAAGCAGCCATTGATCTGCTGTCATTTATCCAGTTATTTCCAAAAGACTGGAAGAAACGTAGCTACCTGAGCCTGGGCGGAGTCTCCAGTGTGGTACTGATGACTTTTCTTTCTGAACGCCCTCAGATTACTTCGGTTTTCCTGTGCCTGGATAATGATCACGCAGGAAATGAAGCTTGTGAAAAATTGGCAGGAGAAATTCCGGATGGATATCGTGTGATCCGGTTGAAACCTGCCAGAAAAGACTGGAATGAAATTCTCTGTGACGAAAATGCTGATAGAAAGAAAGTGATACAGGAAACCGTTACAATGAAAATGCAGGAGAAAGAAGCACTGGTGCCGATGTTATGTTATAAAGATATTGAACAGACCAGTGTGGAATGGCTGTGGTTCCCTTATATTCCATTTGGAAAACTAACAATCATTCAGGGCAATCCGGGAGAGGGAAAAACCTATTTTGCCATGATGCTGACAGCAGCGTGCACGAACCGTAAGTTGTTTCCAAACATGGAAGATATTGAGCCATTCAATGTGATTTACCAGACAGCAGAGGATGGCATGGGCGATACTATTAAGCCAAGACTGGTGGAAGCAGGAGCAGATCTGAGCCGGGTTATGGTAATTGATGATTCGGAAGAAGTATTGACCTTATCCGATGATCGGATTGAAAAAGCGGTCAGACAGAATCATGTCCGGCTTGTAATCATTGATCCGGTACAGGCATTTATCGGAGCAGATGTGGACATAAACCGGGCAAATGAAGTTCGTCCGGTATTTCGCAAATTGGGTATGATTGCAGAGAAAACCAGTTGTGCTATCGTGCTGATTGGTCATTTGAACAAATCTTCTGGGACACAGAGTACTTACCGGGGGCTTGGCTCTATTGATATCATGGCAGCAGTAAGAAGCTTGATTTTTATTGGAAAAGTGAGAAAAGATCCGACAACGAGAGTGTTGATTCATGAAAAAAGTTCTCTTGCACCGCCAGGGGAGACAATGGCTTTTAAACTGGGAGATGAAGAAGGTTTCCGATGGGTGGGAGCTTATGAAATTTCGGCAGATGAATTGTTAGATGGAAAAGAAGGAAAAGCAACCGAAACAAAGCTGGAACGAGGAGCAAAGCTGATTCAGGAACTGCTTGTTGATAAAAACGAAATTTCAATCAGGGAATTAGACGACAAAGCAAAGGAACAGGGAATATCCGGGAGGACAATGCGTGATGTAAGAAGCCGGATGAAGAATGAACTGGAGTATTGGATAAATGAGAAGCAGGAAAACTGTATTCGGTTAAAAGTGTGATTAATATTAAAGAATAATCCAACCAATCAGAACCGTTTAACAATTGTATAGATCGTTGAATTTAATGCTACATTTTAATGCTATAAAAATTGATAAATGTAGCATTAAAATGTATACTTGATTTTAGGAGGTGAGATTCTTTGGACACGTACACAGTAAAAGAAGTTGCCAAAATGATGAATACGTCTGAAGAAACTGTTAGAAGATGGATTCGCTCAGGGAAATTAAAGGCTAATATGGATTCGCGGAAGAAGGGGAGTGTTATCACTGATGCAATGTTGAGAGAATTCACAAGGAATACGCCTAAATATGCAGCTGCATTGGCTAATCCGATAGGAGGAATTGTTGCTGCCTCGACATTGTTGTTAGGAACTTTTGTAGCAAAGAATATTGAAAAAGGTGAAGCAATAAAGAATTCTACTGTTGATTCGGAGGAAATAAAAAAGATATTGAAAGAGAATCTTGTAACGGTTAATGCAAATATAAAAAATAAGAAGAAGGCTATTGCCCAGCTTGAACAGGAAATAGTTGATGAAGAAACAAAGGTAAAAAGCCTGGAATATTTATTGAAAAACATTGAGAATGTAAAGGGGGATGCAAATGAGTGATCTTAGTAAAAAAATAACAGAGTTATTGTCTAATGAATGTAAAGCTGCACCGGATATGACGCATGGTCTGAAAAATATCGGTGATGGGGATATGAAAGAGGGAATGAAAATTATGGTAGATTTTTTTGAAGAAAACGGTATGAGAAAAGGCGCATTGCTTGGTGCAACAGCAACTCTTGCTGGGGTAGGACTAATAGTTGGAGCAAAAAAACTTTATTCAATGAAAAAAGTTCATAAAGAAAAAGGTGAGAAAATTCTTAATGGATTAAAACAGGGAATAGAGAATGAACTGACGGAAAGCATTGAAGATTATGAGTGTACTAAAGAAAGTGAAAAAGCAGAAAACATTCAGGCAGATAATGTGTGATGTAAGAGACCGAATGAAGAATAAACAGGAATATCTGATAAAAAACTGATGGCAACAGCCTCATGCCCTTCGGCGGACAGCTCTCTGAGAACAACGCCACAGAGCGC
>OKRY01002929.1_pt1 | contig 12932 bp, 10 predicted proteins | sample 1601121 | NCBI WGS metagenome assembly OKRY01 (sample SAMEA3541546, study PRJEB24748) | human gut metagenome | biome: human gut; feature: human-associated habitat; material: faeces | place: China | collected 2012
GGCAGTATCTGCACTTATGGTACTCGGCTATTCAAACGGCGAGGCAGCCTCCGCACTCAGCGGACTTGACCCGTCAGCACCCTCAGACGAGCTTATAAGAGCAGGACTTAAAAAGCTGGCTAAATTCTGATGCTCGTCACGCATTAACTTTGAAGGGAAAGCGTATAAATGATTGAGAGAAATGACCTTTCATATACAGCCGATGACGAAGGCGCAAGAATAGTTGAGCCTCAGTTTTCCGCAGAGGATACCGATGTTGAGTTTTCCCTGCGCCCAAGAAAGCTGAACGAGTACATCGGACAGGAGAAGGTAAAGGAAAATTTACAGGTATATATACAGGCGGCAAAGAAAAGAAACGAGAGCCTTGACCACGTTTTGCTGTACGGTCCTCCCGGACTTGGCAAGACAACGCTTGCAGGAATAATAGCAAACGAGATGGGCGTTAATTTCAAAGTCACCTCAGGCCCCGCAATCGAAAAGCCGGGCGAGCTTGCGGCTTTGCTTACAGGGCTTCAGGCGGGCGATGTGCTGTTTGTAGACGAGATACACCGTCTTTCAAGACAGGTAGAGGAGATACTCTATCCCGCTCTTGAGGACTGCGTGCTTGATATTATGATAGGAAAAGGGCCTTCCGCCCAGTCGATAAGAGTTGACCTGAACAGATTTACGCTTATCGGCGCTACAACAAGAGCAGGACAGCTTACAGGACCTCTGCGTGACAGGTTCGGAGTGATAATGCGTCTTGAAATGTACACCCCCGACGAGCTTTGTGATATTGTAATGCGTTCATCGGTCATACTTTCCATTCCCTGCGACAGAAGCGGCGCTATGGAGATAGCAAAGCGTTCAAGAGGAACTCCCCGTATCGCAAACCGCCTGCTTAAGCGTGTGCGTGACTTTGCGGAAGTTATGGGCAACGGAAAGATTACAAAGGAAATGGCAGACATTGCACTTAACAGGCTTGAGATAGATAAGCTCGGTCTTGACAGTCTTGACAAGCGTTTCCTCACTATGATAATAAACGGCTATAACGGCGGTCCTGTCGGACTTGAAACGCTTGCGTCCGCACTCGGTGAAGAATCGGTTACGCTCGAGGATGTATGCGAGCCGTACCTTATGCAGCTGGGATTTATTTCACGAACACCCAGAGGCAGATGTGCGACCGAGCTTGCGTATAAGCATCTCGGACTTGTGCGTGACGGTCAGCAAAGGCTTGATTAAAATAATTAAAAATATATCGTGTTTGGAAAAAGGAAGAAAGGTATTTTAAGCATCATGGGCAGATTATTCGGAACAGACGGTGCCAGAGGTATAGCCGTAACAGAGCTTACCTGCGAGCTTGCAATGAATATAGGCAGAGCCGCAGCCATCGTACTTACAAAGCAGAAAACTCATAACGGAAAAGCAAGGATACTGATAGGCAAGGACACAAGAATATCTTCTGATATTCTCGAATCTGCGCTTATCGCAGGCATAACCTCGGTAGGTGCTGACGTTGAACTTCTCGGAGTAGTACCCACCCCCGCAGTAGCCTATCTTGTAAGATATTACGGAGCGGATGCAGGCGTGATGATTTCAGCCTCGCACAACAGCGTTGAATATAACGGCATAAAGCTGTTCTCATCAACAGGCTTCAAGCTCCCCGATGAAGTCGAAAACGAGATTGAGGCGCTGATACTCGACACTCCGGAAAAAATGACGCTTGTTGACGGCTCGGATGTCGGCAGAGTAAGAACTATGTACGGTGCCGTAAGCGAGTACAACGAGCATATCCAGTCGACCGTCGACGGTAAGTTTCAGGGACTTCTTGTTGCGATAGACTGTGCGAACGGCAGTGCAAGCGCAACCGCAGAATCGCTTTTCTATAAGTTCGGAGCGGAATATGTATACATCAACAACGAGCCGGACGGCCTTAATATAAACGATAAATGCGGCTCCACACATATAGAACAGCTTGTAGAGCTTGTTAAAAAGCGTGGCTGTGACGTTGGCTTTGCGTTTGACGGTGATGCGGACAGATGCCTTGCTGTCGATGAAAAGGGCAACATAATAGACGGCGATAAGCTGATAGCTATCCTCTCACGTTATATGAAGGAAATCGGTACACTGAAAAACAACACTGCTGTCGTTACCGTAATGAGCAATCTCGGCTTCCACCGCTTTATGAACGAAAACAAGATAGAAACGGTATGCACGAAGGTCGGCGACCGTTACGTTCTTGAAGAAATGCTGAACAACGGTTATAATATAGGCGGCGAACAGTCCGGACACATTATTTTCCTCGACCATGCAACCACAGGTGACGGACAGCTTACAGCGGCACAGACCCTTGAACTGCTGTCGAAATGCAAACGTCCGCTGTCACAGCTTGTAAAGGACATACCCGACTTTCCCCAGCTTCTTGTCAACGTAAAGATTACCGAGAACAAAAAGGGACTATGGGAAAAGACGCAGAAGATAACCGATATTATCGCACAGGCTGAACAGGCTATGGGTGAAAACGGCAGAATACTCGTCAGAGAAAGCGGAACAGAACCGCTTGTACGAGTTATGATAGAGGGCAAAGACGAAAAGGAAGTGCATCACTGGACTCATCTCATCGCTGACACGATAAAAGAGTGCCTGTGCCGATGAAATGTTAAAGGAGTTTTTTATGGCAAAGATAGAAGCAGAGCTGTACGGCAATTTTGATATTATACTTATGGATCTTCACAACACTGTTATGAGAGGCAGCACCAGTGCATCTCTTGAAGAAAGTTCTGATATAGTAGCCGGCAGCACCCGATGCGCCATCCGTGCGTATGAGCGTTACAGCTTTCTCGGCAATGGCAGGGTAAGTATGAACTTTACCTTGTTCCAGACCGATGGCAGAATATTCGTTTCGGCAATGTCGACAGGCGGCAGTCAGGCGGTATTCTTTAAAATAAACAGGATAGGCGAAAACTCGTTTCTTGACACGATACGACCGACAGTAGACAGTTACAGGATAAGGTGAACCGACTTGAGAAAATCACAGGATTGGCAGGACTACAGACTCATAGATGCGTCTGACGGTCAGCGACTTGAAAAATGGGGCGGAATAACGCTTGTGCGACCCGACCCGCAGATAATATGGAAAAACCCCGACCCATCGCCGCTGTGGAGCAAGGCGGATGCGGTATATCACCGTTCATCAAGCGGCGGCGGAAACTGGGAATACAGAAAACAGCTCCCTGAAAGCTGGAACATAAGCTACAAGGGACTTACCTTTATGGTAAAGCCCACAGGCTTCAAGCATACGGGAATATTTCCCGAGCAGGCGGTCAACTGGGATTTATGCTCAGAGCTTATAAAGAACGCTGGCAGGGAGATAAACGTGCTTAATATGTTCGCCTATACCGGCGGTGCTACGCTTGCCTGTGCAAAGGCAGGCGCAAAGGTATGTCACCTTGACGCAGTAAAGGGTATGGTGGACTGGGGCAGGACAAACGCAAAGCTCAGCGGTCTTTCCGACAAGCCGATAAGGTGGATAGTAGACGATGCGGTAAAGTTTCTCGGCAGGGAGATAAGGCGAGGCAACCGCTATGACGGTATCATACTCGACCCCCCAAGCTACGGCAGAGGAACAAACGGCGAGATGTGGAAGCTTGAGGACAGCATATGCGACCTTATGAATATGTGCACCGAAGTGCTTTCCGATAACCCTCTGTTCATTGTACTCAACAGCTACACGACAGGTCTTTCCTCATCGGTAATGACTTACCTATTACAGATGACGGTAGGCAGAAAGTACAAGATAAGAGTAGATTCGCAGGAAATAGGACTTCCCGTTGAACAGACAGGGCTTGCAGTGCCTGCGGGAAACACCGCTGTAGTATATTTCGATTAAACGGCGGCAAAGGAGAACGGATTGAAAGATAACGAGATAATTAAAACCGAAGACCTTATATTCGATTATACCGTATTTGACGAAAACGGCGATGAAACAGGCAAGAACCGCATTCTTACCGACATAAACCTTTCGATAAAAAAGGGCAGTTTCGTAGCTGTGCTTGGCCATAACGGAAGCGGCAAGTCGACCCTTGCAAAGCACTTCAACGGCATTCTTCTTCCCACCTCGGGCAAGGTGCTTGTTGACGGCATAGATACGACAGACGAGAGCAGGATATATGATATACGTCAGACTGTCGGAATGGTTTTCCAGAATCCCGACAACCAGATAGTAGCGACTATAGTTGAAGAAGACGTTGCGTTCGCACTCGAAAATCTCGGCGTACCTCCCGATGAAATACGCAAAAGGGTAGACGACGCACTGAAAACGGTCGATATGTACGAGTACCGCAACCACGCTCCGCATCAGCTTTCAGGCGGTCAGAAGCAGAGAGTTGCGATAGCAGGCATAATCGCAATGCGGCCACGATGTATAGTAATGGACGAGCCGACCGCAATGCTTGACCCGAAGGGCAGAAAAGAGATAATGGCGACCATAAAGACGCTCAACAAGGAGCACGGCATAACCGTTGTGCTGATAACTCATTATATGGAGGAGGCCGCAAAGGCCGACCGTGTTATAGTTATAGACAAGGGTAATATACTGCTTGACGATGTGCCGAAAAGGATATTCTCACAGGTTGAGCTGTTAAAGTCGGTCGGACTTGACGTTCCGCAGGCGACCGAGCTTATGTACGAGCTTAAAAAATGCGGACTTGACGTTCCCGATGATATAATAGATGAAGATGAATGCGCACAGGTGCTGTACGACATTCTCAAAAATAAGGAATAAAAAATGAATGTGATAGAACTTAAGGGGCTTACCTATAAATACAGCGTCGGCACTCCGTTTGAGTCAACCGCTGTGGATAATGTAGACCTTACCATAGAAAAAGGCGAATTCTGCGGAATAATCGGTCACACGGGAAGCGGAAAATCAACGCTTATCCAGCACCTGAACGGGCTTGTAAAGCCGACATCGGGCGAAGTGCTGATAGACGGCCAGAATATATGGAGCAAGGGTGTTGATATACGCTCGATAAGATTCAAGGTAGGACTTGTATTCCAGTATTCCGAGTATCAGCTGTTTGAAGAAACAGTGTACAAGGATATAGCATACGGTCCTAAGAATATGGGATGCGATGAAGCAGAGATTGACCGCAGAGTGCGTGAGGCGGCAGAAAATATGGGTATCCGTGAGGAGCTTCTTGAACGCTCGCCGTTCGACCTTTCGGGCGGACAGAAACGCCGTGTCGCACTTGCAGGCGTTATCGCAATGGATCCCGAGATACTTATCCTTGACGAGCCTGCGGCAGGACTTGACCCTATAGGCAGGGAAAAGGTACTCGGCAAGATAAGCGATTACCACAAGAAATACGGCAAGACGATACTTCTTGTTTCTCACTCTATGGAGGACATAGTAAAGTATGCCGATAAGGTGCTTGTTATGAACAAGGGCAAGCTGTTCTGCCACGAGGATACAGACAGCGTATTCGCAAGACAGGACGAAATTATAAAGATAGGTCTTGATGTTCCTCAGATCACAAAGATCATGATGAAGCTGAGAGATAAAGGTGTAGATTTAGGAAAAGATATATATACTGTTGAACGTGCCAAGGACAGAATAATGCAGTATATAGATAAAGGAACGATATGCTGAAGGATATTACAATAGGACAGTTTTTCCCGGGCAATTCAATAATCCACAGGCTCGACAGCCGTTTCAAGATAGTGCTTGATATAGCCTATGTCGTAATGCTGTTTATGGCGGGAAATTATTGCTCGCTTATCTCGGCGGGACTGTTTATGCTGATTATTTATATGATGTCGGGGATCAGCTTCAAGCTGATTTTCAAGAGCCTTAAACCCATTATGCCTATAATACTGTTTACCTGTATACTGAATCTGTTCTTTATACACGGCGAGGGAGATCCGCTTGTAAAGCTGGGATTTATCACGATTTACGCAGAGGGCATAAATACATCGGTGTTTATGACGGTGAGGATAGTATTCCTTATTGTCGGAATGTCGCTTCTCACCTATACGACCTCGCCCATAGCGCTGACAGACGCAATCGAAAGACTGCTGTCGCCCCTCAAGAAGCTTCACTTTCCCGTTCACGAGCTTGCTATGATGATGACTATAGCACTGAGATTTATCCCTACTCTTATCGAAGAAACCGATAAGATAATGTCGGCTCAGAAGGCGAGAGGAGCAAACCTGGATACAGGCGGACTTGTAAAGAAGGCAAAGGCTCTGATACCCGTGCTGATACCGCTGTTCGTGTCCGCTTTCAAGCGTGCAAACGAGCTTGCTCTTGCTATGGAGTGCCGTTGCTACAGAGGCGGCGAGGGCAGAACACGCATGAAACAGCTTAAATTCGGAGCAAGGGATATTGTCGCAACGGTTGTAATGGCTGTAATGTTCACATTAATCATTCTTATGAACATTTATGTGGCTGTACCCGGAATTTAAGGTGAACTATGCGTAATCTTAAAGTAACAATGGCATATAACGGCACTGCCTATCACGGCTACCAGCGCCAGAACAACGCAAACAGCATACAGCAGACAGTCGAGGAAGTGCTTTCAAAACTGCTCTGCGAGGATATTACGATAAACGGCTGTTCACGGACAGACACGGGTGTGCACGCAAGAGCGTTTGTGTTCAACGTAAAAACGAACTGCCCCATTCCCTGCGAGGGCTTTATAAAAGGCGGCAACGCACTTTTACCGCAGGATATAGCCTTTCTTTCCTGCGAAGATATGCCCGACAGCTTTCACGCAAGGTTTGACAGCAAGGGAAAGGAATACATATACAGGATTTACACAGGTGATGTGCGTGATGTTTTCTCGGCGGATACTGCGCTTCATTATCCTTATAAGCCCGATATTGAGAAAATGCGGAAAGCGGCTCGCCTTATAGTCGGCGAGCATGATTTTGCGTCCTTCTGCAAGGCGGAGGCTAAGGAACATCTGCTGACCACCGTCAGAACCGTCTATTCGATAGATGTTGAACAGACGGGCGATTTTGTCGAAATTAAAGTCTGCGGAAACGGCTTTCTTCACAATATGGTAAGAATTATAGTTGGAACTCTTATTTATATCAGCGAGGGAAAACGCACAGAGCAGGATATAATAAACGCACTTACAAAGCCCGACAGGGAGTTTGCGGGAAAGACCGTTCCCCCCTGCGGACTGTATCTCAACAAGGTATTTTACGAAAACGATGTTTAAATGAAAGTGGGGTAAATATGAAAGTACCCGAAAAGAATCCTCTTGAAACGGATAAAAACAACGATATAAACGATGTTTCTCTTTACAGGAAAAAGAAGAAAAAAGCAAAGCGGATAAGAAACCTTATAATTTTGCTTGTTGTTATTCTGGCTCTTATTCCTGTATGGATATACCGTGATACGATATTTGAGCCTCTGCGTGGCATAGCGTCAAGAATATCCACCACTACGGCTCAGAGCGAGGGCTATCCCATTTCCCTCACCGGCAGGAACGATTATTCGTTCTGTCCGCTCGGTGACGGGTTCTCACTGCTCAGCGACACATATCTTTATTCGTATAACGAGAACGGCGGACAGAATTTTGCCTTGCAGCACGGCTATGTTCACCCTATGACTGTTTCAAACTCAAAACGTGTGGTTATTTACGATAAGGGCGGTCACGATTTTTCTCTGTTCAACAAGACGAGCGAGATATTCAAGCAGAATATCCCCGATGAAGTCATTGTATCCGTTTTTCTCGGCAGCTCCGAGCATACAGCCGTTGTGACCTCCGGCGGAAGATACTCAAACGTTATCTACGTTTATGACGGCGGAGGAAAATGGCAATATACACAGCGTTTCATTGACGATAACGTTATGCAGGTCGCATTCTCCGATGACAACAGGTTCATCTACGTTACAAGAGTGACCTCGGATAACGGCGATATTGTCACAAAGCTCTCAAAATACGATATTACGGGTGACGGCACTGAGCTGTGGACGCAGACGATAAGCGACTGCGTAACGCTTGCTCTTTCGGTAAACGGCAGTACGCTGACCGTAACGGGCGACAGCGAAATACGCACTTATAACACCGACAGCGGCGAGCCTATCGGCAATTACAGCTATCAGGGAACGATAGAGAACTTTGACGCTCTCTCATCAAAAAAGGCTTTTGTGCTTGATAATTATACGGACGGAGGAAAGAAGCTGATACTTCTTGACGAAAAGTGCGAGGTGACCGCACAGGCAGAGGTGTCCTCCGATGTAAAACGTATAAGAGTTGTCGATAACTCTGTCATTGTAATGACAGAATCGGATATAACGCAGTATGACTATTCGCTGGTGTCCGTGAAGAAAACTCTGCTCACAGACAGCTATTCGGATTTCATAAAGGTTGGCGGTTCAATGCTTCTTATGGGGTATGACAGCCTTGATTGCATACAGCTTTAATTGCAGAAAGGAAGGAATATGGGAACTGAATTTTTCTGGTTTTATGATTTTATTCTTGCGGCTATACTTATATGTATGATGTTTATAGGAGCGAAAAAGGGCTTTGTCCGTATGGTGCTGAGCCTGTGTGCCTTCGCCGCTTCATTTGTGATAGCGCTTATGATAAGCAACGGCGTTTCGGGCTGGATATATGACAGCTTTATCAGCAAACCGCTTGAACAGACTATCTCGACCTCTATCAACGATGCGCTCGGCGACAACGTTGTTACACAGATAGGCAAGATAGATATGGAAAAGGCAAAAATAAACGGTAAGAGCATTGACAGCCTTGAGCTGAAAGCCGACAAGGCAGGCAAGGTAACCGTAAATCTCGGTAATGTGAACTTAAGCAGCACAGGCATAAGCAAGGTCGATCTTACCTCATTCGGCGTGGATAAAAACATTGATTATTCAAATATCAATCTCGGCTCTGTGCAGATATACGAAAGCGATATTGAAAAGTACGGCATCGAGAATATGATACTTACTGAGGTTCTTGCACAGAATATCAAGAACAGCGAGGTTGCCGACAGCGTAAACGAAATAATAGATAAAATCGGTGAAACCGTTCCTGCTCTCGACCTTAAAGGCAAGACGATAGATGATATTGACGGCGGTACGATAAACAGCGTTGTTGTAAGCGTAGTGCAGTCGTCGGGCAATCCCGGCAAGGCTGTTCTTGACAATGTAGCAAAGCCCGTAGTGCTTGTACCGTTAAGAACGATTATATTTGTCGTTCTGTTCATTCTTATATTTATTATCCTCTCGATAGTAATAAAGGCGACATCCGTTATAAACAAGCTGCCGCTTATAGGAAAGCTGAATTCGCTTCTGGGCGGTGTTGCAGGACTTTTGCAGGGACTTGTAATAGTGTTCATTGTTGTGATAATAGCCCACATGGCTGTTGAGCTGACAAACAACACGCTTATATTCCTGAACGATATGACTATCAACAAGTCTTTTGCGTTCAGTAAAATCTACAACTTCTCGTTCCTCGATTTCCTTAACTAAATACTCAGTTAACAAAAGAGAACTATAATAATAAATAAGCTGTTAACGGCAGTGTTATTTTACGAAACCCTGCATCGCTTAAGCGACAACAGCTCAGTCTGTCGATAAACCTATATATTTTTGAAAATGGGGTTTGGGGCGTAGCCCCAATGCGGGTTGTCAGTCGTTGGTGTCGCTGCGTCGTGCAGCGACTGTGTGCGACTGACTGCAAGCATCCTTGCTTGGTGAGGGCGGCAGCCCCACACTCAGCCCCTTTCCGAGGGAAAGGGGTTTGGGGATAGGGATTAAGGACAAGCACTTTTTGAAAAAAACATACTTTTTTTCTACAAGCTACAAGCTGTTATCTCATAAACAACAACAGCTTACAATACAATAAAAATACAAAAGAACCTAAAGAAAGGTTGGATATAAATGCTTTGCTCAAGATGTAAAAAAAGACAAGCGGTAGTTTTTATCTCGACAATACAGGGCAATGACAAGCGTGACGAGGGACTTTGCCTTATCTGCGCAAAAGAGCTCGGTGTTCCGCAGGTAAACGACTACCTTGAAAAAATGGGAATCAGCGATGAGGACCTTGAAGAAAGCTATAAAATGATTTTCGGTGATGTCGATGAAGAATCAGGTGCAGACGCAGACAGCGGCGCAGACGATGACTTCACACCCGGCGGCGCAGGCACAATGATGCCCTTCTTCAAGCGTTTTGCCGCAAACAAGGACAGTCAGACCGAAAGCGAAAAGCAAGACTTAAAGGACGATAAGAAGCACAATAAGAAAAAAGAGGAGAAAAAGAGAAAATTCCTCGATACCTATTGCACCAATCTTACCGCCAAGGCAAAAAAAGGCGAGATTGACCGTATAATCGGCAGAGAGAAAGAGATCTACCGTGTAATGCAGATTTTATCCCGCCGTACAAAGAACAACCCCTGCATAATAGGCGAACCCGGTGTCGGTAAAACCGCTATTGCAGAGGGCATAGCTCAGAAGCTGGCGGACGGCGATGTTCCCTTCAGACTTCAGGGTAAGGAGCTTTATATGCTCGACCTTACCTCCCTTGTCGCAGGCACGCAGTTCAGAGGTCAGTTCGAAGGCCGTGTGAAAGCGCTTATTGAGGAGATAAAGACCGCAGGTAATATAATCCTCTTTATTGACGAGGTTCATAACCTTGTCGGCACAGGCGACAGCGAAGGCACGATGAATGCCGCAAATATCCTCAAGCCTGCTTTGTCAAGGGGAGAGGTGCAGGTCATCGGTGCTACAACGTTCAACGAGTACAGAAAGTATATCGAAAAGGACTCCGCACTTGAAAGACGTTTCCAGCCCGTAACGGCAAACGAGCCGTCAATAGAGGATACTATCGAGCTTTTAAAGGGCATCAAGGAATACTACGAAGAATACCACAAGCTGTATGTCAGCGATGATATTTTAAAAAGCTGTGCCGTTCTCAGCGAACGCTACATTACCGACAGGTATCTTCCCGACAAGGCGATAGACCTGCTCGACGAGGCGGCGGCTTGCGCCAGCATAAACAGCAAGGAACTTACCGAGTACGAACAGCTTAAAAAGAAAAACAAGGCTCTTGAAACCGAAGAAAACAACCTGTCCGCCGAAACCGAGAACAAGGATTATCAGCGTATAGCCGAGATAAAGACCGAGCTTGCAAAGAATACAGCCCGTATTGACGAGCTTGAGCCTATGATAAAGGAAGTACACGTTACAGAAAACGATGTCTGCAAGGTCATCGAGCTGTGGACGGGTATCCCGGCAAGCAAGTTGCTTGAAACCGAATTCAAGCGTATTGCAAACCTTGAAACCGTGCTTAAATCAAAGGTAGTCGGTCAGGACGAAGCGTGCGAGCTTGTAGCCGCCGCTATAAAAAGAACTCGAGTTCAGCTTTCCGCACGTCGCAGACCTGCGTCATTCATTTTCGTAGGTCCTACAGGTGTCGGCAAGACCGAGCTTGTAAAGGTGCTTGCAAACGAGCTTTTCAATACGGTCGATCCGCTTATAAGGCTTGATATGTCCGAGTTTATGGAAAAGCACAGCGTTTCGAGAATCATCGGCTCGCCTCCCGGATATGTAGGATACGATGAGGCAGGTCAGCTTACCGAAAAGGTACGCAGAAAGCCCTATTCCGTAATTCTCTTTGACGAGATAGAAAAGGCTCACCCCGATGTAATGAACATTCTCCTGCAAATTCTTGACGAAGGCAAGGTGACCGATGCTCACGGCAGAACGGTCAGCTTCGAGAATACCGTAATCGCCATGACCTCAAACGCAGGTTCATCATTCAATACAAGCGGTCTTGGCTTTGCAAAGAGCGAGGCGGATATTTCAAAGGACAAGGCGATGAAGACTCTTGGTGAATTCCTTCGCCCCGAATTCCTGAGCCGTGTTGACGAGGTAGTAGTGTTCAAGCCCCTCACCCTCGATGCCTACAAAGGCATTGCCGGACTTATGATAGGCGAGATGAAAGAGCCTCTGCTCGAAAAGAACATAACGCTTAACGTCAGCGATGAGGCTTATGAGCTTGTTGCGAAAAAAGCGTCCGGCGGCAAGTTCGGCGGCAGAGATGTCCGCAAGGTCGTCCGTAAGGATATTGAGGACAAGGTAGCAAATATCATAGTCGAAGCCGACGGCAACATATCACAGATAGACGTTGACGCAGACGGCGACGAGATAAAGGTAACAGGCAAGTAAATAATCAGGGCATTGCATTAACTCCGGCAGGTAATGCAATGCCCGTTTTATAATCGAAAGGATTACTATGGCAGTAATTATTACAGGCGGAACAGGAGCTATCGGCAGTGCTATGGCTCGTGCCTTCGCAAAAACAAACGATGTTGCTATAATCTACAAAAGCTCCGATGAAAAAGCCCGTCAGCTTGAAAATGAACTCGGCTGCAAGGCATACAAGACCGATGTGTCTTCCGCTCAGGAAGTGTCGGTTGCTGTAGATCGGATAGCAGCTGATTTCGGAAAAATAGATGTGCTTATCAATAATGCCGGCATATCCCGGATTAAAATGCTGAGCGATGTCACCGAGCTTGACTGGTACAATATGATTGACGTTCACCTTACGGGCGCATTCAATATGACAAAGGCGGTACTGCCTTTTATGATAAATCGCAAACAGGGAAGCATCATCAACATTTCGTCGGTGTGGGGAGTATACGGAGCGTCCTGCGAAGTGCCTTACTCAACGGTCAAGGCAGGACTTATCGGCTTCACAAAATCACTCTCCAAAGAGGTCGCCCCCAGCGGAATAACCGTAAACTGCATCGCCCCGGGAGTAATCGACAGCCCTATGAACAACGCTCACCTGTCGCCCGATGAGATGAACGAGCTTATCGCCGAAACTCCGCTCGGCAGGCTCGGAACACCCGATGATGTGGCACAGGCGGCTGTATACCTTGCCTTTGCAGGCTTCGTCACAGGTCAGATACTCGGAGTAGACGGCGGATTTTAT
>OKRY01002940.1_pt1 | contig 12908 bp, 9 predicted proteins | sample 1601121 | NCBI WGS metagenome assembly OKRY01 (sample SAMEA3541546, study PRJEB24748) | human gut metagenome | biome: human gut; feature: human-associated habitat; material: faeces | place: China | collected 2012
CATTGCAATGGACAAAGAATAAAACATCTGTCCCATCGCTGCTACTACTGTCATCCAGGAAAAATTTTTCACATTCGGGATCAGGAAATATTTCACACCTTCAACAGCGCCCGGACGTGTGACAGAATAGATTGTAACTACGACTGCCAGAACTACCAGAACCGGCATCATGATCTTTGACATTCTCTCTACACCGTTCTGTACACCACCGAGAATGATGATGAATACATGAACTTGCGGAAGTTGGCAAAGGTGAAAGCTCCGTCGGCATCCGTAAAGGCGTACAGCACAATCAGCAGTAGCGGCACTATCGCAAATATCAGCAGGAACAGTGCGTAGGGCAGTGTCCAGTTGCGTCGCCGCAGGAAGAAATGGGATAACTTATCAAGCATTACTCTATTATATCTTATATCAAGCGCTACTCTATTTAATCAAGTATTGCTTTATTATATTAGGATTATGGACGGTAAGATGACGGGATGATATCTTATCGTTTTATCACTCTGATGTTTTCGGGCGCTATCCGTATGCCCACGCGGTCTCCGTCGTCCCAAACGTCGTTGGTGTCTACGAAGATGTTCTCGTCCCAGTCGGTAAACACGGTGAGGTGATAATGGTTTCCTTTGTAGAGGATGAATTTCACTTCGCCCGTCAGTCGTCCGTCTTCTTCGTTATCCTCCAGGATGACGTTTTGGAAGTCCACTTCCACCGTTACAGGCGTTTCGGGACCGATGTCTTGCACCGGACTGCATTCGAAGCTGCAACCCAGGAATTCCACGTGCGTTTCGTCCAGGAGCTTGCCCTCGAAAGTGTTGCAGGTGCGTTCTTTCTTCATTACGTGGATGTCGAAAGGTTTTACCAGCAGACCCACTTCGCGGCCTGCCTCGAAGCAGTGGTAATCCTGCACCATCAGCTCGTAGCCCTCGCGGGTCTGTACCAGCATTTCGTAGTGCACGCCTTTGAAGATGGAGCTTGTTACGGTTCCCGTGAGTTGCGCCGCATCCGAGGGTTCGAAGATGTAGATGTCCTCCGGACGGATTACGACGTCCACCTGTGTACGGTCGCCGAAACCGGTATCCACGCAGTCGAACTCGTGTTCGCAGAAGCGGACGAGCCGGTCGTGCACCATGACACCGTTCAGTATGTTGCTCTCGCCGATGAAGTCGGCTACGAAAGAGTTGATAGGCTCGTTGTAGATGTCTGTCGGAGTGCCGATTTGCTGTATCCTGCCTTCGCTCATCACGACGATGGTGTCGCTCAGGGTGAGGGCTTCTTCCTGGTCGTGGGTGACGTATATGAAGGTGATGCCCAGCTTCTGGTGCATCTCTTTGAGTTCCATCTGCATGTCCTTGCGCATTTTCAGGTCGAGGGCGGCAAGGGGCTCGTCGAGGAGCAGCACTTCGGGTTCGTTGACGATGGCACGGGCTATGGCAACGCGCTGTTGCTGTCCGCCGGAAAGGGAGTCTACATCGCGGTCTTCATAGTCGGTCATGCCCACCATGCGGAGCGCCTGCTTCACTTTCTTTTCGATAGTGGCGGCGGGGAGCTTCTTCAGCTTGAGGCCGAAAGCAATATTATTGAATACGTTGAGGTGGGGAAACAGGGCGTACTTCTGGAACACCGTATTCACCGGGCGGCGGTGGGGTGGTGTCTGCGTGATGTCTTTTCCTGCAATGGTAATCACTCCTTCCGAAGCTGTCTGGAAGCCTGCAATCAGACGCAGCAATGTCGTCTTTCCGCAACCGGACGGTCCCAATATCGTTACAAACTCGCCCTTGCGGACAGACAAATTCACATCATTCAGTACGGCTTTGTCTCCGAAAAACTTCGATACGTGCTCTACACCGATGATGCAGTCGGACTTTTGCATAAGCGTTTCTTACTTTATCCAAACTAATTAAACAAATCTCTGCCTGATATAGTCAGGCATAAAAAAAGTGGCGCAAAGGTACATATTTTCTTGAAAACTTTAGAGTTTGTTTAAAAATTGTTCAGCATTCTTTTGCGAGTTCTTTGGAGGCGGATGTTTCCTCTTTTTATTCGCCACACACTCGCTTTGTTCTCATAAAACGCCTCCAAAGAACTCGCAAAAGAAATGGAAGGAAATACTTGGGAAAAGAAAAATCGAACAACCCAAAACAGAGTCATGAGTTATAAATTGCGGGTAATTGACCGATACTCGCAAATAAGTCCTAACTTTGCAGTCCGTAACATTAAAGTCTTCGTAAGAAATGGAAAAGAAAACAGTACTCATCACAGGTGCTTCTTCGGGTATAGGAGAGGGCTGTGCACGTAAGTTTGCCATGAATGGTTACCGCCTGATTCTCAACGGACGGAATGTAGAGAAACTGACTGCCGTAAAGCGCGAACTGGAAACGGAATATCGCGCGGATGTCTGTCTGCTGCCTTTCGACGTACGCGACCGCGGGGCTGCGAAAGCGGCTCTTGACTCGCTTCCCGAAGAATGGAAAGCGATAGATATCCTCATTAATAATGCCGGACTGGTAATCGGCGTGGACAAGGAACACGAAGGCAATCCGGACGAATGGGACATCGTGCTTGATACCAATATCAAAGCATTGCTTGCCATGACCCGCCTGGTGGTTCCCGGAATGGTGGAACGCGGACGCGGCCATGTCATCAATATGGGTTCCATTGCAGGCGATTATGCCTATCCGGGCGGTAGTGTGTATTGTGCCAGCAAGGCTGCCGTAAAGGCGTTGTCAGACGGCTTGCGCATCGACCTTGTGGATACTCCCGTACGGGTAACCAATATCAAGCCCGGCCTGGTGGAGACGAATTTCTCCATAGTGCGTTTCCGTGGCGACAAGGCGGCTGCCGATAATGTGTACAAGGGCATCCGTCCGCTTACAGGCGACGACATTGCCGAAGTGGTGTACTTTGCCGCTGCCGTACCCGAGCATATACAAGTGGCTGAGGTGCTGGTAATGCCTACCAATCAGGCTACGGGTACAATCGTCAGCCGGAAATAAGCACTTTTCCGTAACAACAGAATCTAAGAGAATAAGAGTAAACTCTGCCAATCATGACTAATAAGTACGAAGAACGCCTGGGCACGGAGCGTATGCTGCCTTTGGTTTTCAAGATGGCGCTGCCTGCGGTGGCAGCACAGTTTGTCAATCTGCTTTACAGCATTGTAGACCGTATTTACATCGGACACATACCGGGCATCGGAACCGATGCGCTGGCGGGAGTGGGAGTGACCATCTCGCTCGTTGTGCTGATTTCTTCTTTCTCCGCCATTGTGGGTGGTGGCGGTGCTCCGTTGGCTGCCATTGCCCTCGGACAGGGCAACCGTCGCCGTGCCGGAAAGATACTTGGCAATGGCTTTACTCTGTTGATTCTTTTCACTTTGCTCACTTCGTTCATAGCCTATACCTTTATGGAGCCTATCCTGCTTTTTACGGGTGCTTCGGAGCATACGCTGGGCTATGCGGAAGACTATCTTTCCATTTATCTGTTGGGGACGCTGTTTGTGGAAGTGTCTACCGGACTGAATGCTTTCATCAATGCACAGGGGCGCCCTGCGGTTGCCATGTGTTCGGTGTTGATAGGGGCTTTGTTGAATATTATTCTTGATCCTATATTCATATTCTGGTTGGATATGGGAGTGAAAGGCGCTGCGTTGGCTACGGTGCTGTCGCAGGCTTGCAGTGCGGTGTGGGTGCTGTCCTTCCTTTTCTCACGGCGCGCTTCCCTGCCTTTGGAAAGGCGGTATATGAAGCTGGAAAAGAGTATCGTGCTCTCCATGTTGGCGCTCGGCGTATCGCCTTTTATCATGGCGAGTACGGAAAGCCTGGTGGGGTTTGTGCTCAACAGCAGTCTGAAAGAATTCGGAGATATCTATGTCAGTGCGCTTACCGTCCTGCAAACGTCTATGCAGTTTGCCAGCGTGCCGCTGACGGGGTTTGCGCAGGGGTTTGTTCCGGTGGCAAGCTATAACTACGGGCATGGCGACAAGCAGCGTGTGAAGGAGTGCTTCCGGATTGCGCTGATTACAATGTTTTCTTTCAATCTCGTCCTGATGCTGTTTATGATTTGCTTCCCTGCGATTGTGGCATCCGCCTTTACGAGCGATGCAAGGCTGATAGAAACTGTTCGCTGGACGATGCCTGTATTCTTGGGCGGTATGACGATTTTCGGTTTACAGCGTGCCTGTCAGAATATGTTCGTGGCGTTGGGGCAGGCCAGAATATCCATTTTCATAGCATTGCTGCGTAAGGTAATCCTGCTGATACCGTTGGCGTTGATACTGCCGCATTTTATGGGAGTAGCAGGTGTATATGCGGCAGAAGCCATATCCGATGCTACGGCTGCCATTTGCTGTACGCTGCTGTTTTTCTGGCAGTTCCCTAAAATACTGAGAAGAATAAAAAGTAAAAGCCTGTCTGAATAAGGTACGTTCTTGTTATGGTATTCCGTCTCTTTTCGCTTTGTTGAGGATGGTTGCTTCCCTTATTTGTTCTCGTCATTCCCGGTTCGGATATGTTGAATTGCATACCTCTCTAATTTCAGAATCAATGATTCGGGTATAAATATCCGTAAATCATATACAACTCGGTTTGCGTAATCGTGGTAATTTTGCAATTGGAAAACAACCGGAAATATCACTAACTTCATACGGTAAATGGAATGACTATGAACAGGATTCTTTTAATTTCAGTATTCAGTATCTTAACTTTCAATATTATGGCACAGGAGAAAATAGTACAGACAGCCGGGCGCACCCGATTAGGAGAGTTCGCCCCTAAATTTGCGGAGCTCAACGACGATGTTCTTTTCGGAGAAGTGTGGAGTCGCACCGACAAGCTTGGTCTGCGCGACCGTAGTTTAGTAACCGTTACCTCACTTATCAGTCAGGGTATTACAGACAATTCGCTCGTATTTCATCTGCAGTCGGCAAAGAAGAACGGCATTACCCGTACTGAGATTGCCGAAATCATTACCCATATCGGTTTTTATGCCGGTTGGCCGAAAGCATGGGCGGCGTTCAATCTGGCAAAAGACGTATGGGCGGAAGATGCCGTTGGTGAAGATGCTAAAGCCGCTTTCCAGCGCGGAATGATTTTTCCTGTCGGCGAACCGAACACTGCATACGCGAAGTATTTCACCGGCAACAGTTACCTTGCTCCCATTTCGCGCGAGCAGGTGAATATATCCAATGTTACGTTTGAACCTCGTTGCCGCAATAACTGGCACATCCATCGTGCCAAAAGTGGTGGCGGACAAATGCTGATTGGCGTAGCCGGACGCGGCTGGTATCAGGAAGAGGGGAAACCTGCCGTGGAAATTCTCCCGGGCACGGTTATCCATATTCCGGCAAACGTCAAGCACTGGCATGGAGCTGCTGCAGACTGTTGGTTTGCTCATCTGGCTTTCGAGGTTCCCGGTGAAAGTGCTTTCAATGAATGGCTCGAACCGGTGACGGACGAAGAGTATGATAACCTCGAAACAAATAAGCGGTAATTGCGACCGAGTCTATTTCTTCTTTCTTCTTGAGGAAACGAGTGTCTCAACAAATATACGTAAACGTATGATAGGCATAAGGAGATGCTCAGGTCACCCCATCGTGACAAATAAAAAAATCAAATCATAACAAAATGAAACAATTTATATTGGTAATTATGAGTTTACTAACTTTCAGTTGCTCATCGAAAGCACAAAAACAGACAACGGATACCGGTATGCAATCCGATAAGAAAATTCTCGTGGCCTATTTCTCCTGCACCGGAACTACGGAAAAAATTGCCGGTGCCATTGCTCAAGCTGTTAACGGTAAGCTGTATCGGATTACTCCGGCTGTAGCCTACACTTCGGCAGACCTTAATTGGAATAACAAAGCAAGCCGTAGTTCGGTAGAAATGGCGGATGAAAATTCACGTCCTGCATTGGGTGGGGAGACACTCAATCTGAAAGATTACGACGTAGTATTCCTCGGTTATCCGATATGGTGGGATTTGTGTCCTCGTCCGGTCAATACATTTCTTGAGAAATATGACTTCTCCGGTAAGACCGTCATTCCATTTGCCACTTCCGGCGGCAGTTCTATTACAGGTAGCGTGAAACAGCTCAAGGCGCTATATCCTCAAATCGGATGGCAGGCAGGACGGCTATGCAATGGAAGTGCAAAGCAAGCAGGGGATTGGGCAAAGCGGGTAATCAGTGTAGAATAGAATACATACCATTGTAACTGCCCAATATCACCAGATTCACCGATGATCATCATTGGTTTATTTAGTATTACCTTATCAGCTATAGTAAATTGACTCAATAAATCAAGTTCATCATGAAATATACTATAATTAGGGATATCCAGTAAATGTCCCTAAAAAATAAGATGGCATATGAAGATGATAGAGCATAACCACTTCATATGCCATTTTTATAGTCATTTTTCTGTGCTTTCTCACATAATTCTATCCGCAAGGATATGAAGTTCTGGAAAGAGCCTGATGCTTTCTTCTGATTGTGTGAGTAAAATCATATCATGCTGCTTTAGCCGTTCTGTTTATTTCCTTGTACTGATGTATTTTACAATCTCCGCTCCTTTAAAATAAATAACCAGCGAACTGACAATAATCAGCATTCCCGCTACCGTACTGAATGTGGGGTATTCTCCTGCAAGCATTATCCAACTTAATACAGCTCCGAGAATCGGGTTGATAAGGCGGCACATATTGATGTCGCTGACTTTTGCGCCTTTGCTTTGCAACGCCATAAACCAGAAGCTGAATGCAAAGACGGAAATAAATACGAGGATGCCCAGGCTGATATAAAATCCGGCAGGCTTGCCGATGAAAGAGTGATAACCTTCCGTGCCCAGTCCTATGACGTAGATAAGGGCGCCACCGAAAAACATCTGTACGGCATTCAGGAAGATAGGGTTGACCTTGCCTTTCTCTTCGGATACGGAGATGGCGGAATAGCCCTGAAAGATAATGCTGAGCAACAGTAGTATGATGCCTGTGATGCCTTTCCAGTCCAGCGGTTCACCGTCGCTGCCCATCCCTACAATCAGCAAGAGGCCTGCAAGGCTGATGATGAGGCTGACGATTTTGTAACCGTTCAGTTTGTCGTTACTTGCCAGCAGATGGGCAAGCAGTACATTGATAAGTGGCGTCATGCCCATGATGATGGATGATATAGCCCCGCTTACGAAGTCCACTCCGAAATAAAAGGCCGTATAACCCATGAACATATTAATGAATATCAGATTGAGGAACAGTTTGCGGTGCTGCTTGATTTCCTGCCACATCCCCTTGTGCCAGGTATAGGCAAAAAGCAGAACGCCTACACTGGTGAAACGCAGCCCGGCAAAATTCATCGGAGTAAAATCATAACTGAGCCCTTGCTTGATGAACGGGTTTACGATGGCCCATAGCACAGATGCCAATATAGCGTATAGCAGTCCTTTTTTCATGCTTATAGAAAGTAGTTTGGTAAAATCGGGTGCAAAGATACGCCTTTCTTTTGAATTAAAAATTAAGCCAGCGTTTGAAAGCGGCGAGTTTCTCCTCGCTGATTGTGATTTTACTCTTATACGGCGGACGTACCGTTACCGATATTTTTCCGTTGAAGTAGGGTTCGGCATGGTCTATGGCATCGATGCACAGGATAATTTGCCTGTTGGCACGGAAGAAGCGGTCGGGATCCAGTTGTTCGGAAAGCTTATTCAACGAGAGGTCGAGTACATGTTCCTGATTGTTGCGGGTAACGGCAAAGGTCATTTTGTTCTCCGAATAAAAATAAGCTATATCGCTGACCTGCAAAGACCAGAAACGGTCGGCGCGGTATATGAGGAAACGGGTGCGGTATTGCTTTTCTTTGGATTGCAGGGCATCCAGCAGAGTTGCCAGATAGTCGTCGGGACGGGGATTGCTGCACTGCTGCAAGTGTTCGTATTTATCAATGGCTTCCTGCAAACGCTGCTCATCTATCGGCTTCAGGATATAGTCGATGCTGTTGACGGTGAAAGCACGGACTGCATACTGGTCGTAAGCAGTGGTAAAGATGATGGTGGATGAGGGATGAGCTGCCGACAGAAAGTCGAACGAGTTGCCGTCGGCAAGTTGTATGTCGAGGAAGAGAAGGTCGGGGTGGGGATGCGTGGCAAACCACTCGGTAGCTTCTTCCACACTGCCGGGAATTACGGTGATGTCCCATTCCGGGCGCAAGCGGGCAATCATGGAATGCAGCAGGCGGGCAGCAGGAATCTCGTCTTCAATGATGGCAATAGCAGGCTTATTCATATAGCAAAGGGACTTTTACAGTAAATTTTTCGGTTTCGTTCTTGATAATGATTTTCTTGTCCGACATCAGTTCGCAACGTTTGGCAAGGTTTTCCAGTCCTATTCCGGATGATGCGACACTCTTTTTGGGGTGTATCGGATTGCTGACGGACAGATACTCATCTTCGATGCGGATAGTGATAACCATAGGTTTGCCGGGAGTGATGGAATTGTGTTTGATTACATTCTCTACCAATAATTGCAGCGTGAGGGGCGGCAGCATCTTTTCCGCATATTCCGCAGGAACGTTGTTTTGGCACGTAAGGCAGTTGCCCAGACGGACCTCGTGCAGGAAAAGGTACGAACGGATAAATTCCAGCTCTTCGCCGAGCGTCACCAGTGTCTTGTCCTGGCTTTGCAGCACGTAACGGTAAACACTGGACAGGTGCTTGGTGAAGTGTACCGCATTTTTGGGGTTATACTCAATTTCAGCTATAAGCGTGTTGAGGCTGTTGAACAGAAAATGAGGATTGAGCTGGTTTTGCAGGGCGGTGTAGCGTGCCGTGTCGTTTTCGGCCTGCAATACAGCCGCCCGTTGTTGCAGCCTCAACGCCTTTTGGGTAGAACGGTTTGCCAGTAATAATCCCAAGACAACAAGTTCCACAAGCCAGATGGTAATCAGCATCCACCATCCTCTTGGCTGAATGGAGAACGGATTGGCTGCTCCCGCCAGTATTTTGGCGCTAACAAGCAGTCCGTAGTTTAGCAACAGGAAGAGCGACATGCCTGCCAGATAGATGACAGGAATTTTCCACCGTGAACGCATATTTACGGCATATTGTGTATTAATCCATGAACTGAGGCGGAGGGTAGCATATCCCAGCACATTGAATGCCAGGATAAAATAGATGAACGCTCCGCGGGAATAGAGTGCATCGGCAATATGAGGAGACAGATTGGTGTAGTCTACCAGCAGGAAGTAGGAGAACGCTCCTAATCCGGAGAACAGAATGCCGTATATCAGATTATTCCATTTCATGGGGGACAAAGTTATAATGTTTTGGGAAAACTCAATAGTTGTGCAATGCTTTTATCAGGCCGGAGTAGGAGCTTTGTGCCGAAACTTTGGCTTGTACGTAGTTTATTTGCGAGGCTTGCCGGTAGTTCTGGGCTTCAATGACTTCCATGATGGAGATTTTCCCCTCTTCATAACGTTCCAGTGCCTTCTGTTCGTTTTCACGTGCTTTCTCAAGGGAACTTCCGGTGAGGTCCACCTGTTTTATGGCTTGTGCAAGAGAAGTGCGGGAGGTTTGTATTTCGAGGTTTACGTTATCCGTCACTTTATTGAGGTAGTCGTTTGCCATGCCTACTTTCCAGGCGGAAGAGCGTTTTTCGTTGCGTCGTTTGCCCCATTCGAAAATAGGAACGGACAATTTGGCGTATATGGCATAGTTAGGGTCGAGGTCGGTTTTGAAGTCATAGCCGGGTGAGGAATAGCTGCCGTCTATTCCGACATACAGTTGCGGCTTGTATTTGGAGTCCGTCAGCTTGCCCTGGCTTTCGGCTATTTTTATTTGGTCGTGCGCCATAAGCAGTTCGGGACGGTTGCTTCCGTCGGATGCCGACAGGTTGTCGGACGGAAGCACTACGGGAATGGACTCCTGCACTTCGGTCTCGGATTCGAGCGGCATCCCTATCAGGGAGTTGAGCGCCATGCGTCCGGTCTCAAAACTGTTACGTGCCTGCAATACCTGGTATTCGGCTTCATTGAGTTTGACTTCTGCCATGAGCAGGTCTTGAGGGTCGACAAGTCCCGCCTCAACGCGTTCGCGGATAGTGCGCGCCAGTGAAGCGACCGAATTGCGGTAGTCTGTGGCTATGTTCATCAGTTCCCGGCGGGCTACGGCATTCCAGTATTGCATATCCGTCTGGTAGCATACGGAGGAGTGGAGCAGTTCCGCCTGATGAACATTCATGGATTGTTGGTGCTTTGCCAGCCGGATGGATTCGCGGATGCGTCCGCCGGTGTAGAGGGGCTGCATCAACGAGAGGGATGCGCCGTATTTCATGTCACGCCCTTCGAAAGTGAGAGGATTGCTTTGGGGCAGGTTCACGGTAAGTTCGATGGGATTTCCGGTGTACTGGAAGTTTGCGTCTCCCGACAGCTTGGGCTTTAAATCGGCTTTGGCGGCTTTTATCAGCTCCATGCTGGAAGCTATGTTCTTGTCTGCCGCACGCAAGTCGTGGTTATAGTCCAGAGCCATTGCCCTATATTTCTCCAGCAGGGAATCCTGCTGGGAAAATACGGGTTGAACACACAAATAAAAAAGTAATAAAGTATAGAATGTCTTCATGCTTACTTATTGATTTTGATACGATAAAACAGGATATATAATGCCGGAGTGACAAACAGCGTCAGCAAAGTGGCGAATGTCAGTCCGAAGATAATTGTAGCTGCCATGCCGCCGAAAGCAATATCGAACAGCAACGGAACCATACCGAGAATGGTGGTCGTGGCCGCCATTAGTACGGGACGGGTACGCGAAACGGTGGATTCTATTACGGCTGTGTAAGCAGGAACTCCTTCGCGGCGCTGAATGTTGATTTCGTCTATCAGCACGATAACGTTTTTGATAATCATACCCAGCAATCCCAGCCAGCCGGCAATGGGGAAGAAGCCGAAATCGAATCCGGTGAGCAGCATTCCTACGGCGACACCTATCAGTGACAGGGGAAGTATGCACAGGATGATGATGGGCTGGCGGAAGTTGCCGAACAGCGCCACCAGAATTACAATCAGCATGAGGAATGCCAGCGGGAAGTATTTGGCAATCGCTTCCATGGCTTCACCCTGGTCTTTGTACTGCGAATCCCAAAAGAATGTATAACCCGGCGGTAGCGGCATTGCCTCTATCTCACTGCGTATTTCCCCGTGTACCTCTGCCATGGTGTGCCCAGGTTTTACGCCGCACATGGCAGCCATGCTGAGCTGGCGGTTATAGGTACGCATCTGCGGAAATTCCCACGTTGTTTCAATGCGTTCCGTCACTTGCGATAAGGGAGCCGAGCGTTCACCGTTCCATACGGAGAAGTTGCCCAGGGAAGCCGCATCCGTAATGTCGTATCCTTCGGACTTCAGCAGAACAGGGACTTTCTTCTCGTTATCCCGATAGATGCCTACTGGTACACCGTCGCTGATGGATTTGACGGATTGCATCATCTGCGCTTTGGTGATGCCCAGTTCGCCGGCTTTTACCGGATCGTAGACGGGGCGTAGCATCAATGCCATATTTCCCCATTCGTTACGGGCATCCGCTACTTTAGGATTGCGGCGCATAATTTCGATGGCCTGCCCTACGAGCGAATCGAGCACTGCCGGGTCGGGGCCCAGGAAGCGGGCTTCGATAACGGCTTCCGTCAGCGGGCTCAGTTCGAATTTGTTTACTTTGATGAGCGGTCCGGGAAATTTCAGGCGGATAGAGTCCTGCAATGCGGCGTTGAGCCGGCGCGACTCTTCCGAAGTATGGCACTTCACAAGCAGTTGTGTATAGTTGGACTGAGGTCCGAATGCTACGTTCGACAGATAATAGCGGGGTGGGGTTCTGCCGATGAAGGTAGATACCATTTCCGCTTCCCCGTGTGTACGGATATATGCTGCCATTTCTTCCGCCAGCTTCCCGGTTTCGTCGATGTTGGAACCTTCGGGCAGCCATACGTCTACGGTAAAATATTGCTTGTCCAGTGCAGGTACGAATACTTTGGGGATGAACTTGAAGCTCCATGCAGAGAGTACCAGCAGTAAGACCATGCAGGCTATTGTGGCATAGCGATGTTTGATGACCCAGTGCAGGGAACGGCGGAACATATTGTAATACTTTCCGTCGAACAGGGCGCTTTTCAACTCTTCCGGCCGGGGACGGCGTACAAATTCCTGAATGAAGAACGGAGTTTGCGTCAGTGCGAACACCCAGCTGAACATCAGCGAAACCCCGATAACGATTACCAGCGAGGAAAGCAGTTCACCGGTAATGTGGGGTGAAAAATAAATGGGCAGGAACGTCAATATGGCAATGACGGTTGCCGCCAGCAACGGCAGGGCAGTGGAGGAACAGGCGCGCATGATGGCAACTCGCTTTCTCATGCCCCGTTGCATGTTTACCAGTGCGGAGTCGGACACCACAATGGCATTATCTACAAGCATTCCCATAGCAATGATAATGGCAGCAAGTGACATACGTTGTAAGGCAATTCCTTGCGAAAGCATCACAATCAAGGTCGCAAAGATGGAAAACACCAATCCGCTGCCAATCAGAATACCATTCTTGAATCCTATAAAAAACAACAGAATAGCTACTACCGTTACAACAGATATAATCAGGTTCAGAATAAATCCCTGATTGGCCACTGCCGATTCATAACCCTGATCATAAATCGTCTGCAGCTCAAAACCTTCGGGCATGGTCTCTGCAAAATGGTCAATCTCCTGTTTTACCGCCTCTGCCATATCGACAACATTTCCTGTGGGTATCGTAGAAATAGCAATACCTACCGCAGGTTTCCCGTCAATCCGCATTTTATTACTTGGAGGCGTCTGATAACTCTCCAACGGTATCCTGCTCATCAATTTTTTTACTATAGAGACCACCGTGGTATCTTTTT
>OKRY01002943.1_pt1 | contig 12904 bp, 10 predicted proteins | sample 1601121 | NCBI WGS metagenome assembly OKRY01 (sample SAMEA3541546, study PRJEB24748) | human gut metagenome | biome: human gut; feature: human-associated habitat; material: faeces | place: China | collected 2012
CTACGAAACCAACCGGCTCTTCGACAATATCTTCGTCGGCGTCGCCGGAGGTATAAACCTCTATTTCGGCGAACACGACTCTCAGGGAAAATTCGGCAAACGGCTGGCACCGGCGCTGGACATTCACGTCGGCAAGTGGTTCACCCCCTCGATCGGCGCGCGCGTCGGGTACACCGGCCTGCAGGCCAAAGGCTGGACCACCGCCGGAACCATGTACGCAAAAAAACAGGACGGCGACTGGTTTCAGGAGAAGTTCGGCGTGTCGTACCTGCATGCGGACGCTCTGTGGAACTTCTCGAACGCCGTGAGCGGCTACAAGGAGAGCCGTACGTGGAATTTCGTGCCTTTTGTCGGTGTCGGCTGGGCGCGCTCCTACGGCAACGACGCCCACGACAACGAGATCGGCTTCGATGCCGGCCTGCTGAACGTGGTGCGCCTGTGCAGCTCGCTCGACCTGACGCTCGAAGCCCGCTGCCTGCTCGTCAACCAGCGTTTCGACGGTGTGACCGGCGGCCGCACGGGCGAGGGAATGCTTTCGGTGACGGCCGGCCTGGCTTACAAGTTCAACCGCCGCGGCTTCGTGCGCGCCTCGAACGTGCAGCCGGTGGACGTTACGCCCTATCTCGACCGGATTCGGAATCTTGAGGAGAACAACACCGACCTCGCCTCGAAAAACTCCGTCCTGAACGACGAGAACGAGAAACTGCGCAACGCGCCCGCCAAGGTCGTCGTCGAGCAGAAGGTCTCCGCATCGCCCGTGGTGCTCTTCTTCAGGATCGGCAAGGCCACGCTCGACAGCAAGGAGCTGACGAACCTCGAATTCTATGTCAGGAATGCCATGAAGCTCGACAGCGACAAGACCTTCACGCTGATCGGCTCGGCCGACAAGGATACCGGCAACCGGGAGCTGAACCAGCGTTTGAGCGAGCAGCGGATGGAGTATGTCTACGACCTGTTGAAAAACAAGTACGGCGTCGCTCCGGAGCGTCTGGTCAGGAAGGCCGAGGGCGATACGAACAACCGGTTCTCCGAGCCGGAACTGAACCGCGCCGTCATTGTGGAATAATTCAGCCGAATCATATACAAACGTCACATTCAACGAAAAAGAAGCCATGAATAAATTGTTAATGCCTTATGAGGCACCGGAGCTGTTTCTGATCTCCGTCCGCGTCGAAAAGGGGTTTGCTGTAAGCAGCGACATCGAGCCGGGAGAAGGCGGCGGTGAGCTGGGATACGACGAAACCTACTGATGAGATCGGATACCCGAAAACCAACATTCAAAACAGAGAATGCACGATGAAAAAATTATTGATTATAGCGACTCTTGCCGCAGTCGGCATGGGTGCATGCAGCAAGGACGACGGCGTTTCCGCTCCGGAGGACTTGCGGAAATATGTTCAGGTGACCATCCCCGAGAACGCGGCTTCCGGCGAAACCCGCACATCGGTTGACGGCACGACGACCTCCTGGGTCGCAGGCGACAAGGTCGCCGTATCTCTCTACAACGGTTCCACGACGGAGGTCTGCGAATTCACGGCCGACAGGACGGGCGCGACCACGACCTTCTCGGGCAGCGTGCCCGTCGGCAGCTACACGTGCGCCGCAGCCCACTATCCCTTCTGCGCCGCCACGTTCGACGCCGTAAACAAGACCTTCACGCATACGTGGGGCGATGCTTACTGCTCGACGGATCTGGCCGCCTACGACTTTATGTTCTCGACCGTGTACGAGACCCCGTTCGTAGTCGACGAAACAACGACGGTCCTGCCCGTCGCGCTGACTTTCAGGCCGCTGATGGCCCGTATCGGGATGAAGCTCGCTCTGGACGCCAACGAGACCCCGAAATACGTCACCTTCACCACCGACGGCAACGTGCTGCCGACGGCCGGTACGGTCAATGCCGACGGAACTTTCTCCGCTTCGGCCCTGACCAACTCGCTTACCGTGGAGACCGACCGGAAGGAGTTCACCGTGGGCCTGCTGCCCGTCGGCGTCGCTTCGAAAATGAGCGTGCAGGTTACGACCACCGACGGCATGACCTATTCGGACAAATCGTTCCAGCTGGTACAGTAGTATCATATTTACTTTATGTTGTAACGCTTGTTCTTGTTTCTAAAAGTGGAGTGACATTTGATTATATTATAGCCAATGTAGTTTCATGGGTACTTAGTGTTCTTTGGTCATTTTATTGGAATAATAAGTTTGTGTTTAAGAAAGAAGAAGGCGAACATAGAAATATATGGGCAGCATTATTTAAAACATATGTATCATATGGATTTACAGGATTAATATTAAATAATGTTTTATCAGTTATATGGGTTTCAGTACTACATGTAAGCAAAATGATAGCACCAATTATTAATCTTATAATCAACATCCCAATTAACTTTTTCTTAAATAAAATATGGGCTTTTGGTAAAAAGTAGTAAAATAAGATATATTTGAAAGGTATGGGTACAATTTATATGAAAAGAGCTGTAATAACAGGACCAACAGGTTCTATAGGTATTGCTTTGATTAATGAACTTGAAGCTAATGGTATTGAAGTTGTTGCTGTTGTAAGACCTGGTTCTAAAAGAGCTGACAGAATAAAAGAAAGTTCTTTAGTAAAATGTGTTAAGTGTGATCTTTCTAATCTTGATAAATTGCCAGAATTAATACCGGATGGAGCAGATGTATTTTATCATTTTGGATGGGATGGAACATTCGGAGACAGCCGTAACAACATGAAAGGACAGAACCTAAATGTTAAATATGCACTTGATGCTGTAGAAGCTGCCTCAAAGCTAGGATGTAAAACATTCGTAGGAGCAGGCTCACAGGCAGAATATGGAAGATTTGAGGGAAAACTTAATGGAAGTACCCCAACATTTCCAGAAAATGGATATGGAATAGCTAAATTATGCGCAGGTCAGATGACACGTATAATGTGCCAGCAGAAAGGAATTAAGCATATCTGGACGAGAATACTCAGTATATATGGACCATATGATGGCGAAAAAACAATGGTAATGAGTACGATAGACAGACTTCTTAAAGGAGAAGTTCCTTCATGTACGAAGGGCGAGCAGATGTGGGATTTTCTGTATTCAAAAGATGCAGCACTGGCTATGAGACTGCTTGGTGAGAAGGGTATAGATGGAAAAATATATTGTATAGGAAGTGGACAGGCAAGACCGCTTAAGGAATATATTAATATAATGGGAGAAAGCATAGATAGTACAATCCAAATAGGATTCGGGGATATACCTTATAGTCCTAATCAGGTTATGTATCTGTGTGCAGATATAGAAGATTTAAAGGCTGATACTGGCTTTGAACCGCAATATACATTTGAAAAGGGTATTGTAGAGACAATCCAGTGGTGCAGACAGCAGAATAATAAATAATATACGTAAGAAAAAGACTGTTAGTTATCTGACAGTCTTTTTTTGTACACTAATGAATCTGTATTGTATTAAAAATAATATACAAAAAGTGGTGTTTATTATAATTATAGTGTATAATAGCTGTAAATAAAAAGATATAGATACAGTATATCATAAATATACTAGTAAATATACGTGTTTTATAGTAATACTTTATTTACGCATTATAAAATAATAATAGAATTGTCATGATTATGGAAAGGAGATTATTAATATGTTAAAGGATTGGAATAAAATGGAATTGCCATCAGATGAAGAGATTGAAAACAGACTTAAAGCAGCAAGAGATAAGCTTGTTAAACAGCAGATCATGATGAAAGAAAAAAAGCTTCCGGTTATTGTTTTGTTTGAAGGATGGGGTGCAGCTGGAAAAGGAAGTGTTTTAGGAAAAGTAATAAAAAATATTGATCCAAGATTTTTTAAGGTTGCAGTCATGGATGAACCTACAGATGAAGAGAAAAGAAAACCATTTTTATATAGACATTTTATAAAAATTCCAGAGACTGGAAAGTTCGTTTTTATGGATAGTGGATGGATGTCAGAGGTTACAAGACAGAAGTTAAGAGGAGAATTATCAGACGAACAGTATAATAAGAGGGTAGAAAGCATTAAAAGATTTGAACGGCAATTAACAGATAATGGATATCTGCTTCTTAAGTTTTTCTTTGATATAGATAAAAAAGAACAAAAAAAGCGGCTTAATAAGCTTAAGGAAGATAAGAATACAAAGTGGCGTGTAAGTGAGCACGATAAATGGCAGAATAAGCACTATGATGAATGTCAGATTGTTTATGATCAGTATCTTTGTGATACTAACCATTCAAGTGCACCATGGTATCTAGTTAATGCAAAGGATAAAAAATGGGCACAGCTGCAGGTGCTTGAAACAATCGTTCAGGGTATAGATACAGCATTTGCCAATAGTGCATTGTCAGTTCCATTGCTGCAGAATGCATTTCCACTTAAGCCTATCCATAAGCTTTCAGAGGTTAATCTTGATAAGAGACTTTCGGACGAAGAATATGAAAGACTTCTGGGCATGTATCAGAAAAAACTTGGAGAACTTCATAATGAATTATATAAAAAGAAGATTCCTGTTATCATAGCTTATGAGGGCTGGGATGCCGCTGGAAAGGGAGGCAATATAAGAAGGATAGCAGAGGCGCTTGATCCAAGAGGATATGAAGTGCATCCTATAGCAAGTCCTGAGCCACACGAGAAAGCAAGGCATTATCTATGGCGGTTCTGGAACAGGCTGCCAAAGACAGGACATATAGCAATATTTGACAGAACCTGGTATGGAAGAGTTATGGTTGAAAGACTTGAGGGCTTCTGTAGTGTAAATGACTGGCAGAGAGCATATGTTGAGATTAATGAGTTTGAGAAGGAGCTTTCAGACTGGGGTGCAGTTATAATAAAATTCTGGGTACAGATTGATAAAGATACACAGCTTGAAAGATTTAAGGACAGGGAGAATACTCCTGAAAAACGCTGGAAGATAACAGAAGAAGACTGGCGAAACAGAGAAAAGTGGGACAGCTACGAGGAGGCTGTTAATGAGATGCTTTTAAAGACTAATACAGCTTATGCCCCTTGGCATATATTGGAATCCAATGATAAAAAGTATGCCAGAATTAAGGCATTAAAGACAGTTATAGAAGCACTTGAGGCAAGACTTTAGAGGATATACAGGACATACATGTTGAATAATAAATCTAATCAGATAGTGTCAAATGACCTATGAAAAAACTAAAAGCGCACAGGGAGATGTTATATGGATTACTTATCTCACAATGTAGCAGTTAATCTTAATAGAATAAGGACATCTAAGGGAATGAGTCTGGATGCTGTGTCAGAACAGACAGGAGTAAGCAAAAGCATGCTTGCACAGATAGAAAAAGATGCTGCCAATCCATCGTTAGGTACACTTGGAAAGATTGCAAGTGGACTAAGAATAGAATTTCATGAGCTTATAGATACACCACCTATGGAGTCTTGTCTTGTTGATATCAAAGGTATGATCCCGACTAAAGAGTCGGAAGGAAGGTATACAGTGTGGACTTGTTTTCCATATGAAGATAATCATCTTTTTGAGATATACAGGATCAATATTGAAGCTGGTAATGAATATGTAAGTGGTGCTCATGGAGAGAAAACCAGAGAATATATAAGCGTATTTAAGGGACAGCTTACAATTGAGTGCAATAATGATATACAGATAGTAGAGTGTGGGCAGGTGTATCGGTTTGAAACAGATAAGGTTCATACATATAGAAACGAAACAGATGAGAGATTAGAGCTTCTATGTGTATTTATGGATTATCATTAAATGCATATTATGTCCAATATAATGCACAAATGATTGCAATAAAAGATTAAAATATAGATTAAATAAAATTAATATAAAAAAATAGAACGATAAATAATTAAAAATATGCATAAAAATGCAGTTTTAACAGATAATTAACTGAATATTGTAAAAAATATCTGCAAAAAACTTTTTTGTGGTGAAAAAAATCCAATTTCTGCATTTTTTTAAATACAGTGTTGACATCCAATATATTATATGTTAATGTATCAATGTCAAATAAATAGAACGAATTAATTAAGGCAAAGGCGCCATTACAACTAACAAGTTGTTCGCCTTTGCCTTTTTTATTTTCGTTATTATAAGAATGCATTTGTTGACACTGCTTAAGTAACCAACTATTTATTAACACATTTATTGACAGATGTGAGAAAAAACAATTTTTGGATACGTACCAAAGGGTACGCAGAAAGGAGTCAATTATGAAATTAAAGGATACAGGATTAACAGCACAGGATATTAAGGACAAAGTAAGTAAGTATATGATTGATACATATGAAAGATTTGACTTTGTTGCTGAAACAGCTAAGGATATGTATATATATGATGAAAATAAAACACCATATCTTGACTTTTATGCAGGTATTGCGGTAAATAGCGCAGGCAACTGTAATGAGAAGGTTGTTGCTGCTGTTAAGGATCAGGTTTCAGATATAATGCATACATTTAACTATCCATATACAATCCCTCAGGCATTGCTTGCTGAGAAAGTATGTGAAACTATTGGAATGGATAAGATATTTTATCAGAATTCAGGTACAGAGGCTAACGAAGCTATGATTAAGATGGCTCGAAAGCATGGTATTGAAAAGTATGGACCAAACAGATATCATATTGTAACAGCAAAGGATGGCTTCCATGGAAGAACATTTGGTGCTATGTCTGCAACTGGTCAGCCAGGTAATGGATGTCAGGTTGGTTTCGGTCCTATGGCATATGGTTTCTCATATGCACCATATAATGATCTTAAAGCGTTTGAGGATGCCTGTACAGAGAACACAATTGCTATTATGATTGAACCAGTACAGGGCGAAGGTGGTGTACATCCTGCTACTATGGAATTCATGACAGGCTTAAGAAAGTTCTGTGATGAACATGAGATGTTACTTCTTATTGATGAGGTTCAGACAGGCTGGTGCAGAACTGGTGCTGTAATGTCTTATATGAATTATGGTATTAAGCCAGATATCGTATCTATGGCTAAAGCACTTGGAGGTGGTATGCCTATCGGAGCTATATGTGCAACAGCTGAGGTTGCAAAGGCATTTACTCCTGGTTCACATGGTACAACCTTTGGTGGACATCCAGTATCATGTGCAGCAGCTCTTGCAGAGGTTAATGAACTTCTTGACAGGGATTTAGCTGGTAATGCAAAGAAAATGGGAGATTATTTCAGCGCTAAGTTAGAAACATTGCCTCATGTTAAGGAGGTCAGACATCAGGGTTTATTAGTTGGTGTTGAGTTCGATGATACTATCGGTGGAGTAGATGTAAAGCATGGATGCTTTGACAGACATCTTCTTATTACAGCAATCGGAGCACATATTATCCGTATGGTTCCACCTCTTATAGTATCAGAGGAAGATTGTGATAAGGCATATGAGATTATTAAGGAAACAGTTGAAAGCCTTAGTAAGTAATCTGAAATGGCTTTCTAATATAGCTGTTTAATGTAATTTCAGATGATTTACAGCATATTGTTATATATATAGACATATAGTAGGTGAAAGAGATGTCTGGTTATTGTTTTTATAGGAAACATAATCAGGCATCTTATATTTTTAATTAATAAGAGCAGCAGGTATGATGTACGGCAGCTATAATATATGGCAGGCAGGATGTATGCTTTTATATTGCTAAAATACGATAAATGCGATATATTGATGGGTAATATGGTGTAAGTGTCAAAAGTATAAATTGCTTATTTGTGCTAGCACAAACGTAATGTATACTTTTGACACGTACATCATAATATTGTTAGGAGTGTGAGTGTATTATGAATATGGATAAATGTGTAATCAGAATGGCACAGGAAAAAGATAAAGTCAGAATAATGGAAATATATGCGTATGCTAGAAGCTTTATGGCAGCCAATGGTAATCCAAATCAATGGAAAAATAACAATCCGTCAAAAGAGGTAATAGATGAAGATATATCTGCTGGTAATCTCTATGTAATAGAGGAAACTGGCACAGAAACCTTTGATGGGATAAAGAAAGGTGCAGATAATGAAAACAGCATAGTACATGGAGTGTTTTTCTTTAGGATAGGAGAAGATCCAACATATAAGGTTATAGAGCGTGGAAACTGGTTGTCAGATGACGTGTATGGAACTATTCACAGAGTTGCAGGCGATGGAAGGATACATGGTGTACTGGCCTTGGCAGTGCAATTCTGTGAACAGAACATAAAGCATCTTAGAATAGATACACATAATGATAATAAAATAATGCAGCATGTTATAGAAAAGAACGGTTTTAAGAGGTGCGGAATTATACACGTAAATGACGGCTCAGAAAGAATCGCATATGAAAAGCTGGTGTAAATACAAGAAGCGGTTTCAAACATATTTATCAAACATTTTTTATAAAAGCGATGTAATTAATCTTCATATCGTGGCAGTTCGACAATTATGGCTTCGTGATGGACTGCTGGCAGAAACTTATCTAAGACTTCCCTGGTCTTTAGCTTAAGACTTGAGGTATTGATGCAGGGATGACATCCAAGAACTTCATCCTCAAGTACTTCTTTATCCATAAGGAGCTGCACATTATTATCTGTATCATTCATAAGTCCCATAATAGATACAGAGCCTGGAGTTATATCAAGATATTTTTCCATATATTCCTCATCAGCGAAGGAAAGTCTTGCTGAGTTAATCTGTCTGCTAAGGTCTTTTGTTTTGAATGTTTTGTCACCGGGCATCATCAGAAGGTAAAACTGGGTCTTCTGGCGGTTGCATAAGAAAAGATTCTTGCATATGAGTGCTCCAAGAATCTTATCGATATCATTACATACTTCCATAGTAGTTGCCGGTTCATGGTCAGTTCTGTAATATTCCATTCCAAGCTTATCAAGTAAGTCATATACTCTTATTTCTTTAGCAAGTCTGTCTGATTCGTTGGCTGGTCTACCCTTTATTAATTCCATGATAATATAGTTCCTTTCATAGTAAACAATAGTTAGTCAATAGTTGGTCAATAGTTAGTCCGTTGATAATTGTTCATTGATAACCATAAAATAAATATACCCTTCTAATAAATTAAAATCAATAAAAAATGAACAGCCATAGCTTAAAACTATGTCAAACGCAATTTTTTATGTATTATACAAGAACTGCATGGATATCTATAATAACAACAACAGCTCATTAGTTGAAGTAATATATAATGTATATCATATGAATGAATATTATATGAACGAATATAACAGGAGGAATAGTGATGCAGACAGCAGTTGTAGGATATCCAAGAATAGGATCATTAAGAGAGTTGAAGTTTGCTCTTGAAAAATATTTCAGACAGGAGATAAATGCAAATGAGTTAGCTGATACAGCAAAAGAGCTAAGGAAAAAACACTGGCAGACTCAGAAAAATGCAGGAATTAGTTACATTACATCTAATGATTTCTCATATTATGATATTGTGCTTGATACAGCATTTTTATTAAATATAATCCCGGAAAGATATAAAAAGCTTAATGTATCATCACTTGATAGATATTTTGCCATGGCAAGAGGTTATCAGAAAGACGGTGGTGATGTTAAGGCACTTGCTATGAAGAAGTGGTTTAATACTAATTATCACTACATTGTACCGGAGATTGAGGATGATACAGATATAAAAGTATCTGGAAGTAAGCTGTGGGATGAGTATAAAGAGGCAGAGAAGCTAAATATTAAGACAAAGCCTGTAATAACAGGTGTGTATACCCTTCTTAAGTTATGCAGATTTACAGGTAAAAAGACTCAGGAAGATTTCGTTGACGCGTTCATAAATGCATATAAAGAAATCATAAGCAGATGTGACAATGCCGGGATACAATGGCTTCAGATTGATGAACCTGCTCTTGTGCTGGATATGACTGATAAAGACAGGGAATTGTTTGTTAAAATATATAGTAAAATATCAGATGCCAGAAGGTCATGCAAGCTGCTTCTTCAGACTTATTTTGGTGATGTAAGAGATGTATATGAGGACATAATCAAACTGCCATTTGATGGAGTAGGACTTGATTTTATAGAAGGAAAGAAGAGCACAGAGTTTATTAAAGAATACGGATTTCCAAAGGATAAGCTATTATTTGCCGGTCTTGTAAATGGAAAGAACATCTGGAGAAATCATTACGAAAAAACAATAAATACAATTAAGGATTTAGAAGAAAAAGGCATAAATGTTGTATTATCAACTTCTTGTTCTTTACAGCACGTTCCATATACATTAAAAAATGAAACTAAATTATCTGCTGTATATCTTGATTATTTTGCATTTGCAGAAGAAAAGCTTACAGAACTGAAGGAAATAAGTAAAATAAGTGAATCTACATTAAGTGGAGACATAACCGCTCAAGAATATTTAAATGCCAACAAACAGCTTTTTTCAAGCGTAAGGGACTGCAATAATGAAATGGTAAAGAAGAGATTATCAGAGGTTAAGGAACAGGATTACATAAGATTTCCAGCAAGAAATGAAAGACAGAGAATACAAAAAAAGCTGTTTGCTTTACCAGAACTTCCTACAACTACGATAGGCTCATTTCCGCAGACGAAGGATGTAAAGGCCAACCGTTCTGCTTTTCGTAAAGGAAAGATTACAAAACAGGAATATGAAGAATTCAATAAAAGAAAGATTGCTGAATGCGTAAAATGGCAGGAAGAAATTGGACTTGATGTACTTGTGCATGGTGAATTTGAAAGAAATGATATGGTTGAATATTTTGGCGAGTCGCTTGGAGGCTTTATATTTACAGAAAAAGCCTGGGTACAATCTTACGGTACAAGATGTGTTAAACCTCCTGTAATATGGGGAGATGTATACCGCAAGAAGCCAATTACTGTGGATTGGTCAGTATATGCACAGTCACTTACAGATAAGCTTATGAAGGGCATGCTTACAGGACCTGTAACAATACTTAACTGGTCATTCCCAAGAGAGGATATTACTATAAAGGAAGCTATATCACAGATTGCACTTGCAATAAGAGATGAGGTGCTGGATCTTGAAGCTAATGGAATTAAGATTATACAGATAGATGAAGCAGCACTAAGAGAGAAGCTTCCATTAAGAAAATCTGACTGGAATTCAGAATATCTTGATTTTGCAATACCAGCCTTCAGGCTTACGGCAAGTGGAGTAAAACCTGAAACACAGATTCATACACATATGTGTTATAGTGAATTTACGGATATTATTCCAGCTATAGATGATATGGATGCAGACGTAATTACGTTTGAGGCATCACGCTCAGAACTTCAGATTCTGGATGCCTTACGCGAGAATGAATTCGAGACAGAGGTTGGACCAGGAGTATATGACATACATTCACCAAGGGTTCCTTCGGTAGAGGAGCTGACACAGACAATACAGATTATGCTTACTAAGATTGATGTAGCTAAGCTATGGGTTAATCCGGACTGTGGACTTAAGACAAGAGGCGTTTGGGAAACAGAGAAGAGCCTTAAGAATATGGTCGCTGCTGCAGCAAACGTAAGACAAAGCCTGTAGGGGGTGTTTGATTGTTTTTTAAGTAAGTTTCATTAATTAAATGTTTTTAGTAATAAATGTGTCTGACTGATATGCAGATTTAATAAGATGCCAGAAGTATTGATTAGATAGTTTAAAGACTTTTCATATAGATAACTATACTATATTGAAGCGTAAATTTGACTCAGATTAACTATTTTGCATATAAGGCCAGATTATTTATTAGTACATTGACATAGTGAATAGGGGCTTGAGCGCTATACACTCAAGCCCCTGTGTTTCTTCATGGTTTAATTTATTTATCAAGTTATTTACTAAAATTATCATATGCTGATATATTAGAAGCTGTTTTTTCGTAATGTAATTTATGATTCTTTCTGTGAATAATAGAATAAGTGAATCAAACAATAATAATACATACTATTGGAAGTCGCATATATCAATCATAGCCTCAAGCATTTCCTTTTCTTCTGGCTTTTTCTTAGTAAGTCTTGCGGCTGCTACGATAGGTATCCATTTATCAACGTAGCGCTTATCTGTAGATGTTTTCTCACAGAACATGGTTATGTACTTATCGGCAAGTGTTTCATCACTTAGCTTAAGTGTAAGGTAGGTGTTTGCTGCATCAGCAGAAGCATTCCCCTTAGTTGCGTGTACCCAGTCAACAGCGGTAATAGCAACAATCTGGTTCTTATCATCAGTCTGGACAATTATATTCTCAGGGCAGTAATCACCGTGGCATAGCTTTTTATGGTAAGGAAGCTCTGAAAGTCTTGATTCAAGCTCATATTTTGTATCAGCAGGAATATTAAGCTCGTTTATCTGACGTTCAAGTTTGCTTTTCATATCAACCAGAAGAGGGTTGCTGTGTTTGTTTATGGCTATCTGGTAATCAACCATAGCCTCAATATATGCATCAGAATTTTCCGGATGCTTGGCTAAAAGCTCCTTTAGTGTTTCACCCTTGGCATATTCGCTTGTTATAGTCCACTTTCCATCAACTACTGATACGTTAAGAAGTCGTGGTATATCAAGTCCTGTATCCTCGACTCTTGCTGTGTTAAGTGCTTCATATAATACATCAGACTTGTTGTAAGATAGTGCAAATACCTTTTCAGCCTTATCCTTATCAACATAGACTGACTTTAATGCACCTTTATATATACATTTTTTCATAATAATCCTCCATTCTTGCACACTTTTTTAACATAACGGGTTTTTGTCAGGTGTGCACAGACAAAAAACCTTTGTGTGGAGATTTGATTTTAAACTAATTCTATTTCCACACTAATTTAATTTTTAAGTTAATTCTATTTTCAAGTTAATTCTATTTTCACACTAATTCTATTTCCCATAGTAAGCCTTAAGATACATAGCCTTTATCTCACTCATAAGAGGATATCTTG
>OKRY01002957.1_pt1 | contig 12853 bp, 14 predicted proteins | sample 1601121 | NCBI WGS metagenome assembly OKRY01 (sample SAMEA3541546, study PRJEB24748) | human gut metagenome | biome: human gut; feature: human-associated habitat; material: faeces | place: China | collected 2012
ATTTGTCTTTGTAGTTATTATTTTCATCGAAATAGTACCCGCTTAGGTCTACACGCTCCCCTGTTCTGCGTTCATAGTCCTTTATCATATTTTCAAGGCTATTCAATTTCATTATGATACCCGCTTCCACATGTAAACTGATAAATAAGGTTGCATAATGCTATGCGCTTTCCCATCACCTTCGCTATTGATGCTGTGGGTATGATTTTCGCTGTCATTTATTTGTATGTCGTGAGTATGCTCTCCACCGCTTTTAATATTTATTATTTCGGTGGTTCTTGATTCACTTCTACGAGTTTCTATTTCCTCCCAGTATTTTCTATTTTTAAAATCACTTCCATAACCATTGGTTTCACATGTATGGGTATGTTCTCCAGAAATTTTTGCAACACCTGTATGAGTATGTACACCACCTTCTCTAGTAGTGCCCCCATGTTTATGACTTGGCATTTCGGCTACTGTCAATGTATGTCTTTCTGCACCACCAGTACTACCAGCGCTATATTTATCGCCTTGTGATAATAAAACCCGCCCTTGTTCGATATATTCCCATGTACCAAACCCAAACAAATCATGTGGGTTAGTCGCAACGGTACTGCAATATATCGCACCTACTGGATAGGCTTTTGATAATACGCTATCAATCTTTGGTTTTAAATCTTCAATATCTTTCTTCACCGCTGCAAATAAATCATTGATACTTTTTGCCAGATGCTTGCTTTCTATTTGCTCGTCGGCAATATTAGCACCTTTTATTTCTTTATCCCCGATTTTCTCGCTAGTGATAGATTTATCCGCCATTACATCGCCGCCAAACCCCGGGCGGTAGTATTTGATGCTTTTAACCGATGTACTGTCTGTTACTACAATGGCAACTACAATACGAAGCACTGACTTCCATTGTACGCCGTTATATAGGTACATCTTATCGGCTACCGTGTTATAGTGCATTTTATCCATTTCAGCCTTTGGCGCACTTGCTTGGCGCACTGGTTCAATAGTAGTACTGCCATAACTTAACGCACCCGATGCGGAGCGTTCGATATATAAATACGATGTAGATCGCGCTGGTAAATTCCATGCACTAGTTTTACTTGTAATCGTATTTACATAGTCTACACTTCCGTTATCATCGTACCCGTCGGCGAATGATAATAATACAGGTGTTTGACTACCGTCAATCATTACACTTAGGTTATCACCAATCAAAAACGCCCATTCACTATTACCAACCTTACCGTTTAGCACCCTATTCCGTAGCACGCCACCGCCTGTATTACCGCCACCACTAGCCTTTAATTCTACGGCTTTGGCGACTTCTAATATTTCAGCCCGGTTTTTCTGAATGCTATCCTGTACCGTATCCCCTTGGGGTGTAATATCCAAAGGGTGTTTTTCTTTATATGCCATTTTATACTTCCTCGTATGTATAATCTAACTGTCTTAGGGATATAGCCCCTTTTTGAACGTGTATTTTAAACTGCACATTACGATTAGCACCGCCACCAATCTTATACGCTTTGGTGTATTCGTTAGTATTCATCTTGCTTGTAGCATTTATAGTTTTCATCGTTGCATAATATGTCTTAGTAGCCTTACTAGCAAAATTAATAGGCTTAGCCTTCTTATTGGAAATGCCAATTGTGCCGTATCCATTAATAATATTATGTGTTACGAAATTGTAGTTCATAATCAAGATGAATTGACGTGTAGCCAATCGGTTGCCACTAATAATAGAGGTTTCAATTTGTACGCCGTCATCTGTATCTATGCTTTCATCAAGAATACCAATCTTATTGCCATAGGCTACACATACATCTTTATCTATACTTACAACGGAATTGATGTTATACGTGAATTTCCTAGACGTGAATACTCCGCGGCCGTCATTGTATCGTGGCAGGTAATGATAGATGAATAAGCTATCCCCATTGTATGGCTTTATCCACAATTGCTTACGGCTAGGTACATGCCACATCTCACAATCTTTAGTGATGTATTTAAGCAAGTAGGAATTGATATTAAGCCCAGTTTCAAAAGGTTGTATTTCTGCATACGTATTAGTAGGCATGAAGGACATAAACCCTTGTTCGCCTAGATAATATGATCTATCGTCGATATTACATGTTGAACCGCTACAATACCCAGTAGATGATAGCGGGTAAACAGTTAAGTTGTTTTCGTCCGGTGTCCCCACTACTTGATACACGCGCCCGTATTCCTTATATACGATAATTGCACGCGTTAGGAAATCAACGGCGATAATGCTGCCCTGGTCTTTATACCCGACGTCTAACCACTGCGCACTAGATGCATCATTCCCATTGTGTGTCCATGATTGATAATCGCCTACCGCCGACCAATTCAACCGATGCGAATAAATCGATGAAAGCAACACACGTCCGGAATGACTGGAAACCATTTCACATGAAGGGCTTTCTACTGTAATGAGTTGCCCCGCTCCCGTAATCGCCTGTAGCTTTCCACCACTAGCAATCAGAATATCACCACCGAATGCATGATACATAGGCTTTTGCACACCACTTAATACCCCTAATAGTTTGTGAGTGCTGAAATCTGTTTCATATAAATTCTTATTCGATGAAAAATACCAACGCTTCCGATACACATCGTAATACAACGTTTCAATGGGCAAGCCGAAATCATACAGTACTCTAACCCCTGGTACTGTACGTAATGCATTATCCGTTCTATCGAATTCGCATTGTCTAGCCTGCGTTAGGGCTTGCATATCAATATTTTCGGGCGGGTTCGACCAATCAAGGCCCAACCGGAAACCGTTTGTTGTTGCTACCTGTTTTACGCCCATTATGTGATACCCCTTGCCACTTTAATTTGTTCCGTGATGTAGTCAATAAAGGTCTTATCATAGGCAGCATAATCAGTCATAAGAGATTTTTTCTTTACCATGAAAGATATAAGCTGCACTAGATACTGATGAAAGAATTCAGAAAACGGAATAGCATCGTCCAATTCGTCAACGTGGTTTTTACGTACGCTATAAAATACGCCTTTTACTATTTCCCCGTCATAGGTTTCAAACGTTCCGTTAATGATGCGGATAGGGTAACCACTCTTTGGAACAAATCCCATAAAGTCGGACGGTACGGCTTTTAAGTTTGGTATATCCGTATTCTTAACCACTTCGCGGTCTTTAATGCTAACCAATATAGTAGTTAGCCAATCAATAGCGGCGTTAATGTACTGGATATATTCTAATTGTTCATCTAGTATTTCGTTACTTTCAACATTAACCAGAGTAATCAGTTCTTTTACAACCATAATCCCAATACCCTTCCGCTATAATGCAATCATTATCACCTAATCCACTGTTAATTGTTTGTAGTGCATTTACCATATTGGAAGTAATGCCGGTAATATCCATATTCATTACACGATACACGATGTAATCAACTAACAATGTTTCAAGCTCCGCCGGTAGTCCGCTTTCATCATCTAGCGTTTTATATCCAGCTGTCTTTATATAATCAACGGTGATTTTCTGCTCATGATCCGCATCAAATACCACCGTTTGTAAATTCAACACATGATACCCTTGCACTTCCGCATCATCTGCTTGTACCTTTAACACTCCGATACATTGAAACGGCAGTACAATTCGCCCCGTTCCATTATCTTCGTGTGTGGCAGTTGCAAGGCTAGGGCAATATTGGCTAATTAAAGCGTTCAATAGGTGATTGCCTTCGTTGTAATACTCCAATAACTGGTATGGTGTATACGTTTCTTGCGATGTATCGCCTATTTGCATGAACGCCCTATTTACTATTTGTTTTACGTTCATATTCACCCCATATAAGAATAAAGGCGGGTATCACCCCGCCTATACCTATCAATTAGCGTTCAACAACGCCGCCAGTCATTACTTGAATTACGCCGTAGTCTTTGGCATTGAATTTAGTTTTTTCAACTGCACCATAGAACGCAATACCATTGCCAGCAATGTTGCCGTAATCGTCTGTTTGTTCGATGTGTTTCGCTGGTCTAGCTACTGCAAAACATGCTGCCTGTTTGCCCAACAACAAATTATGGCATACATTCGCACTAGATGCGCCTGTAGTATCAGATAATACGCGTTCGTATTCGTAAAGAATTACACCGTCATATTCGCCTAATGCCCCTGTGAAAATAGGGTTTTTAGAACCACGAACATTTGCGTTTTGTTGCGCTGCCAACCATTTATCATCGTCTTTTAAATCACGAGCCGCCCACGGGGATACAAGCATAATATACTTATCCATGCCGTCAACCTTAATCGGTTGTACTTTAGGGCCATGCATCATTGCTTTTCGTTTTGCACGGGAAATAATAGTTGTAGTCAATTTATCGTTTGCCGTAATGCTTGCTTGTGTATTAGCTGTGCTTGCATATAATACTTCGCCGCTAGTAGGTGTTGCGGAAAGTTTAGAGATTAATTTATCGTCTAACCAATCAGATAACCATTGTTTCAATGCGCTTTTAATTTCTTTCAACATATCATATTGTGTTTTTTGGTCGTCCGCTTCAAAACGAGAAACCGCATTACGCACCAATTGAGTATTTACTGTGAAATCATAAATGTTCAAGCTATCTTCTGCGCCGGATAATTTAGCGCGGTTACCTTCAACGCCGGAACCTGTTAAGTTCATCATCAAGCCGAATACTACGCTATCACCTTTTACATTTTCTAAATCTTTGTTCTTATGTACAACGTTGGAACCGTCCAATGCTGTAAATTTATCAAAATAGCTTTCTTTCAAGCCTTCGCGCCATACTTTTTTGGCCCATACTTTAGGAACTAAGGCCGCTGGAATATTAACTTGATTTCTTTGTTCTGCCATGTTTTACCTCTTATAATTCGTCAAAATATTTGCGTACATCGTCCGGCAATGCATCAAGGTTGCCCGTTTGATACGCTTTTAAAATATCTTCTTCCGTTACTTTATTAGGCGTAGGAACGCCACCATTTAACGCGCCAGCTTTTGGCAACGTAGCCGCAACTTGTAAAGGGTTATTCGGTACTTCGGTACTTGTCGCCCGTTCATTTTGCAATTCTGTTACAAATTTTCTAATGGTTTCAAAATCGGCTTCCGTACCTTCGCCAATATCAACACGATAAAAAGCATCGTTAATCGGTTGTGCATCGCGCATCGTCATTCCGTTTAACTTTTCTAAACCGCGTTGATACAATTCCCCAAAGTTCGGTAATGATTTAATTTCATTTACGAAATTAATGTTAGTTTGTCTTTGTTGATGTATCGCCATTTGCTGATTAGTAATTGTATATTCCGCATTGGCTTCAAAACGAATGAAATCGTTATATTTCTGTACATCTTCAAACATAAGACTTTCTAAATCTTCCGCCGTAATGTTAAAGCGTTTCAATGCTTCCCGGCGTACAAAGTCGCGAATATTTGATACTTCTTCGTCTGGCAATGTAATTGGCCGTTGTTGTGCTTCGTACTGTCTAGCACGTTCTTCTGCTGCTTTACGTCTTGCGCGTTCCTGTGCAAGTGCTGCCTTTAAGTTCTGATCGTTCGCATGCGTTTCTTCCGTACCTTCGTCAGTGTTCGGCGCTTTCGGTTCTACTTCCGCATCATTCGCATCACTTTCCGCCGCATCATTCGCATCACTTTCCGCCGCATCATCTGTAGAGGGTTCATCTGGTGCAGTTTCCTGTGTATCCGTTTCTTCGGTTGTTTCTTCCAGTTCAACGCCCGCGTTTTCTAAATCTTCCGGTGTGAAACCAGCTTCTTCGATGTTTACTAAATCTTTTTCCATATCAAATACCCCTTATTGCCTTTTAACGTCATTGCCGGACGAATATAAGAATATGGCAGTTTAACGCCGTTACCGGGCGATAATGTATAAGCAAGCCTTTTAACGCCATTACTTAGGGCGAAAGAAATATAAAAAACGCCCCATTACGGAGCGTTTGTTATTGTGTTGATAGGTTTATATTACATAGTGCCTAAATCGTTCGTAGGCGGCAAAATTGGCGGTGCATTTTGAATGTTTTGTTGCTTACCTTTCAAGGCTAACCGTTCCGCCATGATTTGCTGCGGTGAAATCTGTACGCCTAGCGTTTGTAAATACATGCTCAATGCTTCCGCCGGCATATCATCTAGGCTGCCGCTAACACGCAATTCTGGCATAGCTGGCTTTTCTGCTGCTTGCTGAATACGCTTCTTGACGGCTTCTTTTTCTGGGAAATCCATAAAGTCGAGGATAATATCCATAGGAATATCAACGCCACTTTTTTTAGCTTCCAATAATTGATATAGGTTAGCCTTACGAGCCGTTGCGCTTGCTTGACTGGTACTAATCACAATATCAAAATCAAAGCAGCTCAAATCGTACAATACTTGTTTGATTGGGTTGCCTTCTTCATCTACTTTAGGTTGTCCAAACGGATCCGTGATAACTTGTTCTTGCATCGGCTGACCTAGTTCTGGTTGAATTTGTACAAATTCTTTTTTGCCGTCGTCGCCTAAAATCCGCATTGCCTTTTCTTGATTGTAGAATTGAGGAATTAACCCCGGTGCGTTCTTTTCACCCCATAGCAATTTAACAATCTGTAATTCCGCTTCTTTTGATTGCGCGAATATATCTGCCGTTTGTACGGTTGTTACAGATTGCCGCAAGTCAATCGCCTTACCACTCATAGAACCAATGCTACCGGAAAGGCTTTCCGGAGTGATGCCGCTGATTGAATAAAAGTCATTGTCTGCTTGTTGCTCTAAAGTCAGACTAATAGCACTATCCATTGACGGCGTACCGTCTTGGAATGTAACGCCCGGTTTCAAGAATATATTTGCTCCCGGTGTTGTGCTTTTCTTTTCAATTGTTTTCTTATCGTGTTCATCTATTTGGCCTTGCCAGAATTTAACGCCTAAAGACTGTTGATTAACAACGTGCATACGTTGACTTCTGTTTTTATTCTTTTCACGTTGCGCATCTTTAAGGTCGCGAACTACGCCGGCTGGTTCAAGTTCATCATCTACCAATTCGCCAGTATAATAGCAATATTCACGCACTAATGGGAATTTACCATGCTTATAGGGACTTTCACCTTCTTCAAGTAGTACATCATCGGCAAATGTCGCATATCTGATTTTAGTATCTGGTATGCTAGTAGGTTTCTTGCCCATAGCCATTAACACAACAAATAACGGGTTGCTTTCATCAATTAACCCCTCTTTTGTCATGAATACGTTCTTTTTACCGTACTCCTTATACCAATATTGAACTACACGAACTTTTTTATATCTTTCGTTATACCATAGCGACTCACCGTTAATAGTTTCAACGGTACCGGCTTCTAGTTCTGTGTCGTCATATTTATGACTTAACATATCAATTTCATTCGCTTTATTCGGATATACCTGTTTTAGCTTTCTTGTGCTTTCCCAACTATACCGACCAACGAATTGAGCATCGCTTAGGTTTTCTTCTGTGCTTTCTGGATCTACGAACACATCAAACGGAGAAACACGGTCAATTTTAATTGCTCCGTCTAACTTAGTGTAGTCAAATTCATAGCTTACCCAATAATTGGCTAAACCGCATATGATTTTATCACGGAAGCATTTGCCTTTATTTCGTTGATAGTGTGCGCGGTCTAAACAGTATTTTGTAATACCTTTAGCAACTCGGCTTATTCTATCATCTTCTTCGCTGCGCGGTAAGAAATCCGGTTCTGTTTCGTTCTGTGATGCATATCCGCACAACAGATTAACGGTGGCCCGTATTCTATTAATTGTGATTACAGGACGGCCAGCTTTACGCATCTTTTTTAAATCAGCATCTTCCCATTGCTTGCCTTGCATAAATGCATAATCTTCGGCAGCACTTCGCCGCCAGTTTGACGTAGCACTCAATGCGCTTTTTACGTTCGCCTTTGCTTCGTATATATCGAATGTTTGTTCTATATTCATTACTCCACCATTTCAGAACCATATATCATATCGTACATTTGTTCTAGTTGCCATTGTGGCATTGCTTTTGCGAATTCCGCTAGTTGTTCATCTGTATATTTGGCCGGAATAATAACGCCCTTTTCTTCACGTTCGCCGTATTCCGATTTAAGAACCTTAAAGGCGTAATCACGCAACGCCCTTTCACTCATACGCCCCATGCGCTTATATCTCCTTCGCTATCATCAACATATTTGTAACCGTCATTAAATGGCTTTTCTGGTTTAATTGATTTAACTGGTCTAGCCATGCACATATAGCGCACCGCATCATACGCATGATCTTCTTGCTTCGTGTCTACATCTTCGACTTTCGTCTTATCGTATGTCAACGCTGGCAAAGTTCTAATAAGATGCACGCAACTGCTAAATATTTTTAACTTGCCTTCCTTTAATCGTTGGTGTACTTGCATCAGTCCATCAACTCGTGCATTATCTGCCGGTGTCCAATATATCCCCTCATTGGCGAATATCTCACCAATTGGCGGGCCGTCATGCCCAGTCTTTTGCCATATAGCCGGGTCTGCTACGCCGTGATAGTCTTTAATACCTTTCAACTTCAAGGCAACTTCTCGGGCCGTTTCTTGCGTTCCTGTATCCGGGAGCCCTGGCTTGCAGCCATACCATTCGCAAGTAATATATAACACATCGTCATAATCAACCGCATAGGAATATACTGCATATGGTTTGGTATAGCCCCAGTCCATTGAACGGTATCGTTGCCACGTCTTTGGAATTTCGAACGGTTCAACTACATGTATATCGTGCCTAAATTCTGTAAATACTTGGCCTTCAAATATATTCCAATCACCGTCAAGGTATGCCTTGCGCAACTTTTCGGGTAGCGTGTTTAGATCATCAATATAAGACTTTGATAAGTAGGGGTTGTCGCTTGCCCGTGCTTGCACATATGCAATCTTATCGGCGTAGGCTTTCATTTCGCTTGTAAAGTTTCGGTCAATAAACAAGTCCTTTACCCACATATGCCCTTTACCGCCTGGGTTAGTTGCTGCAATTAACTTAGTATCATTAATACCAGTCCAACGCAACCGCATACGCAAAAATTCAAATACGTTTTTATCATTTAATGTCAACTCATCAATGGCAATGGCTGCGAATTCACTCGATAGATATTTATTCGGCTTATCCAGGTTCCTAAAGCATATAACACCAGCGCCCAATTCTTCATTTAATGTGAATTCATGGTTGCTTTCCTTATATTCCCCTAGCCATTCCGGAAACTCCATTTTGATTTTAGATATTTGCCGGTCATCAAGGCTTGGATAGTCCTCACAAAATAAACCTACGCGGATACCCTTCAACCCTGTCTTGATGTACCAATCAATAAGGAGCCATACTAAACACCAACGCAACACATATGACTTACCGCCGCCAGCTGCGCCACCATACAGGATATATTTATTATTTCTAACCGTATTTAGGAATTCCTTTTGTTTAGGTGTTGGCTTAATTACATCTTTAAATAAATTCAGTTTAGCCATTATCATCAACTTCTAACGTGCCGTTATCTATTACCAACTTAACTGCACTTTCTGTTGTAATTTCCTGTTGCACTTTATCGCGCCATTCAGAAGGTTTTCTATTCTTTAGCCAAAATATAATGGCCGTTGTATTCCCTTTTAGGGCTTCCTTATATAGCGCATTTTCAACTTGTAAATCTGCTTCATCTTTTCCTATTTTTAGGGCGTTCGATATTTCCGGTGATTTCTTGCGCCATTCCCACAAGGTAGAAACTGCAATACCCATATTAGATGCAATCTGTTCATTTGTTAGGCCGTTACGCGCCCAACCTTTTAGCAGTAAAATCTTTTCTTCTGCTTCCCAGTCCGTATATGTTGTTTTTGCCATTGTTTCACCCCCTTATTTCAGAATATTATTGTCTTTTGCTTTCATGCGCCCATGTGATCGCGCGCATATGCCGGCTACTTGCTTGGCTGCGTGTTGGCTAGTGCAATATGTTTGGCATAAGCCGTCATAATATATTTCGCTGGCCGTGCATTGGCCCTTCTTGTTGTTAAGGCATTTCGACTTTGTACATATGATATTCACTAGCTTTTCACCACCTTCACAAAACTTTTTTGAAAAATTTTTAATTTCCCTATTGACTACTTGCGAAAACGCAAGTATAATGAAGCCATAAGATACATCAGAAAACGCAACTAAGCGAAAAGGAGAAATTAAAATGCTAACACTTAAAGATTTAAACACAACTCAAACATGGAACTTTGAAAACAAAACAGATGCTTCCAACTTCATTAGTACAATGAGTTTCGGTTTTGAATGGCAACTAATCGACAATAACACAAATGAAGTTATTGCTTGCCACATCTACGAATAACAAATAAAGGCGGTAGATATCCACTACCGCCAAACCTCACAAAGTTGTATAATCAAATTAACATATTTAACAAAGGAGAAAACACCATGTTTAAACTTATGAACGGCAACAAAACAATCGCATCTAACGAAGTAGCTTTTGAATTATTAACAGATGCAACCAACTTCCATGAAAAGTATAGTCACGCTGCACAATTAACATGGTGCGGTACTGACGCTAACTTTTATCTTGAAGTAGCGGAAGTAGAACCGCCTAGAGAATTACATCAAAATACATGGATTATTGCTGACGGCGGTTATTTCGCACCAGTCAATGAAGATGCAACCTTGCAAGAAATTAACAATGCATTATCTGATATTCATTCACCACTTAAAATCGAAGAAGCATAAAACAACAAAGGCCGCCTGTTATAGGGTGGCCTTTTAATTACTCAAAACCAAACACGCTGCACCGTTCCGCACTAAATACAAAACGCATGCAGCACGTTCGATTTTCAATAATTAAATGTTGTTTTTATACGTAAAATGGGATATATCGCCGTGGATACACCCCATTTTATTTTTGTTTTATTCTATTTTTTGCATATTCTAAACAAATACCGATAGTTCTCATGCGCTCTTATGAAACTTTTGAAACGATACAAGTATTCAACCACGAAAAAACAAATGAAATTTAACAACAGCAAAATTATTTATAGTATGAAGGTTTTCACTATATCGGTATTTGTTTACAGTATGCAATTGCGGGGCGTTGTGTACCCCGCAACTACTAACCCGTTTACCTAAGGAGAAAATGCAAATGCTCAACTAGCACTTTACACCTTATATTATACTATATATGGCGTTTCCTCTTATTTCCGATGTAGTCCGATATAGTCCGTCTTATACCGATTTAGCCGTATGCATGCAAGCATAATACGTATGGTGTAAATAATATCCAACTTGTACAAGGCCCGCCGTTTTTAGTTCTGCCGCTTGCGACTTTTCTAAGTCTGTAAAATACCGTGCATGCTTGGCGCTTTTTCCGTCGATGTATTCGCGCAATAATAAAATATTCGCTTTTCCTTTGGTGCATATGTTGATGATATCCGCCGCGGTTTCCCGCTCATCAATTAATGCGCCTATTTCTTTATGTACTGCATCGCGTTTGTTTTCTAGTCTTATAATTTGTTGTTCCAGTCCGCCCGGTGTTCCGCCACCTGTTAGGCGTTCTTTTGAATAATCAACGGCGCCTATAGTTGTAATATCTGATTGTAAATGCTTTAGATCTTCTTTCAATGAGTTAATCTTCATTGTAATTAACTTGATAGGCTCTAAATATTCTTTTGCTAATTCCCTATAATCTTTATCCGTCATATTTCCCCCATGGTTCATTATCGCATGTTCTTAACTGTTTCCCCTAACATGTTTAAATAGTCCTGTAAATTGGTTTTAATGGCATCATTTACGATTTGGATATTATCAGTTGTTACATAACTAGCGATTAGCATTTTATACATAGTATCTTTTGTAGGTACAAAAACGCAAATCACCAACGATAACAACCACGCAATCCCGCAAATACACATATATTTCTTTACTTGTTTATCATCATCGTTTTTTATAGTTTCTGGATAAGCAACAACAAATATAAACATTATGATTGATGACATTATAAACATTACTTGATTAAATGCATCAATGTTATGCAGTACCTCAATTAAATACAGATACATCGGGTTGATAATAGGCATTACACATTTCCCCTTTCGCCTACTAATATTATATTAAAGGGGCGTTTATTTCGCCCCTTAGCGGTTTTTATCAGTCTAATATGATGCCTTCCATTTGCGCCCTAATTTCAAGGATACGCATGTATTCACTCATTACAATTTCTTGTTGCTTTAACAATTCAACCGGGCATGTAGGTTTAAAATCTAATGTTCCAGCATCATATTTTACTAGCATTTTATGCAGTTTCATCTTTCTGTTTTTCAATTCGTTGTATTCTTCAATGAAACGCACTTGCCATTCTGGCGTAACGCTTTTATCTTCGGCAATTCCCAATTTATCAACATCTATTCTATTATTCATAACTATTATTTCCCCTCTATCATTTCCCCGTACTACCAATACCACCAGTACCGCGCGCCGTTTCTGTTAAAGAATTAACCTCTAACAACTTTAATGCGCCTACTGGTACAAGAATACCCTGTACTAATCTATCGCCCTTTTGAATTAAATATGCATCATCGCTGGTATTATGTAGTATCGCTTTTATTTCGCCCCTATAATCCGCATCAATCACACCGAACGAATTCGGAATAATTAACGGCGTTTTACTCATGCTAGATCGTGGCGCCAGCATCAACATATACCCTTTTGGAATTTCTACCGCTAAACCCAGCGTTACATATTGCGTTTGATGCGGTTCTATTACTACACCTTCCGGTTGATAAAAGTCCATGCCGGCAGCATCTTTGCTGCCAACTTTTGGCATCAATACACCCGGCATGCATCGCT
>OKRY01002961.1_pt1 | contig 12841 bp, 10 predicted proteins | sample 1601121 | NCBI WGS metagenome assembly OKRY01 (sample SAMEA3541546, study PRJEB24748) | human gut metagenome | biome: human gut; feature: human-associated habitat; material: faeces | place: China | collected 2012
TAAAGAGATTTTTGTCAGTACATTACTGTACAGGCCGGCAGTGGTACATTTGTTATTACACTGCCGTTTGAGATCGCAGAGAAGCCAGAGGAAATTCCGGCAGAAATGGACGGCGAAGTAAATATTGCCGGTCTGCATCTCCTGCTGGCAGAGGATAATGAACTGAATGCTGAGATCGCAAGGACATTATTGGAAGATGAAGGAGCCATCACAACCATTGTAAATGACGGACAGCAGGCAGTAGACATTTTTTCCAGAAATAAACCGGGCACTTTTGATGCGATTCTTATGGATATCATGATGCCAGAGATGGATGGACTCTCCGCAACAAAAGCGATCCGCGCACTTGACCGTGAAGATGCCGGAACCATCCCGATCATTGCCATGACTGCAAATGCCTTTGATGAGGATGAGAAGAAGTGTATGGAAGCAGGTATGAATGCACACCTGGTGAAACCGCTGGATATCCAGAAAATGAAAGAAGCTGTCTGCAGATATCTGAATAAATAAAATGATCGACAGGGAGACTGAGAATCGGGAGATTGCTCTGGAACAGGATCCGGCGCTGCTGCATGCATTTTCTGCCATTTTTCTATCTCCTTTTTCTACTGCATATTTAAATACTTCATCAGAAGAGCCTTTATACAACAAAATATTATTAACATCCTTTTCTATTAATTTTTTTACATTATTATCATCCATAGAATCAAAAACAAATTCTGGAATAAATCTTAACTTTTCATATGACAAATCAACACCATTATCTACCGCATATTCAAAATATTGTTTCAAATCATCTTCATATCTATAACTACAAGCAATCATTATTATATTATTTGGATTTGCCTCTATTAAATCTTTTTCTTCTCCTAAATTCATATACGATTCTTTTAATATTCTTCCTAATTCTTGCAATATTTCGGGTGAAATTTTCAATTTTTTTTCAATAATTTCATTTTTATAAAAATTATAGTCATGTAAAATACAAAACTTAATATTATCATTATTAAATTCTATAGCTTTTTGCATGATTTCTTTTGATAAAAAAAGATAATTATTATAATTAAATTCATATATTTTTGATAAATTTTCATAAGAAAAATCAAAGTTGTCTATTATTTTATTAATTATATTTTCTGATAAAAATACACCACTATATAAGCAAATATTATCCAAATCGTTTTCTATTGCTTTCTCCATAAAAATACGGTTATCAAATATATTATTACTCTTATCAAATAATTTTTCTAAATTATCATAAGAAAAATCAAATCCTTTTTCTATAGAATATTTTATTAAACTGTTTGTTACTCTTTTAGAATAAATTATGTTATTGCAGTCATAATTTATTGCTTCTTTCATAAATTCTTCACATGAAAAGGCATTACAATCCTTATTGAATTTTGACAAATTATCATAAGAAAAATCAAATTTATTATCTTTTGCAATTTTAAGCAATCTTTTCATTTTTCTATCATCAAAATTTGCATGAATAATATTTGTATAATCATAGTTGATACTTTTTTTAATGAATTTGTAATCAGTATATATAGGACAATCAGAGGCAAGATTTAAATTAGAATTTGAGAGTACTAAACCATTTTCAAATGCATAGTTCAAATAATATTTATTAACAATTGAATCATTATGTAAATATTTACTAACATTATTCGGATTACTTTTTATTTCATCTAAACAATATATAATTTTTTTTATATCTTCAGAAACATTATTGGAATTTTGAATATATTCCTCTATCGTTTTTTTATGTTCATTATATAAATAATATAATATTTCCATTTTTATATTTTGTTCTTTATCAGATTTTTTTTCAAAAAAATCTGTATCATTAAAATATCCTCTTTCAAAAAGATTCTTAATATTATTTTTAGTTATTTTTATTTTATCACCAGAATATCTATACAAAGGTAAATTATATTCAATAAATTCGTCCAATGACAACAATTCTAAAATTAAAGTTGAAATGTTATTATTATTTAAAAGTTCATCTAAATTTGTATTGTTATTATTCTTTAATAAATTTATCAATTTTGATTTTTTTAATTTTTCTTGCTTAGTCATAAACCCACCTCTATTATATATTAGATTATATCATAGAAAAAGAAAAAGAGAAATAATTTCTTATTTCTCCTATATTATTATCCTTTTATTTGGTTCATTACTTCTTCAGCAAAATTTTCTTCTTTCTTTTCGATTCCTTCACCAACTTCAAAACGTACCATATTAACTATAGAACCGTTTTTAGATTTAACAAAGGCACCAACAGTCATATCAGAATCTTTAACAAAGTCTTGTTCTTCTAAACAAATTTCTTTATAGAATTTATTTATACGACCATTAACCATTTTCTCAGCTATTTCAGCAGGTTTTCCTTCATTCATAGCTTGTTCTTTTAATACTGATGTTTCTCTTTCAACTTCTTCAGCTGGAACATCTTCTCTTTTTACATATGATGGTCTCATAGCTGCTGCATGCATTGATACATCTTTAGCAGTTTCTTCGTCTGCACCTTCTAATAAAGTTAATACAGCGATTCTACCACCCATATGGATATAACTTCCGAAGTTTTGTGAATCAGTTTTTGAAAGTCTTGCAAATCTTCTAAAACTAATTTTTTCTCCTATAGTTGCTGTAAAATTAACTATAGTATCGTTTAAAGTACCTTCTTCAGTACTTAAACTCATTGCTTCTTCCATTGTTTTAACATCGTTTTTAACGATTAAATCAGCAATTTTATTTACTAAATTTACAAATTTTTCATTCTTAGCAACGAAGTCTGTTTCACAGTTAACTTCAACTATTGATGCATTATTTCCATCAATAACAACTGTACTTAATCCTTCTGCTGCTACTCTATCTGCTTTTTTAGCAGCTTTACTAATACCTTTTTTTCTAAGATAATCAATTGCTTCATCGATATCATTATTACTAGCTTCAAGTGCTTTTTTACAATCCATTAATCCAGCACCTGATAAATCTCTTAATTCTTTAATTAAACTTGTATTCATTTATATATCCTCCTTTTAGATTACTATTTATTTAAAATTTCTAAAAGTTCACTTTTCTTAAGTTTGCTGTATCCTTCGATACCTTCAGCTTTAGCCATTTCTTTTAGTTCAGCAACTGTTTTTTTAGATAAATCTTCTTTATCTTCGGCTTTGATTTCTTCAACAGTTTCTTTAACTTCTTCTTTTTTAGCTTCAGCTTTTACTTCTTTAGTTTCGCTTTTTTTAGATTCTTTTTTTGATTCTTTATTAGCATTTTTGTTTTTATCGTCATCAGTTAAAAAGTCTACCATTTCTCTATCTGTACCTTCATTAATTGCATTAGCAAGTACTCCTAAAATGATTTTAACAGCTCTTACAGCATCATCATTTGCAGGTATTACATAATCAACTAAATCTGGATCACAGTTAGTATCAACAATACCAAATACAGGTATTCCAAGTTTTCTTGCTTCTTTGATTGCTATATATTCTTTCTTTGGATCAGTAATGATCATAGCATCAGGTAATTTTTTCATATTTCTAATTCCACAGAAATAAGAATTTAACTTGTCATATTCTTTCTTAATTTTAATAACTTCTTTTTTAGGTAGAACATCTAAAGTTCCATTTGCTTCCATTTTTTCAACTTGATCTAGATATCCTATTCTTCTTTTGATAGTTCTGAAGTTTGTTAAAGTTCCTCCAAGCCATCTTTCTGTTACATAGTAACTATCTGATCTAATTGCTTCTTCCATAGATGCTTCTTGAGCTTGTTTCTTTGTACCAACAAAGATAACCTTTCCACCATTTTGTGCGATTTCTCTTAAAGCAACATATGCTTCTTCGATTTTTTTAACTGTTTTTTGTAAATCGATAATATATATACCTTCTCTTGCAGTGAAGATATATTCTTTCATTTTTGGATTCCATCTTTTTGTTTGATGACCAAAATGAACACCAGCTTCTAATAAATATCCCATTGAAACTACTGCCATAAATTCATTCCTCCTTTTGTTTTTTCTTCCAGATATATCTTTTTTACTCTCCACCCATATGAGCACATGGTTTGTAAATCAATATCTGTGTTTTTTCAAAGCCAAAATTATTATATCATACCATAAATAAAGTGTAAATATTATTTTTGTGATTTTTCCCTTTATTAACATGGATTTATATCAATACTAATGCTAACTTTATTATTATTTTCTAAATCCGATACATTATTTAATATTTCTCTCATTTTTTCTTTATTTCTAAATTTTATAATTATTTGAAAATAATATATTTTATTTACTCTTGATACACCAGATACTGATGGACCTAATACGATCATATCTTCACTTATATTTTCTTTTATATAATTTGCGATTTTTTTTGATTCACTAAGTGATAAATTATAATCTTTACTACCAATCTTTATTAGACTAATAAAATAATATGGTGGATATTTTAAATCCTTTCTTATTTTTATTTCTTTATTAAAGAAGTCTACATAATTATGTGTTTTAGATAGTTCAATACTATAATTATCAGGATTAAATGTTTGAATTATTACATCGCCTTTTATGTTTCCTCTACCTGCTCTTCCAGATACTTGACTAAGCATTTGATATGTTCTTTCACTACTTCTAAAATCTGGAAAATTAAGTATTGTATCAGCATTTATTACTCCAACTAATGAAACGAGAGGAAAATCAAGACCTTTCGCTATCATTTGTGTACCAACTAAAATATCATATTCATGATTTAAAAATGAATTTATTATTTTTTCGTGGGCACCTTTTTTCGTAGTTGTATCTATATCCATTCTAACTGTTCTGTAACTCTGAAATATCTTCTTTATTTCTTCTTCTACTTTTTCTGTACCTTGACCAAAATCTTTTAATGATTCATTTTTGCATTTTGGACATATATCTTTTTTCTTTTCTGCATATCCACAATAATGACATCTATTCATACCACTAGTCTTATGATATGTAAGTGTTATATCACAATTAGGACATTTAATAACTTCACCACATGAACTGCATAATTGATAACTTGAAAAGCCTCTTCTATTTAAAAATAATATTACTTGTTCATTATTTTCTAGTTTTTCCCTCATTTTTTTTATTAATATTTCTGAAAATAAACTATTACCTTTTTTTACCTCATTTTTCATATCAACTATTGTTACATTTGGTAAACTTGCATTATTTGCTCTTTTTGTTAATGATACAAGTTCATAATAACCTTTTTTACCTCTTGCATAACTTTCTATTTGAGGTGTTGCACTTCCTAGTACCACCTTTGCATTATGATATTTACCTCTAATAGTTGCAACATCTATTGCGTTATATCTAGGATTATGTTCTTGTTTATATGTACTAGAATGTTCTTCATCAATTATTATTATTCCAATATTTTTAAGTGGTGTAAATATTGCACTTCTAGCACCTATTACAATAGATACTTCTCCTCTTCTTATTTTTCTGTATTCATCATATTTTTCACTTTCAGAAAGTGCACTGTGAAAGACGGCTATTTTATTTCCAAAATGTACTTTAAATCTATTAATAATTTGAGGTGTTAAACTTATTTCCGGAACAAGCATTATTGCTGTTTTTCCTAAAGAAATTTGTTTATTTATTAGATGCATATATATTTCTGTTTTACCAGATCCAGTAACACCATTTAAAAGAATTACATCTTTCTTACTATTTTCTATTTGATTTATTGCTTCTTCTTGGTATTCATTTAATTTTAAAAGAGGCTCTATTTTATAACTATTATCTAACCTATATTTTTCTTTTTCTTCTTCTATTACAAGACCTTTATCTTTTAATACTTTTATTATATTTGATTGATATTTTGATTTTAATGATATTTTATTTTTTAATAAATCTTCTATTACTTCAATTTGTTTTTGTGCTTTTGATGTAGTTATAAATTCTTGAGCTTCTTTTATATTTGCTAATTTTACATATTTTTCTTTTTTTACATTAATATTAGTTTTAGCACTTGCTTTATAACCTGACGGAAGCATTGCTTGATATATTGATATTAAATTACATACTAAGTCTTTTTTTAGTTCTTTTCCAAGATTTAAAAGTTCTTCATTAAGTATTGGTTCTTCATCTATAATACTAGTTATTTCCTTTAAATCATATTCACTATTTTTCTTTATATCAATTATAAATCCTTCTAGATTTTGTTTACCAAATGGTACTAATACTCTTTTTCCTATCTCTATTTTATCTTCTAAATCTTTAGGGACTAAATAATCAAAAGTCTTTTCTTTATTATTAAATGATATTTCTACAAGTACACTTATTACCATATTATGCCTCCGTAAAACTATTTTACCACAAAAAAAAGGAAAGTAATTAGTTTACTCTCACTTTTCTTGTTTGATTTGCATATACCCAGTCTCCACCAGGATTTTTGTCAAACCATCTGCTTTCAGTTTTTGTTATTACTGTTCTATATTTATATCTATATAATTTTCTAGTTTTAACATTATGTGTATATTCACCTAAGTCTTTTATATCATCAACCCAATAACCTAAATCTACATATGATGTTGAACTATTAGTTTTATATTCTCCAGTATATGTATATCCTTTTGGTGGATTTATTGAATCTGTCCATATTGTTGATTCAATATATTTTTCTGGATTATTTTGTTTATATTTATATTGAGTTTTTGTTGTTATATAGTATGTATATTCACCTAATTTATCTTTATTAGTAACCCATTTATTATATGGTTCATAAGTTGTTTTTGTTGTCTTTATATATTCACCAGTATATTCATAACCTTCTGGCGATGTTTTTGATGTAGTCCATATTGTACCAATAACATATTTTTCTGGATTATTTCTTTTATATTTATATTGTTTTTTAGTTTTTACATAAGATGTATATTCACCTAATTTCTCTTTACTTGTAACCCATTTATCTAATGCTTTATATTTAGTTGTTTTAGTTACTTTCTTTTCATTAGCATATACATAACCTGATGGTGATGTTTTCGAATTTGTCCACTTTGTATCAACAATCTCATTATCACTTGATTTTATTTTATACTTATATTCTGTTTTTACAATTGTATATCCATTATCTGTATATGATTTTGGATTTGATACAACCTTTTCATCTGTTGATGTAGATGATGTTTCAGAATATGTTCTATAGTAATACATATATTGTTTAGATTCTTGAAGTTCATATACTCTGTAATAATATCTCATTACAGTAGAATTACCATTACATGCATCTGTACATTCATCTGGATGTTGAGTTAAAAGTTCATATCTTCTATTACCTGAAATAGGTTGTTGTAATTCTGTTGTACTCCATGAATCATATAGTGTTTTCCAAGTACTTATAGTTTTTTCATTATATGGTCCATACCATTGTTTAGTACTTGAATCAGCAGGTTTTGAATCTCTCCAAACACCTTCTTTTATCCAATCTGACCAAGAACCTTTAGTTGTTTGAACTGTTTTTCTAACTGTATATCTAGTATCAACTAACTTAGTATTACTATTTTCAGTTCTTTTAGTTGTTGACCATCCTGTTTCAGTCCATGTATCTTTATTTGCATATTTAACATGTTTATATTTTGTTGTTTCTTCAACATATGGTTTATAGCCTGTATATAACGTTCTTGTTGCATATAATTTAACTTTTGTTGTTTCAGGAATTTCATCATAAGTCCAATCTGTATCAATTACCCAGTTATCTCTATAACCATATTTTATATGTTTATAGTTCATTACATCTTTAGTTACTTTTTTATAACCTGTATATAATGTTCTTGTTGCATATAATTTAAATTTATCTGTTATAGGTTTAACCTCATCAGTCCAATCTGTTACTACTGACCAATTATCTTTATAAGCATATTTAACATGTTTATATTGTGTTGTTCCAGCAGATACTTTCTTTTGACCTGTATATTGTGTTTTAGTATCTACTAATCTTACATTATCATTTTCGTCTTCTTTATTTGATTGATAATTACCAGTATTCCAATTTATATCAGTTAATGTTCTTGTATATAAATATTGTAATTTGTATTTACCACCATCATTATTATTACTTGGTGTTGGATTTGTTTTATTTACAGTAACCTTACCATCATCTGATGTTGTTGGTTGTTCTTCTTGTGCACCACTACATGAACAATTACAATTTGCTGTTTGTTCTGGGCAGAAATTATAACATCCGATTGGTTCAATAATATAATCTTCCTTATTAGGACATGATAAATGAACCTCTAACTTATATTCTTTTTCTTCTTTTGTTACTTTAACGTATGATTTTTTAGTATCACATTCGTTACCATCTTTATCTAAGAATGGTAAAATTAATTTTTTATCAAGCATATCTTGAAGTGTTAATTTTACTGTATCTCCAACTTTTTCAGGCATTCTATCTTTAGTAAAATAACTATCAGCAGCATCTTTCATACTTTGTACGTTATTATTAAATACTGAATCATAAAATGCAGTTAAATTAGGCATAGGAAATAATATTGTTATTAAAAATACGAATAAAAGTATTAGAAATATTTTTATTATTAAATCCCTAATTACAGTTGATTTTCTAGTTTCTTCCATAAAAGATTCCCCCTCTTCGAAAATAACGACCACTATAATAGCACAAGTCATAAGAATTGTCAAATAATTTGGGCAAACAAAATTTTACATATTTTTTAGATTTTATTTACTACATTTATTTTTAAATTTGTGGTATTATATAATAGTTTGAAAGAAGGTAAAAAAATTGAAGATTATATGTGATAATGGTATATATGTACAAAAAAAAGATATTGCTTTTGTAATAAATAATACTGAAAATGTTGATCATCTAAAACTTATAAATATCAATGATGAAAATATATATGAATTTGAACTTTTTAGTAGTCCAAAAGATATAGAGTTCTTTAGTAATTTAGATTTTATAGTTAATTATGATGATATAAAGAATATAGATGAAGATGATGTAATTAAATTAATACAAAAAGCAAATTTAGAAAAAATAAAAATGAAAAATACTGATTCTGAAAAAAGTAATAAAAATGATATTTTGAAACAAGAATACAAAATATATTCATTAAGGGATGCACTTTGGTTTAAACAAAAATATTTAAAATTTGAATTACCAGATAATATTGAATACCCTATAGAATATGATGATAATGAAAAAACAGAAATTAAAAGCGACAAAAAAGTAAAAAGACTTTCAAGATTATTGACTAAAAGAGAACAAAAAAAGATTTCTTAATCATTTTAATAAAAACTACCTTAAAAGTAGTTTTTTTGATTTATTAGTTTTTATTTAATCTTTGAAGAGTTTTTGTATTTTTGTAGCCATTTAAACCCCACCTTTTTTAAATTGTCATATATACTATCATAAAAAGAATTTTTAATCAAATTTTTTAAAGGTCAATAAATATAAGTATTGAAACGTAAATAAAATTATGCTATTATATAACCTAATTGAAGGAGGTTTTAATGCATGAAAATAATTACTGATAATGCGGCTTATGTTCAAATGAATGATATTACTTTCTTAAATCATTGTGATTTACCAATACCTGCATCTGTTTTTATGAAGAGTTTTGGTTTTGGTATTTTTGTGGTTGATGATAGTAATAGATATGACTTTAAAGAATTTAATAAACCAGAAGATATTGAATTCTTTAAAAATATTGATTGGATGATAGATTATAATGAAGTTAAAGATTTATCTGATGAAGAACATATTGCACTAGCTCAAAGTATTGCAGACGAAATGAACGCAATTGCTGAGAAATTTAATTCTATGTCGCCAAAACAAAAGAAAAAAAATATTAATATGATATCCCAACTTGAATTACTTGAATTTAAATTTGATTCTTTAAGAGATGTTTATTGGTTTAAACATGACGATTTAAAAATGAATTTACCTGAAGGTGTTGAATATCCTGCTGGATCCAAACAAGAAAATGGGGCAAAAAAACTAATCAGAAAAATATTTAATAAAAATAATGATTAAAATTTTTTACACTTGCAATAATGATTATACAAATGTATTTTTAAATTAATAAAACTACTTTCAATTTAATGAAAGTAGTTTTCATATTGCCCTAAAAAAATTTGAGTTACTCATAATTTTTTTATTTCATTTATTTTCATGTAAATATCATACCAACTATATACTCTAATAATATTTTCGTTTTCAATATTTCTATTATATCTTGTATCATAATATAACACTTTAACTATTTTTACTAATTCATTAATTTTAGTTGAAGAATCTTCAATCATGATATCAATTTTATTTTCCATAAATTCTTTTACTTTTTTTAATTATAACAAAAAAAATCAATCGTTTCTGATTGATTCTATATATAAAAAAACAAGTTTTCAAGTAATATTTTTAATATCTAAATTTGTCATGTTATCACCTATAAATTAATTCTTATTATAAAATATTTTTATAATATTTGACTATTGTTTTAATCCTCCAAAATTACCTTCAATACCAGGAATATATGATTTTCTATCAAGAATAATATTTATTATTTTTAGTACCTCATTATAATGTAAATAAAAATTATGAGAATCTCTAGCAATCATATCATAATCAGTTGCTCGCTGAACTTCAGTAAAATTAGGAGATGCAACTGCAAATCCTATATTTCCCATTTCACCCAGTAAACTATATAATTTTACAAAACCACTTGGCTCATTTTTATAATAACTAAATATTTTATTTATAACTGTTGAATCTAACGAGTCAGCAATAAATTTATTTAAATCATTACCATATATTGGCTTTATAAAATTAATTACAATATCATAAAATTCATGATAATCTGCAAAATTATTGTTTACATTTATTGAAGGGTTTGATTGTCTTATTAGTTTGCTTTCATTAACATATATTTTTTTATTATATTTTATTTCAACCAATAATTGTGCAACATACTGCGCAACAAATTCATCTAAAACTAACCATGAATAAGACTTTTGTCTATAATTTGGATCATTTGCCATAGACTCTATTGCATCACTCTTAACACTAAAATTATTTTCAAACATTTTATCTAAATCAAACCATAAAGATAAATTTTCCATAAAATTTTCATAAATACCGTTAATGCAATGTGTTAATTCATGAAATAATACCTCGTCTTTAAAATAATATCTTCCTGAATTTAATGTTCTTCTTTCATTCATTTTTACATTTAATCCATATGATATTCTTGGATTATTTCTATCCCTTATAGGTTCCGTTTGTGCATCTCCAGGATTGTTATTATCTACAGAAAAATTAACACGTTCTAATCTTGATACTATCCTCTCAAGATTATTTTTATTAAATAATCCCGCTCTTAAACCTAAGCCTATGTATTCTTGAATATTTTTATCTAATTTCATAATTCTATCTTTCATTAATATCCCACCTATTCAATCATTATGTCATACAAAATTATATCTTCATATTGTTATTATTCTTTTATATTTCTTTCTCATCTTCATAATAATGTTTTCTTTTTTATTAAATTAATGCTTATTTAGCAATATAATTACTACATAGTTGGAGCATCATAGATATAAAAGATTAATATTAAATGAATTTTATCAAATAAAAAAATAACAATAATTTATAAAATATGCCACCATTCTATTTATTAAAGTTGGTATGTACTTAACCGTAAAACTAAAAATCCCATAATAAAATTTTCATCTAAAAAAAGATGATTGTTATACTAACACACAAGTATTTTTTTGTCAATTTCTATGAAAAATTTGATTATACCTTTTCTACTATATCAAAGAAAATTAAAGTAAAAATTTTTCCCAAATAACTTTTTAGTAATAATGTTTAATATGAATTAAACTATATAAAAAACATTATAAATTAAAAAATAGGTATTTAACCTATTTTTTTAAAATTATATTATATGTTCAATAGAAATTTTATTTTGATTTTTTAAACTAATTTCCAATTCTATTTAAATAAATATCCATATAATTGCCAACTTATTTTATATTATTATTGGTTGATTCCAAAATATTTTTTACATATTCAAATCCTTTATTCATCTTGTCCTCAACAAAAATATTTTCACTATAAATATTTCTTAAATTATCCATTACTAAATTACCATTATCTGTAAGTTCATAAAAACTATCATACCCACGTTCAATAAATATATTATCAAAAATTTCTGAAAAAGGTTTATTGTTCAAAATAGAATCAGTTACCATTTCACTATATTCCCATGTTATATATGGTGAATCATATTCTCTTTTTGGAGTTTCAGGATGAATTTGTTTCCATTTTTCAAACCATATAAAATGTAATGTTTCGTGAGCAGAAGTTTCAATTAATTTCCATTCTTCAACATCTGTACTAATCGAAAAAGAAAATTTATCTAAATATCTAGGGAAAACTGGAATCAAACCTACAGTTCCTTCTATCACATCAATGTTAGGCCATTCAATTTCAAAATAAGTTGATAACATTGAAAAATATTTGTTATTATATTTTTTCCAAATATCATTATATCTTTTTGTTTCACTTTTAATTTTATCTAAATATTTATTATATTCTTTAGTAACAACTTCTTCTATTTTTTTATATACTTCCTCTTGTGGAGTATTATTATCGAAAACAGATAATTCTGTAAAATAACCAACTGTAAAATCATGAACAGAAAGTGAACCATTTTGTTCATAAAACGCCCATTTAATTATATCTATATTTTCCTGTAAATTCATTTTTCTAAATTTTATTGTAGGTATCATAACATCGTCTTCTTTCTAATTTATTATATCATTAAATTTAAAAAT